>ENA-OQCN01001519-OQCN01001519.1-human-gut-metagenome-genome-assembly--contig:-NODE-1519-length-11354-cov-1.153024_pt1 | contig 11354 bp, 16 predicted proteins | sample MGYA00242497_ERZ504576 | MGnify/ENA primary metagenome ERZ504576 (study PRJEB26092, sample SAMD00036296) | human gut metagenome | host: Homo sapiens | study: EMG produced TPA metagenomics assembly of...
GTGCCGTCCGGCGGAGCGAGTGCGCCGGGCTGCGGTGGAGCGCGATCGACTTCCGTGCGCGGCGCATGGTCATCAACCACACCGCTATTCTCTCGAACGGCGGATTCTCTATGTCGATAACGTCAAGACCCGCTCGAGCTACCGCACGCTGCCGCTGTCGGACTCGCTGCGGCGATATCTGACCGATCTTCGCCGCCGTCAGAAGGAAAACCGCCGGAAATACGGCAAAGCTACCACCAGAGCGATTATGTCTGCGTCCATGAGGACGGCACGCCGCTCCGCCCGGACTATATTTCCCGCGAGTTCGGCCGCGTCTGCCGCCGCGCGGTCTGCCGTGCATCCGGTTTCACGATCTGCGGCATTCGGTCGCGACGCTCCTGCTCCAGCAGGGCTTTTCCCTCAAGCAGATTCAGGAATGGCTCGGTCATTCGGATATCGCCACGACCGCAAACGTTTACGCGCACGTGCCGTATGTGGAGAAGGAGTCTATCGCCAAGAGCGCGATTCCGATCATCGAAATCTGAGGACTGCAAGATTATTCCAGCTTTTCGGAGTGCGTGATTTTTCCGAAATTCGGAAAAGACAACGATTTTTCGAATTGCGGGTTTAACCGTGAAATCGATTATTTTGCCTGCAATCTCAAAAAGATTCTCGCACTGGTACTGGCGTTCGCTTGCGCGTTCACTATGTTTGCCGGTGCGGCGTTCACGGATCAGCCGACATCAAGGTCGACGCTGAAGTCGTGGACACCCTGGTATCCCTCGGCGTAATCAATGGTTACACCGACGGCTCTTTCAAGCCGAACGATACCGTAACTCGTGCGGAGATGGCGAAGATGATCTACGTGCTGCGCACTGGTAACTCTGACGCTTCTGCGTACAACAACGACAAGACCACCTTTACCGACATCAAGGGCCACTGCTCGCGGCTACGTCAAGTACTGCCAGTCCCTGGGCATCATCGCTGGTCAGTCTGCAACCACGTTTGCACCGGATCAGACCGTAACTGCTCAGGAAGCTGCTAAGATGCTGCTCGTAACCCTCGGCTACGACGCTCAGAAGGCAGGTCTGGTTGGTATCAACTGGGCTTCCAGGACCAACGCTCTGGCTGACGAGAACGGCCTGCTCGAGGATGTTACCACTTCCTTCACCGGTCCGTGCCCGCGTCAGTACGCTGCTCAGCTGATCTACAACGCAATCGACGCTTCCACTGTTGTATGGCGTGACGATGCTTACACTAAGTACAACTACAACGGCGCCGAGAACCCGACCATCGGCGAGAAGTACATGGGCCTCAAGTATGCTACCGGCATCCTGATGGCTTCCGGTAAGGTTGGCCTGGACAACACCGGCGCTTCTAAGGCTCTGGTTGTTAAGGCTGACGAGAAGCAGACCGTTCTGAACACCGAGTACAAAGCTAACGATCTGATCAAGTTCACCGACATCAAGACCGACTACTCCGATCTCCGTGGGCATGGCTGTTAAGGTTATGTACAAGGACAAGGACAAGGTTTACGGCGTTTACGCAACCGACGACAACGATGTTAACATCGCTGCTCTGGCTTCCGATCTGGACACCGTTTCTAACGAGACCAAGTTCAAGGTTGACGATACCAAGTACTCCGTTAACAAGAACGGCATGACCATCTACACCATCGGCGTAGATGCCAAGGGCAATGTTGCAATCAAGCTACTCATGTTGACAACACTGTTAAGGACATTAGCGATAAGATCAAGGCTATCAAGGACAGCGACATGGAAATCACCGTTATCTCCAACGACAACGATGAGAAGATTGACGCTATCTTCGTTAACGACAAGACCTTTGCTAAGATCACCCTCGTAAACAGCACCTCTGTTTCCTACAAGCCGGTTGCACTGGACCTGAAGGGCAACACCAAGGGTACTGCTGTCAAGCTCGACCTCGAGGATGACGAGCCGGAAGTTTACGACGGCTACAAGAAGGACGACTACGTATTCGTAGGCGCTGATCTGTACAACGACGCTGTTGTAATCGAGAAGGCTGCTACCATCTCCGGCAAGGCTGACTCTTACAAGGACAACTCCATCAAGCTCGATGGCGAGTGGCACGACTATGTAGACACCGACGGCAAGTACACTGCTAAGGCTGGCAAGACCTACACCGCTTATGTTTACGGTTCTTACGTATACTATCTGGCTGGCGAGTCCGGTTCCAGCAGCGATGTAGACACCCTGCTTGTTAAGTCCGTTGGCGACTACAAGAAGATGGACGAAGGCGTTGAGACCAAGGTTTACTTCGCTGATGGTACCGAGAAGGTAATCAACGTTAAGACTCTGGTTACTCCGTCTGATAACAAGTTCGATCTGGAAGTTTACGACAAGGACAACAACGCTGACCACGCTACCAAGGTCGAGAAGGATAAGCTGATCAAGGACGGCAAGGCTCTTGTAGAGGCTAATACCCTGTATGCTTACGAGCAGGACGGCTCTGACTACACCCTGTACGCTCTGAACCCGAACTTTGCTTCCGGCGACATCAAGACTTCCACCAAGGTTGAGTACAACGATAAGACCGAGACCTTCTCTGGCACTGAAGCAGAGGACGCAGCTCCGATCTTCATCTCCTACAACAACTATGACAAGTACAAGGTTATCACTGGTTCTGCACTGAAGAACTACGATCCGATGACCGGCAAGAAGAATTCTGTTCTGCTGCACGATGACGACAACGTCGTTGCTGCTTACATCGATCTGGACTCTCAGAAGAACCTGAGCAACTCCGATACTCTGTACGGCGTTGTTAAGAAGTCCTACAGCGGCAAGGAGTCTGATGGCACCGATACTGTTATCTACCTTGACCTGGTAACCGCTGACGGCATCAAGACCGTTGAGACCGAGGAGACCGGCAGCGCATCCAAGTTCCACAAGGGCATGATCGTTTCGTTCTCCGGCTCTTACGAGAAGGCTAACGACGACGTCGAGATCGTATCTGCAACTCAGGCATCTCAGAAGGCAGCTACCAAGAGCGAGTCTCAGGGCTACATTGCAATCAGCAATGACTGGTCTGACTCCAGCAAGCTGGTTCGTCCGTACACGAACGTATACTTCAACAACGGCGACACCGCTTTCGACATTGCTTCCGCTAAGGTTGTATCCGACTCCGTAGTCATCAACATTGACATGGACGGCTACAAGGCTGACGATGCTACTCCGTCTAAGGCTGAGGAGTTCGAGAACCTGAAGTTCAATGGCACTACCGTAGCTAAGGCTACTACGCAAACGCATTCGTAATCGTTAACAGCGATAACGAGATCGAACTGCTCGTTTACGAAACCTCCAACCGTATCCATGACGGTGGCGACGACGAGGTTATCCTTGCTGTTAAGTAAGGTTTAATCCCCGAGTTAAAGGAACCCCCGCTCTCTGAGCGGGGGTTTTCTTATGCCCTTTACCGACCCAAAGCAAAACCCCCGGCTTACTTGCCGAGGGTTTCGTTATTGCTGAACTTGAATACCGTCATAAACAGGATTTTGATGTCAAACAGCAGCGTCCAGTTCTCGATATAGTAAAGATCACACTCAATCCTCTTGCGGATGGAAGTGTCACCTCTGTATCCGTTTACCTGTGCCCATCCGGTCAGCCCGGGTCTTACCTGGTGCTTCACCATATATCTCGGAATCTCTTCACGGAACTTTTCCACAAAAAATGGTCTCTCAGGTCTTGGCCCTACCAGACTCATATCTCCCTTTAAAATATTAAAAAGCTGGGGAAGTTCATCAAGGCTGGTTCTTCGCATAAATCTTGCCGATTGCTGTAACCCTGGGATCATTTTTACTGTCCATGCTTTCTTCTCCTCTGCCTCCGGCTGAATCTCCATAGAACGGAATTTATACATCCAGAAGTCTGATTATGGAGGCCCACACGTTCCTGCCGATAGATCAGCGGACCAGGAGAAGTGAGCTTTATCAGCGCACACAATACCAGCATGATCGGCGACGCACAATGATTCCAATAATGGAGCCACAAATATCCATTATTCTTTTTATCATGGCATTAAAAGTATTACTAAGGGGAACATACCGGATATTGATCACCGGAAGTCCCAGAATATCCTCTGTATATGGTTTCGTAGGAATAATCTTATTATAATCCGGAATAAATTTTGTATGCACTCCTGATTTCTCACAAAGTGCTACAATCTCCTCCAGTCGGTAATATTCACTTAATCCCAGTGTAATCGCAATCTCGTCAAGCCTGCTCTCCGGCAGGATCACGTTCAGATTGGCAATTCTTCCGCTACACCTTGATCGCTTTTATACATGGTACCTGCAGTAATATTGTCATCCAGAATGCCTCTTACCACATATCCCCACTGAGTTCTGCTGAATGCGGTCAATATACTCTTCTGCTGCCCGGCTGTACCCAACCAGTACTACCTGTTTCTGGTTCAGTCCTTTCTTTCGCATTTTGCGCAGGCTGTAGAAAATGAACATTCTTGCTCCCCAGCTTGCCACAATGCAGATTCCATAAAACATATACAGTACAGAACGGGAAATATCGCCTTCTTCAATGGTATACAAAATAAATGTAGTGATCAGAATACCAAGAGAATTGGCTTTTACAATATTAGACAGCACAAGACGTCTTCCCTGCATCCGCATTGGTTCATACAGTGAAAACGCATGATACAGCAGAATATATGCCGGCAGGATAAATACCAGTGCAGACATATACTGCTGGAAGCTTCTGGCCCGGACTGCATTTGCTGCAAAAGGTCCGATAAATCTCAGCGCCCAGGCAAACATATAAGATAACGTAATTACACAGGCATCTATAACGACATGGAGCCGACTGAAGTTCTTCTGATTATCTTTAATTCAATCATCTGCCACCTCCTGCCCTTCTTCGCATGTTGCTGGGTCTGTCACTCACAGCAACCTTCACAAACCTGTTCCTGCTGCGCGTTTCATCCACATCTCACGCTTTAAGCACTATCTGGTCTGTGACTTTCTCTATCTTATAATAGATAAAACAGAATTGCAATAAATTCTTCATACATTAACACGAAAAATAGTTACGAAATAATAACGAATCACTTCTGCACAAACTTTTTATACCATAAATCTGTAAATTATATTCCACCACAGTTCCAGCTGGATTCTGGCGTATCTTCCAAGATTTCTCATGTGGAACTTCACTTTTTTTATTTCTATGACTGATCTGGAACCCATTTTTGATTCCTGCCACATACTCCCTGCCCATTCCCTTCTGGGAAAAAAACAGGATCTTCATGCCAAAGCCCGGCACCAGAAAAGAAGATTCAAAATAATCTGAAGAACCGGCATATTTTTGTAGATCAGATAAATATTATTTCTTGAAGAATATCTGGTCTTAAACTGATTGTATCTGGATCCGCTTGTTCCGCTGCCTACATGATAGACCAGTGCAGCTGGCACATACCAGTCTCATATCCAAAGATCCTGGCACGATAGCCCACATCAATATCTTCCAGATATGCAAAATGCTCTTCATCAAAATATCCGATTTTCTCAAAAACCTTCTTACGGTAAATAGCTGCGCCAGCGCATGAAGCAAATATCCGCCCTTCCTTCTCAAAGGAATGAATATCCTTTCCTTTGCCCCGGGCATATGCCCAGCCAAGAGCAGAATAATAATTTCCTGCATCATCCAGTTTATTCCGGTCATGATAACAGATCATCCTTGCACTGCAGGAGAAGGCCTTCTTATGACGCTTTATAGCTGCCAGCATTTCCCCCACAAAATTCTTATCTACTTCTGTATCGTTATTCAAAAGGAGCACATAAGGTGTCCGTGATGCATAAATCCCCTCATTTACAGCTCTTGAAAAGCCGAAATTATCTGGCAGCTCCACAATGTGTACCCAGGGAAAGTTCCCCATTACAAAGGCAACGCTCCATCTGAGGATCCATTGTCCACCAGAATGGTCTCAAAATTCTGAAACGCCTGCTGCTCCAGGCTTGAAAGCACACCCTCCAGATATGCCATCCATTATAATTGGGAATAATGACTGATACTTCCTGCATAATGTCTTCTTAGTCTTCCTCCTTTTTGCGGTCATGCCCGGAAGTGGTCTTAAAGAATAATTCCACTTGGTCAGGGAAAGATTCTTATTATAATTGGGATCACCGTTCTTCAGAATATCGATCCAGTTACATCTCATATATTCGATTTCCCGCTGGAAACGTCTGACTTTCACCTCATTGTTCTCTGCTCCGCGGGTCTTGGATTCCATATGGTAAAGCCTTGCATAAGGATCATAAACCACCAGATAACCTGCTTTCGTAGTCTTCAGGCACAGATCCACATCGTTAAAGGCGACTGCAAGTTCTTCTGTGAAGCCGCCCACTTTGTCAAAAGCACTGCGCTTCATCATCATACAGGCTGCAGTTACAGCGCTCATATCCTGTAAAATAGACGCCTTGTGGAGATATCCGGTACGATCCGCAGGCATATCCACAAACATATGACCTGCAATTCCACCAATTCCGATCACACAGCTGCGTGCTGGATGGTATTGTCCGGATAGATCAGTTTCACACCTACCGCTCCCACTTCTCTTCGCTGACACACCCCCAGCATTTCTCCCATCCAGTCCTCTGTAATGACCGTTACATCATTATTCAGAAAAAGGAGATATTCACCTCTGGCATTTTTAACCCCAAAGTTGTTGATCGCGGAATAGTTGAATTCCTTTTTCCAGCAGATCAGATGGATCTGGGATCCTCTGAAATCTTCCTGTAATAATCGAAAATCTCATCTGTAGTGCTGTTATTCTCCACGATAATGATCTCATAATTGTCGTAGAGTGTGTTCTTCTTAATAGATTCCAGGCATTTCTCCAGAGTTTCCTTCTCGTCTTTATTGGGAATGATAATGGAAACAAGCGGATGTCCCTGTACCGGGTATTTCACTCTGTAAAATCCAAGATCCGGAGTATGGCTTACAGTGCCTTTTACTCCAGTCCTCTCAAGATGTGCCTCGATAGCACGTTTGCCTGCTTCAAAAGCGTACATCTTACTTGCAGGATTATCAGCAGTAGATGCCTTGTGGGTACGCCAATGGTACAAAATCTCCGGTACATGCACCACTTCCCTGGCTTTTTCCACACAACGGAAAATAAAATCATAGTCCTGTGCTCCGTCAAATTCCCTGCGGAATCCGCCCACTTCTTCTACCAGTTGCCGCCGCACGACAAAAAAGTGACAGATATAAGTTATTGGAACGAAGCAGATCAATATTAAAATCTGGCTTCAGGTGCGGCTGAAAATGCTCATCCAGTTCAGCAGTCACCTTATCCTCATCTGTGTATACTGCATCCCCGTGCTCATGCTGGTTCAGTGCATTCACAACCTCGTAAAGAGCATTTGGCGCAAGAAGATCATCATGATCCAGAAGCCCCACCAATTCTCCCTTTGCCATGGCAAATGCAGCATTGGTGTTCTCTGCAATCCCTTTATTCTCAGTAAGCTCCTGCCAGCGTACTCTCCTGTCCCTGCTGCTGTATTCTTCCAGCACTTTTCTCATAGACTGATCTTCCGGACTTCCATTGGCAATGCAAAGCTCCCAGTTCTCATAGGTCTGTGCTTCCAATGAATCGATCATCTGCCGCAAGAATAATTCCGGAGTACGATAAGCTGGAACTACCACGCTGATAAGAGGTGCGTAAGCAAATTTTTTCTTTCTTTGTTTGTCAAGGACCGTCTGGTCCGGCACATATGCCGCGTACCAGGGACCATAAGGGATCTCCTCCGGCTCAAAGCGCTCGTGCAGCCGTATCCAGAACTCCCTTGGACCATAATGCTTCAGATACAAAAGTCCCTTCTGGATCATGTAAGGAGATAATTTTTTGAAGAAACGAGACCACTGGATCCGTCCCTCTGATCCGTTTTTATCGCTCATATTAAAATCCTTTGCTTTTATAATGACCCTATTTTAACATTGAAGAAACAATTTTGCAAGGAAGCTGTAAAAGAAAGTTGAATTGAACCACATTTTAGGATATGATTATATTTGTATTATATTTTTCTATTTTACAGGAAAAATATACTATATGTTATACTTGCAGCAGAATTGTATCTGCACTGTCAGAAAGAGTGTTACCATGTTGTTCACAGACAGCACTGCAGATACCCTTATTTTAATACAGGAGTTCATTATACTATGAAAAAGCGAAAGATAACCTCAGTTTTCTGGCTCTTGGTCTTTTTGCATCTCTTCTTTTCCAGGTTCCCATATCTGCAGAAGAGGCAGACCAGAGTGCAGCAGTTGAAGCATCAGGTACCATATCTACCAATTCCATTTCCGGATGGCCCCAGGCTTCCGACATTTCTTCTGAAGCGGCTGTAGTCATGGAGAATACCACCAATACCATTCTCTATTCCAAGAATGCAGACGAAGTACTTTTCCCCGGAAGTACAGTCAAGATCATGACCTGTTTTCTGGCTCTTGAGAATACACAGCTCACAGATGAGGTTACCATGACCGCCACCGGAGTTTCCGGTGTCACAGACGGTGGTGCCAGTATTTCCTCACAGGTTGACGAGGTCTTCACTGTAGAGCAGTGCCTGTATGCCATTATGGTTGCCTCTGCCAATGATATTGCACTGCAGATTGCAGAGCATGTAGGCGGTTCTGTAGACGGCTTTGTCCAGCAGATGAATACCCGGGCACAGGAGCTTGGATGTACCAATACCGTATTCACGAATCCCACCGGACTTCCGGATGACAACCAGCACACTACAGCCCACGACATGGCGCTGATCATGCAGGCCGCCATCCAGAATGAGTCTTTCAGAACCATCGCAGCAGCCACCAGCTACACGATCCCTGCCACCAATAAAGCGGCAGCCCGTAACCTGACCAGCAAATTCACCATGACAGATACTGGCAGCACCGGATTTACGAAGGATGTATCGGCGGTAAGGAAGGTTATACGGAAGCCTCCGGAAGTACACTGGTATGTGCAGCCCAGCGAAATGGCATGACTCTGATCAGCGTAGTCCTGAAAGGTGCTTCCGGTCAGACAGCTCCTGATGCAGCTCTATTCTCAATTATGGATTCGATCAGTTTGTAACTTTATCCCTTGGAGACAGCGATTTCAGCATTATCTCCGGCGGTGATGTAGTAGTTCCAGCCGGCACCGGTGCCGATAGCCTTACCACAGAAGATTCCCAGAACGGCGACCAGATTGACCGCACCTACCTTTTTAACGGCACTTCTGTGGGATCTGCAGTCCTTGAAGTTGTTCAGTCTGATGATACTGCCTCCGTCCAGGAAGGTCAGCAGCACATGCAGGCGGCCAAGGACTACTCCGATAATCACACTGAAATTCCGTATTTTGTAATTGCCGGTGTATTCTTACTTCTTCTGATTCTTTTGATCTGGAGGATCGTGAAAATTGTAAAATCCTAATAAAAAACCCAAGTCAGGACAGTATCTTCCTCTCCCGACTGGTTTTATATTAGTTCTGCATCAAACTATTTCATCCTTCTTCTCATACGCCATCCTGAATGCACAATCTCCTCTCACAATACTCAGATTCGGATTGTAATACGGATCACCCTTTTTCAGAAAATCTCTGTAACGTTCCCGGAAATGATCCACCTCTTTCTGAAGACGCGCCTTCTTCTCCGGCGTATTCTCCAGTCCGCGTGACTTAGATTCATAATGGTACAGGCAGGCCTCCGGAGTAAATACAACCAATTTACCAAGTGCCCTTGCCCTAAGACAGAAGTCAATATCATTCAGTCCCACTGCAAAGCTTTCATCCAGCCCATGAAGTTCCTCAAAAACGCTTCGCTTCACCATCAGACAGGCGCCTGTTACTGCGCTCTCATCCTGTGTAGTTGCCAGTCTCCACAAATATCCTGTGGCATATCTGTCATATCCGGTAAGAATATGTCCTGCAAAACCTGCGATTCCTACCACGACACCAGCATGCTGAACCGTATTATCCGGGTAAAGGAGCTTGGCTCCTACAATGCCCACATCCTCTCTCTGGCAATAGCCATCATGTTCTCCAGCCACTCTGGAGTAATAACCTCTGTATCATTATTCAACAGAAGTAAATAATCTCCATCCGCATATTTTGCACCAAAATTGTTGATTGCTGAATAGTTGAAGGGACCATCCCATGTAACCACTTTTGCCTGAGGATACCGCTTCTCAAGTTCCTCATAATAGTGGAAGGTCTCTTCCTTCTCACTGTTATTCTCAATTACTATAATCTGGATATTTTTCCAGGTGCTCCTCTCCAGAATGGAAGTCACACATTTATTCAGATCCTCTGTATGATCCTTATTCGGAATCAGAATTGATACCTTCGGGTCACCCTCTATAACAAAATGGGTTCTGAAAAACGACCGGGCATCCAGTGTATTCCACCTCTGCCTTAATTCCCATGCGCTCATAATGCCCTGCAAGAGCCTTTTCTCCTGCGATCACTGCATATGGCTTGTCATCCGGATTGCCCGCTGTGGAACCCTCATGGCTTCTCCAGTGATACAGAATTTGGGAATATGGCGGATCTTCTCACTGTCTGTATGCTCCGTGCAGCGAAGCAGAAAATCAAAGTCCTGGGAACCGTCATATTCTGGCCGCAAAAGTCCTGTTCGGTCGAGAAGTGTTCTCTTTACAACCACCAGATGGCAGATATAATTTACGCAGCACAGATAATCAGGGTTAAAATCCGGCTTAAAATGAGGGAAAAGCCGATTTCCTCTTATATCAATAATATCCTCATCAGAATAAATAAGATCCGCCTCCGGATGCTGTGAGATTTCCTTTGCCATCTGATAAAAAGCTTCCTCTGCCAGGGTATCATCATGATCTGCAAATGCAATATAATTTCCAGTGGCAATTCCAATAGCAGCATTTGTATTGTCTGAAATCTGCAGCTGTTTCTCATTGAAAACAACTTTGATCCTTGGATCCTTTTTCTGATTACTCTTCCAGAATACTGCGGATCGGAGAATCTGCTCCACTTCCATCTGAAAGGCAAAGTTCCCAGTTGCTGTATGTCTGCGCCAGCACAGAATCCACAAGAGCCTTCAAAAGGTACTTATCCGTCTTATAGAGAGGAACCACAAGGCTAAACTTAATGTTCTCCCGAAAACAGTCTTTCTCTGCTGATTCAGTTCTTTCTTAGTAACCCTGTTCTCCTTCAGCCAGGTCTGGTAAAGACCGTCTCCCTTGCTCAATGCTTCCAGCTTGATCAGCGACTTCCGGATCACAGTATGAATGCCATTGGAACGATAATTCTCCATTGCCTTTTTCAAATAAAGGCTGGCTTTTGCCTTAAAGCGTTCGCCCTTTGAAATACCAATCTGGTAG
>ENA-OQCN01001520-OQCN01001520.1-human-gut-metagenome-genome-assembly--contig:-NODE-1520-length-11349-cov-6.003208_pt1 | contig 11349 bp, 9 predicted proteins | sample MGYA00242497_ERZ504576 | MGnify/ENA primary metagenome ERZ504576 (study PRJEB26092, sample SAMD00036296) | human gut metagenome | host: Homo sapiens | study: EMG produced TPA metagenomics assembly of...
CGGTCCCAGTAGTCGGAACGGCCTGTTTCCGTAAGAGAACTTCTTCAGGGAAAAAATATTTCCGGAATATCGGACAGAGCTGGCAGAAGAAAAAAAATCTTCCCGGAAAAAGAAACCGCAGAATATTTTAAAATATCTTGTGCTGGCAGTGGTCATTGCGATCGTTGTACTGGCTGTGTGTGCCCTTGGATATGGATTTTTGAGATGAGGATAGAGCAGAGTGGACTTGAAATAGATCAACAGAGCTGGTCACAGCAAAGCAGTGAGGGCGGTGGGCAGGAACAATGGCAGGCAGAAGGTGCTCCGTATATTGATGTGGAACTTCTTACACCAAATTCTTATTCCAGGCCTCAGATTCCTATTGAACAGGTGAATTATATAGCGATTCACTATACAGCGAATCCAGGTTCAACAGCTATGTCCAACCGGAATTATTTTGAGAATCTTGCCACAACGCAGGAGAATAAAGTCAGCAGTCATTTTGTGGTGGGGTTGGAAGGCGAAGTAGTACAGTGTATTCCTACGTCCGAAATGTCGTATGCCACTAATTCCAGAAATGTGGATACCATATCCATTGAATGCTGCCATCCGGATGAGACGGGACAGTTTAATGATGCAACATATAGTTCGGCAGTGAAGCTGACGGCGTGGCTCTGTACCCGTTTTGGGCTGGATACGGATCAGGTGATTCGGCATTACGATGTTACAGGAAAAGACTGTCCCAAATATTATGTGGAAAACCCGGATGCATGGTTCCGGATGAAAGCAGATATTGCTGCACAGATCCAGGTTGATTATGAATTGCAGGGAAAATAAAATGTTTTCGGATGAACAGTGATCATTTTTGAAAATAATTTCAGAAAATTAGGACTTGAAAATTCAGAAGAAGTATTGTAGTATAACAACAGAAGCTGCATGACTGGCGGAGAGTAGGATTACCTACAGGGAGTGCAGTGTATTTAAGAAGCCGACCGCCTGGGCAGCCTGTTAATGGGGTGTCCAGGCGGTTTTTTGTTACCTGCTGATACCTGGAATGATCCCCGGGCCGTATATTAGACAAGGAGGACTGTGAAAAATGACTACATTTTCACTTGAAAAAGAACTGAAAGAAAATTCCTACCCAGGAAGAGGAATCGTGATCGGACGTTCCGCAGACGGAAAGCATGCTGTTACTGCATATTTTATCATGGGAAGAAGTGAGAATAGCAGAAATCGTATTTTTGTTGAGGATGGAGAGGGAATCCGCACACAGGCATTTGATCCGTCCAAGCTTACAGACCCGAGCCTTATCATCTACGCACCGGTACGTGTCCTTGGAAACAAGACGATCGTAACAAACGGCGACCAGACAGATACCATTTATGAGGGAATGGACAGACAGCTTACTTTTGAGCAGTCCCTCCGTACAAGAGAATTTGAGCCGGATGCACCGAACTACACACCTCGTATTTCCGGTGTTCTTCACGTAGAGAATGGCAGATTCAACTATGCAATGTCTATTTTAAAGAGCAATAACGGTAATCCGGATTCCTGTCTTCGTTATACATTTGCCTATGAGAATGCAGCAGCAGGACAGGGACGTTTTATCCACACTTATAAATGCGACGGAAATCCACTTCCGAGTTTTGAGGGAGAGCCGAAGCCTGTAGAAATCCCGAATGATATTGATGACTTTACAAACCTTCTCTGGGAGAGCCTGAATCAGGATAATAAAGTTTCTCTCTTTGTTCGTTTTATTGACATTGAAACCGGAAAATATGAGTCAAGGATCGTGAATAAGAATAAATAACAAGCTGAGTGTACAGCTGCGATGAAATTATCAGTATCACACAGAACGGAGGATTTTTTTATGAAAGAATTACAGTTAAAATATGGATGCAACCCGAATCAGAAACCATCTAAGATCTACATGGCGGACGGAAGTGAACTTCCTATCCAGGTACTTTCCGGAAGACCTGGATACATCAATTTTCTGGATGCTTTTAATGGCTGGCAGCTTGTGCGTGATCTTAAGAAAGCAACCGGACTTCCTGCAGCAACTTCTTTCAAGCATGTATCTCCAGCAGGCGCGTCCATCGGGCTTCCACTGAATGAGACACTGGCCAAGATCTACTGGGTAGATGATATGGACTGGAAGAATTTTTCACCACTTGCATGTGCTTATGCAAGAGCGAGAGGCGCAGACCGTATGTCATCTTTCGGTGATTTTATTTCTCTTTCTGATGTATGTGACAAGGATACGGCAATGCTGATCAAGAGGGAGGTTTCTGACGGAGTTATCGCGCCGGGATACACAGAGGAAGCACTTGAGATCCTGAAACAGAAGAAAAAGGGCAACTATAATGTGATCCAGATTGATGAGAATTATGTTCCGGAACCGCTGGAACACAAACAGGTATTTGGCGTTACTTTTGAGCAGGGTCGTCAGGAACTTGCTATTGATGATGAGCTGATCTCCAATATTGTTACAGAGAATAAAGAACTTACTGAGGAAGCTAAAAGAGACCTTAAAGTTTCCCTGATCGTTCTGAAATACACACAGTCCAATTCTGTCTGCTTTGTAAAAGACGGACAGGCAATCGGTGTTGGTGCAGGACAGCAGTCCCGTGTTCACTGTACACGTCTTGCCGGTCAGAAAGCAGATAACTGGTACCTCCGCCAGTGCCCCAAGGTTCTGAATCTTCCATTTAAAGATACGATCACACGTGCAGAGAGAGACAATGCCATTGATGTTTATATCGGTGAGGAGTATATGGATGTTCTGTCTGACGGTGCATGGGAGAAAACTTTCACAGAGAAGCCGGAAGTATTTACAAAGGAAGAGAAGAGAGTATGGTTGGATGGACTTACAGATGTAACTCTTGGATCTGATGCCTTCTTCCCGTTCAGTGATAACATTGAGCGTGCGCATAAGAGTGGCGTGAAATATATTGCAGAGCCAGGTGGATCTGTCCGTGATGATGCTGTTATTGATACCTGCAATAAGTATGGTATGGTTATGGCATTTACAGGAATCAGACTGTTCCATCACTAAGATATAGGGAAAGATCATAGAATAAAATAAATGTCGCTGGTCACAGAGTGAACAGCAACAGGGTTTCTGTAACAGAAAATACGTTAAAAATATCCCGGGTTTGGAAAATGTAAAGTTCTGAATCCGGGATTTTTTATAACTGAACTAAGTAACTTTCAAGTGGATAAAGAGAAGTTGGATAATAAGGGGAATATTGTCTGAAGTAAGAGTGTCGTAAAAGTAGTGAATGTTTGATTATATGGTATAAAAAAAGAACTCTGAATTCTTTCAGAGTTCCTGAGAGCGATAGACGGGGCTCGAACCCGCGGTCTCGACCTTGGCAAGGTCGCGCGTTACCAACTACGCCACTATCGCACATGTCTTGAAAATGAAGCGTTTCCCTCATCGACAAGACATATATTAGCATAGATTTTTGTATGTGTCAAATGTTTTTTTTTGATTTATTTGAAAAATTCATACAAAACTTGCTGCTGTCATTTCGACATGAAATCAAGGATCAGATGGTGAATCTTAAGATTCATCAGTGATGTGATAATACCGCAGTACATGATCCGGGTAATACTGGTCGCCGTAATCCCATGGGCCTGCAGGATCATGAAGGGGATCGTCCTCGTTGCGTTCTCTGCCTCCGCTTGCCATCTGTGCAAAAGCCTGGGCACTTTCAGCAGTCCAGACAGTTTCGCCGTTTTTCTCCAGGTAGGAGAAGTAGGAGTCTGCACCGAAATTATATGCCTGGAGTGCAAGACGGATGTGAGTGAGATCGGAAGGGCCTGTACAACCGGCTTTTTCCAGGGCATATTTCAGTTCCTGGATTCCGCAGGTAATAGAATAAGAAGAATCTGTGATTCCATTGGGCTCCTGTGGATACTGTGTATTATAAGCACCTTCTGAGGACTGCATCGGATCGGTTCCCTGTCCGGAGCTTTCCTGCATCATAACTGCAAGGATCAGATCTACGTAATCCGACATATCATATTGCGCCGCTATATCAGTAACTTCTTCGCGGTAAGATTCACAGGAAGCATTGATCTGATAAGTATTTTCTCTGGTTCCCGGGAAGTGTACAAACCATACAATGAGACTGAGTATGATCAAAAGGAAGATACAGAAGAGAAAAAATTTCTGTCTGCGCACCTGGCGTACACGGAGAAGGTGGCGTTGTTTTTTGGTTAATTTTGGTTTTGGTCTTTTTGTATTCATAAATATATTCTACCCGGTGTGAGCGGATTTGACCAGTTAAGAAATGTAATCTTTTTATTAAATCTTTCTGAAGACAGCTCTGTAAAATTGCAAAATAGGAGCCGATATGCTATGATAGTCGGGACAAACAGCAGAATGCCGGAAAAGGAGGCAGGATTTTATATGCGAAAAAGGCTTCTTGCGGTTATTTTGTGTGCTTCCATGCTGTTCCCTGCGTCAGTATATGCAGAGGTATCAGGTTATGAAGCAACACTGAATACATATACACAGGAGAAAAAAACAGCCCAGCAGTTTCAAATAGATGATGGGGCGGGAAATACAGTAAATGCACTGGCAAAGAGTGATACACTTTATGTTACAGCGAAGAGCACAGCAATCCGATCCAATCCAGGAGAGGGCGGTACAGAGCTTCGTTCTGTGCTTCTTGGAACAAAACTGGCGCGGGTTGCAGTTTGTGACAATGGATGGAGCAAGGTTACTTTCCAGAAAGATGGAGAAGATAAGATCAGCGGTTATGTTCAGGACAGCGTACTCAGTGACACAGAAACTGTAAATAAATTTACAGACACAGTCACAGTAGCATCGGACAGTGACATTTTCGATTATCCGGGACGAAAAGACGGTGAAGTTGTAGGTGAAGTACTTGAGGATGATGAACTGAAAAGAACAGGTACGGTAGATGATATCTGGAGCCGTATTGTGTACACAGATGATAATGGTACAGAACAGACAGGCTATATTCAACCAGCTGTCTGGAAGGGTATCAGGAGACTGAGGTGGCCAAGGCTGAGCAGGAGAAGAAAACCAAGGCAGGCGCTCTTACTAAGAGTTCTGGTGAAGGTATTTTTGCAGATGCTGTGGATGGTGTGACTTCCACAGGCGGTTCTGGCACAACGGCCAGCGGTGTGCAGATCGGAACGCCAGTGTCTGCTTCCGCTGATGCAACATTGAAGCCGCTGGGAACTTCAGGATCACCCATTACTGTCCGTGCAGTATCTGCTGCGGACCATGGGCTAATGGAATTACCTCTACTGGCGTAACGGCCACAACTAACAGAACGATAGCTGTAGACCCAAGTCAGATTCCATATGGTTCTAAAGTGGTCATCAACGGACAGGTGTATGTTGCGGAGGATTGTGGTGGTGCGATCCGTACCAACTGTATTGATGTCTATGTGGCAACACATTCAGAGGCAGAGCAGAAAGGCGTATTTTATACAGAAGTTTATCTGCTTCAGTAAAAGAAAAAAAGAGGGTCGAAAATAAAAACTCTGGCAGCAGAAGATACATACATATCCGTCTGCTGCCAGAGTTTTTGTAATCGGAAAAGGATCTTGCACATGGAAATCCTTTTTACGGATAAAAAAATAATGCCCAGAGCCGGAATCGAACCAGCGACACGAGGATTTTCAGTCCTCTGCTCTACCAACTGAGCTATCTGGGCATTTCTCTTTCGAGTACTTTGTTACTTTAACACATTTATGTACAAATTGCAAGGAAAAAATAAAAATGCAGATGTTTTTATAAAAATCGGATTTTTCAAAAAACATCTGCAATAGTTAATTGAATAAGGGAAGCTCCCTGCAGGTTGCCAATATCTATCTGATCTGGAAAACAGGAGATCAGTTATCTGGCAGCCAGATAGATTTTCTCCATATCTTTCATATTTAACTGCTTGAAGATACCGATTGTACGGGTATCCTCATAACTGCACTTAAATGCCAGGTCATGGATCTCTTTTTCCGTAAGATCAAGTCCAAGGTCATGAAGACTGGTCGGCATTTTGATAGAATGGAAGAAATCCTCCATTGCTTCGATACCTGCAAGGGCAGTTTTATTGAAATCAAGACTGCATGGAATCTCGAATACGTTCGTAGCAAACTGGGCAAAACGTTCCGGATTTGCATCATAGACATAACGAGCCCAGCTTCCCCACAGTGCAGCAAGTCCGGCGCCGTGTGCTACATCATAAGTTCCTCCAAGTTCATGTTCCAGCTGATGGCAGGCCCAGTCACCGCCACCGGTTCCGCAGCCCGTAAGTCCGTTATGGGAAAGGCTTCCGGCCCACATAACCTCAGCTCTTGCTGTGTAATTGTCAGGTTCTTTCAGCAGGATACGGGAATTATAGATCACTGTCTGCATAAGGGATTCACTGATACTGTCTGTGATCTCCATAGTTTCAATATTTACAAAATATCTCTCCATGGTGTGCATCAGGATATCTACACATCCGCTTTCAGTCTGATACTGGGGAAGTGTATAGGTAAGGCGTGGATTTAAAATGGCAAAACGTGGCCTGCACAGATCGTTGCGTGCAGTGCTTCGCTTCAGCCAGCCTTCTTCATTCGTGATGACGCAGGAATTGCTCATCTCACTGCCGGAAGCTGCGATGGTAAGAATGACACCTACTGGCAGACAGGCTTTCGGTGTTTCTGTGCGGAGAAAAAAATTCCACACATCAGTATCCGGGTTAGCCAGTCCGTAGCCGATAGCTTTACAGGAGTCAATAACGCTGCCACCGCCTACTGCAAGAAGGAAATCAACGCCTTCTTTTTTGCAAAGCTCAATGCCTTCCCTTACTTTGGAGAGACGTGGGTTGGGAACGACACCGCCCAGGGTAACGTAAGAAATGCCTGATTCATCCAGAACTGATCTGATCTCATCGATCAGACCAGATTTTACAGCACTGTGTCCACCGTAGTGGATCAGTACTTTTTTACAGTGCTGGTCTTTTAAAAGTGTGCCGATCTGAAGATGAGTATCTTTTCCAAAGATAACTTTTGTAGGGGTAAAATATTCAAAACTTCTCATATAAGTAGATCTCCCTTTTTGGTTATTTATTTAAAATACAGTGAAATACAGTGAATTCATAATGTAATGATCCTGCATACGCAAAACTGTTATAATAATAGCATAGAAGAATGGTGGGTGCAAGATTTCAGGGCATTTTGAAGGTGGGGTATAAAACAAAATAGATATTTTTTTCAAAGATGTGATATAATGATCCATATGAGAAAAAGTGACTTGATCACAGAAACAGGCAGATGCAGAGCGTATATTATAAAGCAGATCATAACGAAGCAGAAGAAAGCAGGTGTCTGAATTGGAAAATATCATTATTGTAGGTGCAGGTCCGGCAGGAATCTCAGCAGCTCTCTATGCAGCAAGAGGCAACATGGACCCATTGATCATAAATACAGGAATCGGCTCTCTGGAAAAAGCAGAGAAGATCGAGAATTATTACGGACTGGAGAAACCTCTTTCCGGAAAAGATCTCTTTGAGAGAGGTCTTGACCAGGCCAGAGCGCTTGGCGTTCGTATCCTGGATGCCCAGGTTGTTGGAATGGGTGGTTTTGATACTTTTGAAGTGAAGACAACAGAAGGAGATTTTGAAGCTCGTAGCGTGATCCTTGCAACAGGAAGCAAGAGAGCGTCCGCAAAGATCCCAGGTGTAAAAGAATTTGAGGGAAAAGGCGTCAGCTACTGCGCAGTATGCGATGCGTTCTTTTACCGCGATAAGGAAGTGGCAGTTCTGGGAAACAGTGATTTCGCTCTTCATGAAGCAGAAGAGCTTTCCCATACAGCATCTCATGTAACGATCTTTACAGATGGAAAGAAACCGGAATTTTCAAGGGAGAATTCCATTGATGTCAATACTATGAAGATCCAGGCAATCGAAGGAGATGAGCGTGTTTCCGGAATCCGCCTGAAAGGTGATGTGATCCTGCAGGAAGCTGGAGGGGAAGTTTCGTCATTCGAACCAGCAGAAGGTGTTTTTGTGGCACTTGGGACTGCAGGAAGTTCAGAGATGGCCCGTCAGATCGGAGCAGAGCTTAACGAAAAGGGAAACATCCGTGTGAATGAGGAGATGGAGACAACAGTTCCGGGACTGTATGCAGCAGGAGACTGTACAGGAGGACTTCTTCAGGTAGCCAAGGCTGTACATGATGGTGCGCAGGCAGGGATTTCAGCCTGTCAGTATGTGCGGAAGCTTCTGAAGACAGAAGCGTGAGAAATAGTATAGCTCACAAAAAAACTGTAAAGACTGATAAATAAAAAACAGCAGAAACCTGTAAAAGATTTCACACAAAGCATAAGGAGGATTATATCATGGCAAAAGTTTTTACAACAGACAATTTTGAAACAGAGGTATTAAATGCAGAGAAACAGTACTGGTAGATTTCTGGGCAACATGGTGTGGACCATGCAGACGTCAGGCCCGATCGTGGAAGACTTGCAGAAGCAGGTTATGAGGTTGGCAAAGTAGATGTGGATAAGAACCGGCTCTTGCACAGCAGTATAAGATTATGAGTATTCCTACACTGCTGGTATTTAAAGGTGGCAAAGAGACAGCACGTTATGTGGGACTGACACCAAAGGCAACACTCGAGGAAGCACTTCAGTAAAAAATCAATACGTAGTCATCATTTTATAGAGACGGCTCTTATCCAGAATGCGGATCGATCCACGCGAAATCTGGATGGAGCCGTCTTTGTTCATTTTTTTCAGGCTGCGGCTGACGGCCTCTCTTGCACTTCCAATAGACCGGGCAATTGCTTCCTGGGTGAGACTGAGTTCATCAGATCCGGTGTCAGCAGCTTCATCCAGAAGAAAGGCAGCAATGCGTTGAGAAAGCGTGAGAAAGAAAGTCCGCTCGATCCCGGAGATCACATCAGAAAAATGTTCGGTTGTCAGTTTGTAGATGAAATTTCCAGATAGATATTATTTTTCATCAATCTGGAAAAAGGTACAGCCGGGAGGAGCAGTAGGTCACAGTCTGTCTCTGCATCGATCTGAACATCAAAAGTAATGGCAGAAAGCATGCAGGAAGCAGAAAGGGTACAGATATCATTGTCCCTTAAACGGTATAGAGTGGCTTCTTTTCCCTGAGCGGAAAGCAGATAAACACGGAGAACTCCATTCAGGAGAAAAAGAGTTCCCAGGCACTGGCGTTCCTCGGACTGCACGGCAGCACCGGCAGGATAATGAAGTTCCCGGATATTATCAAGAAGAAAATTCTGATCTTCAGCAGTCATATGTTCCCAGAACGGAAAAGCCTGAAAATAATTCAGACAACTGTTTCTGTCCATTAAATAGCACTCTCCTTATGAAATGATATTTTCAGCTGCGTACCATGCTGAATTGAGGTGTTGGCAATTACTGTGATTTTACTCTGATTTGGTAGGAAACGCAATAGTAACGTGAGGCATAACTATTTACATATGGAAACAGGAACGGTATAATCTATCAGAGTGTAAAAATGAAAAAAAGCTTAACATGCCCATTTTAACCGAATGCAGATGATCTTGTCTGCTTGACAGATGCATGTTTCAGCAGAGACGAGGAGAACATAAATTTGAAGATATTACTTGCAGCATGCAATGCGAAATATATCCATTCCAATCTGGCGGTGTACAACTTAAAATCCTGTTCTGGTAAATACAGTCCGCAGGTTGTGATCAAGGAATATACGATCAATCAGATCAGGGATGAGATCCTGAAAGATATCTATCTGGAACAGCCGGATGTCATTTGTTTTTCCTGCTATATCTGGAATGTGTCTTTTGTAAAAGAACTGGTTCCGGATCTGATGAAGATCCTTCCAGATGCAGATTTCTGGGCAGGAGGTCCGGAGGTGTCTTATGACGCGGAGAAGTTTTTGAGAAGTAATCCTGCTTTTTCTGGTGTAATGGTCGGAGAAGGCGAAGAGACTTTTCAGGAACTGGCAGGCCATTATATAGAAGGAAAACCGGAAAATCTGAAAGAAATCAGAGGAGTGGCTTTCCGAAATGAGGACAAAGTCCCGGATATCGTACACACAGGATGGAGAGAACTGATGGATCTCAGTAAAGTTCCTTTTGCATATCAGGATCTTAAAGAGTTCAAAAACAGGATCATTTATTATGAAAGCAGCAGAGGCTGCCCCTTTTCCTGCAGTTACTGTCTTTCGTCTATTGATAAGAAACTTCGATTCCGTGATATTGAAATTGTAAAAAAAGAGCTGCAGTTTTTTATTGATAATAAGGTCCCGCAGGTGAAATTTGTAGATCGTACATTTAACTGCAAGCATGATCATGCAATGACGATCTGGCGTTATATCACAGAACATGATAATGGAGTCACCAATTTCCATTTTGAGATCTCAGCAGATCTTTTGCGGGAAGAAGAACTTGCACTGATGAAAACCATGCGTCCGGGACTGATCCAGCTGGAAATCGGGGTGCAGTCTACCAATCCGCAGACGATCAGGGCCATTCGCAGGACTATGGATTTTCAGAAACTGAAAGGGATCGTAGATCAGATTCACAGTTTTGGCAATATTCATCAGCACCTGGATCTTATTGCAGGGCTTCCTTATGAGGGATATGAGAGTTTTCATAAATCTTTCTGCGATGTATATGCTCTGCATCCGGAACAGTTTCAGCTTGGCTTCCTGAAAGTACTCAAGGGTTCCCATATGATGGAGATGACGGAAGAGTACAAAATTCTTTATAAAGACAGGGAGCCATATGAGGTGCTTTCTACAGCGTGGCTTACTTACGGCGAAATTTTAAGACTGAAAATGGTGGAAAGTATGGTGGAAGTGTATTATAATAGTGGTCAGTTCAAAAATACTCTTGTATTTCTGGAAAGATATTTCGAAGATCCGTTCCGGATGTATGAGGTACTTGGCAGATTTTATGAGAAGAGAGGTTATTCTGAGATCTCTCATTCCAGGATGAGACGCTATGAGATCCTTATGGAATTTGCCGGAGAACACAGTGAGATCCCTCTGGAGAAGCTTTCGGATGTTATGCTTCTGGATCTTTATCTCAGAGAGAATCTGAAGAGCAGGCCAGCTTTTGCATCGGATCAGAAACCATATGAGCGTATGATCTGGGCTTACCGCAAAGAGAAGAAGATTCCGAAAACAGCACACATCGAAGTATTCCGGGATGGAAAGATCACGCTTTTTGATTATACAGACAGAGATCCACTGACAAACAACGCGAGATTAACAGATATCACAGACGAGGTGAATAAAATTATGGGAATGTTTGATCCAAAAAAAGAAAAGTTGATCACAGCGAATCATCGCAGTTATTCTGGTACTTGCAATGGTAGTTCCGACTGTAC
>ENA-OQCN01001522-OQCN01001522.1-human-gut-metagenome-genome-assembly--contig:-NODE-1522-length-11328-cov-2.788769_pt1 | contig 11328 bp, 12 predicted proteins | sample MGYA00242497_ERZ504576 | MGnify/ENA primary metagenome ERZ504576 (study PRJEB26092, sample SAMD00036296) | human gut metagenome | host: Homo sapiens | study: EMG produced TPA metagenomics assembly of...
TGGAATATCGAGTATGTAAGACAGCTAGTGCGAAACTTAAAAAATCTCTGTCCAAGTGTCAAATCTGTTGGTGGACCGGAAGTTTCCTATGACTGTGAGAGTTTTTTGAGGTCACTTTTGCAGGTGGATGGAGTTTTATACGGAGAGGGAGAGAAGAGCTTTCCAGCGCTGATAGAGTATTACGCAGCGCGTGAAAGATGCAAATCCATTATCCAAAACATTTCCAGATGGGGCGGCATGGCTGGGATGAAAACGGAATCTTCCACCAGACAAGTCCGCAGCCGCTCACACCGATGGAAGATCTTCCATTTATTTATGATGAGGCAGGACGGATGGATGGTTTTAAGAATAGAATTATTTATTATGAGACAAGCAGAGGCTGTCCATTTTCTTGCAGCTATTGTCTTTCATCAATAGATAAGAAACTGCGTTTTCGCCCACTCGATACAGTAAAAAAGGAACTCGCCTTCTTTTTAGAGCAGCGCGTGCCGCAGGTTAAATTTGTAGACCGCACCTTTAACTGTAAAAAATCACATGCAATGGCAATTTGGCAGTTTATTTGCGACCATGACAATGGCGTGACTAACTTTCATTTCGAGATTGCAGCAGATATTCTTGATGAGGAAGAAATTGCACTTTTAAAGACAATGCGTCCGGGACTTGTGCAGTTAGAGATCGGCGTGCAGACAGCAAACCCTGATACGATTCACTCAATCAACAGAAAGATGGATTTGGCACGTGTGGCACAAGTTACAGAGAAAATTCGTCAGTTCCATAACATTCATCAGCATCTCGATCTGATTGCAGGTCTGCCATTAGAGGATTATGAGAGTTTTGGTCATTCCTTTGATGTGGTGTATCAGATGAAGCCAAGCCAACTGCAGTTAGGCTTTTTAAAGGTATTAAAGGGTTCCCCGATGCAGGCACAGGCAAGCCAGTATGGAATATTGTCACAGGCAGAGCCGCCATATGAAGTATTAAAAACACCATGGCTTTCCTATGATGACATTATTAGGCTTAAAGGCTTAGAGGAGATGGTTGAGACATACTACAACAGCGGACAGTTTTCCAACACCGTTAAAGTTTTGTGCAAACAATTTGACCGTCCATTTTTATTGTACGAGGCTCTTTCAGATGAATACCGTGCTCGAAAAATGCATGAAAAAAAGCACAGCAGAGAAGCACAGTATCAGTTTATCCGTGACTTCGCTGCAGCGCGTACAACGCTTGATGATATACTTGTACGGCAAGTTCTGACGCTTGACTATTATCTGCGTGATTATGCGAGAAAGCGCCCATCATTTGCGCTTGAGCAGGATTCTTATAAGGAAGAGATACGTGCAGTATGCCTGAAAGCATTTCCAGAGAGTTCCTATAAGGATGTGATTCGTGATTATCACATTGAAGTTTTTGTGCCACCATTTACAGATGAAAAGCAGTTTGTTTTATTTGATTATCAGCATCGCGATCCGCTTGATCAGAATGCAGAGATTCGTAAAATTTAGGAATCGTGTATTGAGAGAAAAAAGGATAATAATTATAATGATTCAGCGCAGAAAACCCCGGCCGTTCGCAAGACGCGCGTGGAGTATCACTGGAAAGATCTTCGCTGCTATGTAGTCATTGAATTGAAAACAGGTGATTTTAAGCCGGAATATGCCGGTCATTCCTAGATGTGCAGGTGAACAGATATGAAAAATATCCATAGCATTGAATTTTATACTGGAAGCAAGGAAGAATTGCTTCCAGGTTTTGAAAAAGATTTTCCCTATATCGCTTCGAGGGCAGAACTTGACAAGTATATAGGGTGTTATGTACCGTGGCACTGGCACAGGACAGTGGAGCTTTTTTATATGGAAAGCGGCAGCATTGAATATGATACGCCAGGAGGAAAAATATTGTTTCCGGCTGGAAGCGGAGGCATGATAAATCCCAATGTACTCCATATGACAAAAGCAATATCGCAGCGAGAAAAGAATATACAGCTGCTTCATATTTTCGATGTTTCCTTACTTGCAGGAGAACATGGAAGTAGGATTGAACAAAAATATATTGCGCCTGTCATAACAGCCCCACAGATTGAGATAATTCCGCTTTTTCCAGGCAATGCAGAAGAAGAAAGAATTTTGAAACTGCTTGCTGACTCATTTCGTTTACCCAGTGATGAATTTGGATATGAAATAAAACTGCGGGAAGCCCTAACGGAAATATGGCTCATGCTTTTTGAATTCTCTTGTTCTATGCGTGAAAAGAAAGGGGAACATAACAAAAGCAACGATAAAATAAAGCTGATGATGATATACATTCATGAACATTACAGAGAAAAAATATCTATTCCAGAACTTGCTGCGGCAGCATATCTAAGCGAAAGGGAGTGTTATAGAGTGTTCCATGACTGTCTGCATGTGACACCCGTAGAGTATATAACAACTTACCGTCTACAAGTTGCCTGTCAGATGTTGGCAAAGGGGCAGGAATCTGTTACTGTTATCAGCCATGAGTGCGGTTTAGGGAGTAGCAGTTATTTTGGAAAGGTTTTTCGGGAATACGCACATTGTTCACCTATAGAATATAGAAAAAAATGGCAGAATAGTGATAGGTAATGGCAGAAAAGAAATATTTTTTCTATGCCTTTTGCATTATAATGATACCTGTAAAGAAAATCAGCAATTTACAGGAGGTGAGCACAGGGTGGTAAAACTGAACATTCTGAACATGGAAAATTTTTTGGATACTGTCAATGCCTGTATCGGCAAAGTATATATGCTCTGCCCGAACGGTAAAAAACAAAACATTAATGGAGAAGAAAAGATACAGGACAGTTTGTTGCGGCAATACTTCCAAAACAAAAACTGTCTGCGGATTATTTTAGAAATTCCGAATCCAACGGACTATATGAATATTATTTCGTACTATGCGGGGGATTGCTGATTTGTCTGTAAATATTTTATTATAAAGGGGCCTGGCGTTTTATCTTACAGCCTAGCCCTTTTGAAAGGAGTTAAAATGGAGTTGAACATTCAGACCGCAGAACTGGCATTAAGGGAAGCGTCAGAAGCCAATCCGGGAGCATGGGCAGACCATTCCCGGTTTGTAGCCAAAGCCTGTAAAAACATCGCATCACACTGTAAAGATTTATCTTCTGAACAGGCATATATTTTCGGGCTGTTGCATGATATTGGACGCTATGCCGGAGTGAGTTCGGAAAGGCATCTGATAGACGGCTATCGGTACTGTATGGAGCGCGGATGGGAAAAAGCTGCACAGATATGTATATCCCACGCATTTATGATTCAGGATATTGCTACATCTATCGGTGAGTTTGATGTCAGTGATGAGGATTATCTGTTTATGAAAGAATTTGTTGCAAATGCGGTATATGATGATTATGACCGTCTTGTACAGTTATGTGATGCATTGGCTATGCCGACGGGGTTTTGTCTTTTGGAAAAGAGATTTGTAGACGTGACAATACGGTACGGTGTTCACACAGCGACAATAGACAGGTGGAAAAAGATTTTCGAGATTAAAGAACAGTTTGAAGTCAGATTGGCTGTTCTATCTACTCTTTGCTTCCGGGTATTGTGGAAAACAGTTTTCGTTAAGGAGGGATATCGTGTATTACGAATCCAGTGATTTTGATACAGGCAGGGAAAGGTGGCAGCATGAAGTATAAGCATATTGTTTTTGATATTGACGGTACTCTGATTGATACGGAATATGCTGTATTACATTCCCTACAGGAAACTATAAAGGGATTGTCTGGGAGAGAGATACCATGCTCTGAACTAAGATTTGCGTTAGGGATTACAGGGACAGACGCTTTGAAAAAACTTGAGATAAAAGACACTTCCTATGCGATAGAATTATGGGATAAAAATATGCGTAACTATACAAATACCATTAAAGTATTTGACGGAATCGTTGAATTATTGAAAAATCTTATAAGCCTGGATTATGAAATAGGGATTGTCACATCAAAGACAAGGGAAGAATTTACACATGATTTTTGTCCGTTTGGTATCAATCATTATTTCAAAATAATCATATGTGCAGACGATACACAGGAACATAAACCCAATGCCGCACCGATTTTGAAATATATGGAATTATCAAAAACAGACCATAGTAAAGTGCTTTATATCGGAGACAGCAAATATGACAGTAAATGTGCGGAAAATGCGGGAATTGATTTTGCTTTGGCAGTATGGGGCAGTCATAATAAGCACATAAAAGCAGATTATTTTTTTGAAAGGCCTGCCGACCTGTTATCTGCTATAACTTCATCTTCATCATAAAATATTTTAAATATATAAATATGGATTAAGTAGCTTGTGTGAGAAATAAAGCATACAGACCACGTCTCAATCGGAATTTGAAGGAGAAATTTATGCTAGGAAAGAAGTGCTCGGATGAAATCAACTATACAGTGGAAGCCATCTGGGACAGATAATGGACCACCGTACCTGTCCCTAGTGGCCACAGATGAAAAGCAGTTTGTTTTGTTTAATTATCAGCACCGCGATCCGCTTGATCAGAATGCAGAGATTCGCGTGCTGACATGGTAATAAAGGACAGAATCAAAAAAAAGGTATTGCGTATGCGTTGGTTTAGGAATAAAGAATAAAATAAGTGAGACTGGATATTGCTTTATAGGAAGTAGTATCCAGCTTTTTATTAATATTTTTATTGGCAAAAATAATAAAAGCAAATAAGAGTGTGTGGACTTATTGCCGATAATGTAGTATACTAACCATAGTAAGTGCAATTTTTGAATTATGAAATGAAAAGTCCATAGAATGTGGTTTTGATCGTGTGAAAGGAGGATGGCAGATGCGATACTTTTCAGTTGCTGAAATGGCAAAAAAATGGGATGTATCTGAACGTAGTGTAAGAAATTATTGTGCTCACGGGCGTGTACCGGGAGCATTTATTACCGGAAAGACATGGAAGATTCCAGAAAATGCAAAAAAGCCAGAGCGTTCTAATAAGAAGAAAGAAAAAACGACGACGCTGTTGGATATTTTGTTGGATGAGAAGGCAAATAAATACTCTGGAGGTATTTATCATAAGACACAGATTGATTTAACATATAATTCAAACCATATGGAAGGCAGTCGGTTGACCCACGATCAGACCCGATATATATTCGAGACGAACACCATTGGTATAGAAAAAGAAGTGCTTAATGTAGATGATGTGATTGAAACAGCAAACCATTTTCGGTGTATTGATATAATTATTGACTATGCAAAAGCAACATTGACGGAAAATTTTATCAAGAAGCTGCATCTAGTTCTGAAAAATGGCACCAGTGATTCCAGAAAGGATTGGTTTGTTGTCGGCGATTACAAGAAAATGCCAAATGAAGTTGGCGGTATGGAGACTGCACTTCCAGAAGAAGTTGCAGATAGAATGAAGAAATTACTGTCAGAGTATAATAATCAGGAAGAAAAGGCACTTGAAGATATTCTGAATTTTCATGTAAAGTTTGAATGTATCCATCCATTTCAGGATGGTAATGGTCGTGTGGGACGATTGATTATGTTCAAAGAATGCCTAAAATACAATATTGTTCCGTTCATTATTGAGGATAATTTGAAAATGTTTTATTATCGAGGATTGAAAGAATGGAACAATGAAAAAGGGTACCTGACAGACACTTGCTTGACAGCGCAAGATCAATATAAGGCATACTTGGATTATTTCAGGATTGCATATTAAGAGGGAAATTAGGGCTGCACAATACCGTGCAACGATTCATGTGAATTCAGATATGCTGATTGCTTTTCCAGAGAGTAAGGGATATTCCGTTCGAAATTTAAAATATATGGCAAAATTCGCTGAGACTTATCCAGATCGGGAATTGTGCAACAGGTTGTTGCACAAATTCCGTGGGGTCATAATATTGTTCTTCTGGATAAGGTAGCTGATATGGATGAACGCAAATGGTATATCAAAAAGTCGGCAGAAATAAGTAAATTTAAATCTGCACCGTCACATTTCCAATACCAGAATCATTTGGCTTGGCGAGAACTCCGCGGTCAGCGCCAGGCGGATGTCCTAGTATGCGCACATAAGAACGATAAAAAGAAGAATAGTCAAGAAAGCCGCTGTCTGTAGCGGCTTCTTTTGCGTGGCAGCCATTAAAAAGAAGCATCTGTGCATAAGCGATTCGCTTTCTTAAAAGGTAGTCGATTACAGTTGTTCCGGTTGCCTTTTTGAAACTTTATTTAAATGATGCTTGCTGATAAAAAAATGATCTGAAATTTCATCAAGTGTCACTGGGTCCTTCAAATGCTGATTTAAATAAAAGAGAATGGAACTAAGCTGTGTCTGTGGAGTGTCAGACTGTTTTGAAAAAGCATTGCACGAATCACTCATATCTGCAATTTGCATCAGCAGCGCTTCTACACAGATTGGAAGCATCTGTGCCTGAAATTCATTGCTTTTACGAGAACAGGATTCAAGACTTTCCAGATAGGACAGCAGATGAAATTGCTCAGTATGTTTAAAATAAATAGGCTGTCCGGCATTTTCACCTGTTTGAGGAAATGCGCGCAATAAAAAATCACGCCGTTCTGGCAGTAGCAGATCTGGGTGAAAATGAAGGGAATAGCGCCTATATGGGGCAGTACTGTTAACACGCACACCGTGAAATGCGTGCGGTGAGAGTAACAGCACACTTCCAGGTGTCGGCTGATAGTTTACACCTTCTACAAGATAGTCGCGTCACCAGAAAGAAAATAAAAAACCTCATAAAAATTGTGGCAGTGAAGCGCATAATCTGTCATCACATATGTGCTTTCTGAATAGCCAAATGAAACAAGATCGGTATTGATATGTGCCGTTGAATCCATATGATCAGAACCTTTCTTTACTTTTTTGTGCTCTGCAAAATAGGATACCATATAATCGCTATATATGCAATGTTTTGTTTCCTTTTTGCAATGGATTTTTTGGGTTAAAAGAAGTATAGTAGACATAGAAGCCTAGAAAAAACGAAACAAACTTGATAAAAACCAACAAAAAATAAAATGAAAAAGGAGATTTATTATGAAAACAGGTGCACAGCTTTATACGATTAAATCGTATACTCAGAATGTAAAGGATTTCGCATGCTCTATGAAAAAAATTGCAGAAATGGGCTATAAGACTGTCCAGATTTCCGCAGTAGGAAAGGATCTTAAGCCAGAGCAGATTAGAGAAATCTGTGATGCAAATGGTCTTGAGATTGCATTGACACACAGTGATCCTAATCGAATCCTCTATGATACTGAAGCACTTATTAAGGAGCATGATATCATGGGATGCCGCTATATTGGACTTGGAATGATGCCAGAGCGCTATCGTACAAAGGAGTGGCTGAGCCATTTCATGGATGATTTTAAGGAGCCGGCAAAAAAGATTGCTGCATCAGGAAAGCTTTTGATGTACACAATCACAATACTGAGTTTGAGGCATTTGAGGCAGAAAATCTGCCAAATGCAAATTCGAAAAAACGCATGATTGAGTATCTTATGGAAGGATTTGCACCAGATGAGATGGGAATTACTCTGGATACCTATTGGGTAGCAGCAGCGGGTGCTGATGTATGCGAGTGGATTCGTCTGTTAAAGGATCGTATTCCGTGCGTTCATTTAAAAGATATGCAGATTAAGGGTTGGAACCAGATCATGGCACCAGTTATGGAGGGTAATTTAAACTTCCCGGCAATCTTTAAGGAACTTGAGAACAGTTGCTGTGAATATATGTTGGTAGAGCAGGATGTCTGCACACAGGGCAGCCCATTTGAGTGTTTGAAGACAAGTTATGATAATCTTGCAAAGGCTGGATATCGTTAATCTTTTATGATAGTGAATATAAGAAGGAGAAAAAGATAGATGGAACAGGTAAGACTTGGAATTATTGGTGTTGGTAACATGGGAAGTGGCCACACCGCCAATATCATGGCAGGAAAAGTGCCGGAAGTGCGTATTACGGCAGCGGCAGATCTTCGTGAGAGCAGAAGAGAGTGGGCAAAGGAAAATATGCCGGAGGGCACAGCAATTTTTGAGGATGGTGACAGCTTAATCAAATCAGGTACATGTGATGCTGTATTGATCGCAGTACCGCATTATGATCATCCGCGACTGACAATCCTTGCACTTGAAAATGGACTTCATGTTATGTGCGAGAAGCCGGCAGGTGTTTATACAAAGCAGGTAAGAGAAATGAACGAGGCCGCAGAGAAGAGTGACCGCGTATTTGGTATGATGTTCAATCAGAGAACAAATTGTATCTATAAAAAGATGCATGATATGGTACAGAGCGGTGATTACGGAAAATTAAAGCGTGTGAATTGGATCATCACAGACTGGTACCGCACACAGGCATATTATAATTCAGGCGGTTGGAGAGCAACATGGGACGGCGAAGGCGGCGGTGTTTTATTAAACCAGTGTCCGCACAATCTGGATTTGCTGCAGTGGATCTGCGGAATGCCGTCAAAGGTACGTGCATTCTGTCATAACGGAAAGTGGCATGATATCGAGGTTGAGGATGATGTAACTGCATATCTGGAGTTCCCAAATGGCGCAACTGGCGTATTTGTTACTACAACAGCTGATGCACCTGGAACAAACCGTCTTGAGGTAACACTCGAAAAAGGAAAGCTTGTTGCAGAAAAAGATGAGCTTAAGTTCTATGAGCTTGAAATTAATGAGAGAGAGTACTGCTATCAGGCAACAGAAGGATTTGCAAAGCCACCGTGTCATGAGACGACATTAGAGCTTGACGGAAAGAATCCTCAGCATATTGGTGTATTAAATGCGTTTGCTGCTGCTATTCTTCGCGGTGAGCCATTAGTGGCAGATGGCGTTGAGGGTATTCATGGACTTGAGCTGTCTAATGCAATGCATTTGTCTTCATGGCTTGAAAAGCCGGTTAGTCTGCCAATTGACGAGGATCTCTTCCTTGAAAAATTGAATGAGCATCGTGCAAATTCTAAGAAAAAGGAAAATGTACAGGATATTACTTTTGATACAACAGGAAGTTACGGAAGCAAGACTAAGGAATAAGTAGGAGGTGCTTCTATGAAACGTGCAGTGATTGTTGGCTGCGGCAATATCGCCGCAGTCCATGCTGCCGTACTGACTGCTCAAAAAGATACAGAGCTTGTCGGTGTGGCAGATATTCATTTTGAGAAAGCCCAGGATTATGCCGAAAGATTTCATACAAAGCCATATGCCTCACTTGAGGAAATGATTGAAAAAGAGCAGCCTGATGTGCTTCATGTTTGTACGCCGCATTATCTTCATGTACCTATGACACAGTATGCACTAGAGCGCGGAATAAATGTGTTTATGGAAAAACCACCGGCAATCACATTTGCGCAGCTGGATCAGTTAAAGCAGGCAGTTTATGCGTCAAAGGCAAAGCTGATTATGCTATCAGAATCGTTATAATCCAAGCTATCGCGCAGCAAAAGAATTTATTGCATCAGGCGCGGCAGGAAAGGTGTTAGGCGCACGCGGACTTGTCACTTGGAATCGTCCGGCACCATATTATACGCAGAGTGAGTGGAGAGGAAAGCTTGCAACAGAAGGCGGAGGTGTATTGATTAATCAGGCTGTACATACATTAGATCTTCTTTCTGATTTATTAGGAAAGCCAGATTGGATTGATGCTTCACTTTCAAATCATCATTTAAAAGGGCTTATCGAGGTTGAAGATACGCTGGAGGCATATATTAGATTTGGTGAAAAAGTTGCATGTTTTTATGCAACGAATGCATATTGTGCAGATGTTCCGCCGTTAATTGAGATTTCCTGCGAGAAGGTAACAGTTCGCATTGAGGATTTGGATGTTTCTTATCGTTATCCAGATGGAACAATTACAAAGCCAGACGTGGAGCGCCCTGTCCCAATTGGAAAAAGTTACTGGGGAAGCGGTCATACAGCATGTATTGGTGATTTTTATAAGGCATTGGAAAATAATACCGACTTTGCGTTGGAGCTTCCAGTGTTAGAAAATAGTATTCGTCTGATGCTTGGTGCATATGAGTCAGCGCGGGAGCATCATGTTGTGGAATTTTCGTAACTATTCAGAGTTATGTAAAATTACTTGCTGTGAATGTAGTTTTGAATAGTTAAGTTTTGTGACTAAGAAGGAGAAAACATGAGAAAAATACTTTCAAACTGTCCAGTCAGCTGTTTTGCTGATGAAATCAGTGTATCACTTGACAGACAGATTCAGGTATTAAATGAGCTTGGAATTAAATTTGTGGAGTTTAGAAGTGCTGATGGCACTGGCGTAGCAGATTTTACCGATGAGCAGGCAAAGGAAGCAAAAAAACGTCTTGACGCTGCTGGAATCCGTGTATCCGCAGTTGGTTCTCCAATTGGAAAAATTGGCATTGAGGATGATTTTGAAGCTCATATGAAAAAGCTGCAGCGTATTGAGCACATAGCTGATATCTTTGAGACACCATATATTCGTATGTTTAGTTTTTATCTGCCAGAAAATGCTGATCAGAAGGACTATCGTGATGCGGTTATGAAACGTATGGAACGCATGGTACAGGAGGCAAAGGCTAGTCGTCTTGTATTGCTTCATGAAAATGAGAAAGGTATTTATGGTGACAATGCAGCACGCTGTCTTGATCTGATGAAAGAATTTTATGGAGATCATTTTAAAGCGACCTTTGATTTTGCAAATTTCATTCAGTGCGGACAAAATACATTAGAGGCATACGAAATGTTAAAACCATACATTGAATATGTTCATGTAAAAGATGCTCGTTTGTCTGATGGTGAGGTTGTTCCGGCAGGAACTGGAGATGGACAGCTTCTAGATATCTTTGAAAAGTTGGACGCATCCGGTTACAAGGGATATTTGAGTCTAGAACCGCATTTGGCAAACTTTGCAGGACTCGCAAATCTGGAAAAAGATGCGGCAGTTCGTGCAGAAAATGATACTGAGAAAGCGTTCTGTGTTGCATACCGAGCATTGGAAGGGCTACTTGGAAGAAAATAAATGATATTGGTAAGCTTCAAAATCCTATCGTGCAAGCACGAACGATTTTGGAGCTTTTAACTATAGTATGAATGGAGATTGGATCATGGATTTAATTGGAAAAAAAGTATGGTTTCTTGGAGACAGCATTACAGAGGGTGTGGGTACCTCATGTGCAGAGGCTCGCTTTAGTGAGGTATTAAAGAAAAACGCCAATTTGGGAGAAATTAGAAATTATGGAATTTCAGCGACTCGTATTGCGAGACAGCAAGGACTAGGCGAGAATGCAGATTTTGTTGATCTGAACTCATTTTGTGAACGCTTTGATCAGAT
>ENA-OQCN01001525-OQCN01001525.1-human-gut-metagenome-genome-assembly--contig:-NODE-1525-length-11311-cov-3.568938_pt1 | contig 11311 bp, 10 predicted proteins | sample MGYA00242497_ERZ504576 | MGnify/ENA primary metagenome ERZ504576 (study PRJEB26092, sample SAMD00036296) | human gut metagenome | host: Homo sapiens | study: EMG produced TPA metagenomics assembly of...
TAAGCATGTGCTGAGGCAGTCGACTACAATGACTCTAGCATGTTGCGTGATGCAGAGTACGTAAGCGTACATCGATCGATGCTCAGACGTACGTGTGTACATCGATCGATGCTCAGACGTACGTAGCTGTACATCGATGATGCTCAGACGTACGTAGCTGTACATCGATCGATGCTCAGACGTACGTAGCTGTACATCGATCGATGCTCAGACGTGAAGCTGCCCACGGTGAAAACCCACGTCAGCCACATCCTCGACAAGCTGGACGTGAAGCGCCGGACGGAGGCCAGGACCGCCGCGAAGAAGCTGCATTTAGTCCCCGAGGACCTGTAAAAACAGCATCCGGCAGAAGCCGGATTTTCACATAAAAGCAGGACTATTTCTCAAGGAGGAAGTACATGAAAAAACGAGTATTGAGTATGCTCATGACGCTGGCGCTGTGCCTGACGCTATTCCCCGCGCCCGCGTGGGCGGCGGAGGAAGCGCCGGAGGCGGCGCCATCGTGCAGCAGGAGCAGCAGGAGGAGCAGCAGGAAGCTCCGGCTGCGGAACCGTCCACCATATTGGAACAGGCGGCGGAAAATGGCATTGCCGTTCAGGACAGCGAGGACAGCACCGTGGAAAACGCGGTGGCGGAGGTCACCGTCAACGGCAGCACCACGCCGTACGCCGACATTGACGCGGCGTTTGCGGCGGCACAGCAGGCCGACAGCGCCACGGTGAAGCTGCTGGCGGATGTGACCATCCGCCATGAAGGCTACTCCGGCATAAAGCTGGAGAAGGGCAACATCACGCTGGACCTGAACGGCAAGACCCTCAGCAAAAGCACGCGCGATGACAATGTGTTTTATGCAAGAAATGCCGTGTTCTGGCTGTCGCCTCCGGAAGCGACAACAAAAGACGAATTTTTGGCGGCTCTCCAGACGCATGCCCGCCTGACCGTTCAGGACAGCAGTGCTGATGGAAGCGGCAAGATCGTGCAGCCCAACGGTGGCCCGGCGGTCATAGTGGCCCTTAACACCATACTGACCGTGAATGGCGGCACCATTGATAACGCATCTTCTGTAGATCTTGATGATGACTCTCACCTGAAGCCCAACTGCGCCGTACTGCTGAGTGGCGGCGGTAAGGCTGTCATCAACGGCGGCACGCTGCGCGGTATGCGCGGCGTGGCGGTGACGGGTTATATTACCAAAGAGGTAGAAGGCTTATACAAAGATACTTTCGGAATAGAAGGATACAATAATGATACCTACGGCAATGAGCTGACCGTAACCGGCGGCAATATCTGCGCCACCAGCGGTGAAGGGCTTATTGTCTATGAGAAGGCGAAGAAGATCGAGCTTTCCGGCGGCACATTCACCACGCAGTCAAATGCTTACAGCATTTGGGTAGCTGACACCGAGGCGGAGGGGGAACCGACGATCAAGGGAGATGCGTCGAGCCTGCTGGCAAGCGGTTACCGCTATGAGAATAACGGCACGGAATGTGTATACAGCGAGGACGGCAAGGGTGTTGCGGGCAACGCCACCGTGGCGCTGCGCCCTGCGAACGAGTATGCGTACATCGACAAGAATGGGAACCTGGCCACGCAGGCCAACTGCACGGAGATCACGGCGGAGACATGGGACATATCACAGCTGGTATGTGGTAAAAGAGAATGTCACGATCTCCAGGCTCAATATTTCCGGCGAGGTCAACCTGATTTTGTGCGACGGGGCAACGCTGACCGTCACCAGCTTTATGAATGTTACGCAAGGCAGCACGCTGAACCTTTACTGGCAGTCTGCCGGTACCGGCAAGCTGACGGCGGCGGCCATCAGTGTGCTGGGCACTGTAACTGCACCCGCCGGAGAAATGAAGCGGACCACCGGCGAGGGTGGCACGACCTTTGAGAAGTGCTTTGAGCATGACTGGGGATACACAAATAACGGCGACACGCACACGGCGATGTGCAAGCTGTGCGGCAAGGCCGAAGCTGCGGAGAGCCACAAGTATGACAGCTGGGCACCTACCGATGCAAATACCCACACCGGGACGTGCGCCTGCGGCGCGACCAAGACAGAAGGTCACACCCTGACCTGCACCCCCAACGCCGATGGGCTGACCCACAGCACGAAGTGCAGCGTGTGCGGCTACACGGCAGCGGCGGAAAGCCACGACTTAATCAGACCGATAATTACGGCAAAAAGTGCGCCTGCGGTGCATATCTGGCGGCGGAGTGCAACGGCCAGCAGTACGCTACGCTGGCCAGAGCATCGAGGCGGCAAATGGTGCAGATATCACGCTGCTGACGATTGTTAGCGAGAATGTTGTCGTTGATGGCGCCAGCATCAAGGCAGGCATTATTCTGGGTAACGGCAAAACTATAGACGACATACCCTATCCGTCCAATTGGGTGGCAGATCGTAACGGCATTCCATTGACCATGGAAGCCGGAGAGATTACGCTCAAGGATGGCGCGCTGGCGCAATTCACGGGGTATGCCAGTGCCAACAACGCAATTGCACTCAAGGGCGGCACATTGACCGTGGCAGATACGGTAACGAAAATTATAGCAGCGTCGCTTCCGAGTATGGGCAGCGTGCCGCCATCGAGGCGACCGGCGGCGTGCTGGATCTGCAGGGCAATACCCTGCTGGACGGCGGCTTAACTATGAGCGGCGATGCACAGCTGAAAAACAAGCTGACAGCCGGCACATTTACCAACAGTGGAAGCGAGGCTTACAGCGTCAGCGTAGAGGCTCTAGCCAATACACCACGGTGTTCGATCTGCTGGAGACAGGCTATGCTTTGCCGTATACAACAAAGATGCCCCGACAGGCGATGTAATTGCCAAGGATACTACTACCAGAGAGCTGACAGAGGATGTTGCTGTCATCAAGTGTACGCACAAGGGCGCAAACAACAAAAGTCTGTTCAAGGATAACACGTGCACAGGCTGCGGCTTCACCTGTGCGCATGAAACGGTTGAAAATGGTGTTTGCACCGTCTGTAAGCAGCAGATGAAGGCAAAGGCTAGCGCAAGCGATGGCACAGAACAGTACTATCTTGACTTGCAGGAAGCCTTTGAAGGCGTTGCGGATGGCGGCACGGTGACGATGCTGACAACGCTTACAGATGATGACACGATCAGCTTCTGCTGTGATGCAGAGGGGAATCCTGTCGAAAAAACCGTTACGCTCATGATGAATGGGCATAGCCTGTCCTATGAGGGCGCTTCATCTTTGAACATACAGAGCGGCAAGCTGATCATCGGCGATGAAGTAACGATTTCCCAGCCTGCAACAGCGGCGGTGCCTGCTGTCTTTGTAGATAACAATGAGCAAAGCAAGGACAGAGGTACGCTGGAATTCAAAGGCAAGGCAAACCTTACCGGCGGCTTGTTGATCCAAAACTGGGGCAAGTTGGAGGGTGGCCTGAAGGAAGGCACGATTATCACAAGCAACGGTACATACAGCGTTTCTGTAGAGCGCTCTGAAACTTACAGCAATGTGCTGGGCTTGCTGGGCGATGGGCTTGCTTTTGCGAAGAAAGATCATCCAGATGAACTCGTCAACGGAAATGTAAAACAGCTGACCGAGGACGTTATCGTGGTGGCACACAAGCATAGCCCGAAGTATACGCAGAATCCCGACCCGGATGCGCTCCAAACCTACATCTACATCTGCGACTGCGGCTTCGTATGTCCGCACGATCGCTTCACGAACAGCATCTGCGACATCTGCCACGCGGCGTGTACCCATGACGAGTATACCAGCGACGATAAGTGTGCTCGCTGCGGCGCGCCGTTTGCGGTGCGGGTGGAGTGTACCGATAGCGTGGGTATCACATCGAACAAGCTGTACATGAAGACCACCACTCAAGACGGCACCGATGATACGCTGCGACAGGTCTTTAACGAGGCCGCAGATGGCAGCACCATCACCCTGCTGGCAAACGGGATGCTGCCTAGCGGCATATATGCCAGCAAGACCCTCACGCTGGATCTGAACGGACATAGCCTGAGTGGGTACAGCTTGAATGTGGGCGGCCTTACGCCCACGAGCCAGGTTCGCACCGGCAACCTGACGGTCATTGACAGCAGCGGCGGCAACGGCGCGGTGGGAGTGACCGTGCGGGACGGCGGTACACTGGTATTTGATCCGAAGAATGACAGCACCACCCTGCTCCAGCTGGAGGTTTGGGGCGGTACAGTCGAGCTGTACGGCGGAAAGATTTCGAGACAAGGTCTGCGGCTGAATAACAGCATCACATTGGGCAATCTGCTTCCCCAGAATGCGGGGCTTGCTTACTACTGTGGCGACACGCAGCTCACGCTGGAGGAAGCCGCTTCCAAGACCTGCGACCTGGTGGTAAAGTCCTGCGCCCACGGCGGCAAGAACGGCTTTGACAACAACTTCACTGCCTGTCCCTACTGCAACGCGCCTGCGGTGGCTGAAACAGCCTTGAACAATGGCGAGGGCAACCGCCCGCAGCGGAGATTTGCTGATTTGCAGACAGCCCTTGACGCAGACAGAGACGGCGGCGCGACCCTTAAGCTGCTGGCCGACGTGACCGACGATTATATCATCGACGGCACGCAGGACACGGGACTTGACCTGAACGGCCACTCCATCAAGGGCACGGTGACGGTCAAGGCGGCTGCGGGCAGAAATACCACCACCTTGAGCAATACGGTAAACACGACCACGGTCAGCATTGATAAGGTCGTTGCCCACAAGGGAGCAAACCTTGCCGGGTCGAGATATCCCGCCGTGATTGGCACATTGACGTTGGCCGAGGGCACGACGTGGCAAAATATTCTGAATCTTAAAACACTTGGATACAAGGTGCTCAACGCGGACGGCACTTACAAGTGGTACGCCCCGGATGAAGTCAAAGTCTCGCAGTTGAATAACGTTATTATCAATAGCCTACCCATCACCTCCAAGACCCTGAATCTGAAGGTCGATGGCAAGAATCTGACCGGCAGCTCGCCGAAGGTGGAGCGCGGCACGACCGTCCAGCTCTGCGCCAGCTGCAACAAAGACGCGGAGGTGACGTTCTCCATCCTGAAGAAGGGCGAAACAACGCCCATCACCTTGACGAAGCCGAGCTATGCCGGTGGGAAGTATACAAAAGATTACTCCTTCGATACGATCGGAGAATACACCATCTATTTCACCGCCACCAAGGACGCTATTCGGTGACGAGCAGCCACAAAAAGCTGACCGTCACCAAGGCCACCATCCTGCCAGCGCGATCACCGCGCCTGCGGCAAACGCCTTGACCTACAACGGCAATGAGCAGGTGCTCGTCAAGGCGGGCAGCGTGGGCGCGGAGTACGGCGAGATGCAGTACCGTCTGGGCACGAGCGGCAGCTTCAGTACTGCCATTCCCACCGCCACCGATGCCGGAACGTACACGGTCTATTACAAAGTTGTAGGCGCTGAGGGCTACAATGACACCACTGCTAAGTCCATAGAAGTAACCATCAGCCCGGTAAAGATCAAAGGCATCGGCAACGTCGCTTCCGTCTCCAAGACCTACGACGCAGCGCAAGCGTTACGCTTCCCAAGACCAATCTGGCGTTCCTCGACGCTGCGGGTAGCACGATTTCCCTCCCCGAGAGCGCTTATACGATCACGGACGCCCGCTTTACCACGCGGCAGGATGACTCTATCTATGAGGATTCGCCGAACGCCGGCACGAAAGAGGCCATTTCCTTCACCCTGACACTCACAGATTCCAACTACGTGTTCGAGGGCGAGGCTGCAAACGCCAGATCGGCCAACTTCAATTTCACCACCAATGATGACCGCTTTCAGATCAATCAGGCCACAGTGACCCCGGCTGAGATCACGCTGTTTGTTTACAACGACATGGCAAAGACCTACACGCTCAATCTGGCCACGCGCCTGCCGGAGCTGACTCAGGGCTGCGAATACGGCGAAATCCAGTATCAAGAGTGCACTTACAATTTTACGGATAGAACCTACCTCGACAGTAAGAACGGTATGTCCGTGTCAAACGAGGGCGTTCTGACTCTGCCCATCGTGGCCGCGCACTCCGCAGTTGCTAACAAGCAAATCGCACGATAACCGCCCCGGTTGTAACCGCGAACTATCAGCAGTTCGAGCTGACCATCAAGGTCGTTATTGGCGAGAAAATCACGCCCGTACAGTCAGATGACTTCAAAATCAGCGCGACGGGCATCACCTACCGCCAGACATTGGAAAACAGCACGCTCACCGTCAAGGGCACGATGAAAGACCCCACCACACAAGAAGAGGTCAAGGGCACCTTCGCGTGGAAGAATAAATACGACTTACCCATTAACACCGGCGATGTGTACTTCGATTGGACATTCACCCCGGACGAATCCTACGGCGGCATTTACGCAGCCGTAACCGACATCGTGAAAGTCCCCGTCGCCCCCAAGTCCATCGAGGGCGCAACCATCACGCTGGAAAAAGACGAATTCGCGTACAACGCGGCGGAACAATCGCCGAAGATCACCGGCGTGACGCTGGAGAACTGGGATGAAACAAGAATCACCTATGTCATCAAAAGCGGCGACAAGGCCACCGATGTCAGCGACAGAATCACCCTGACGATCGAAGGTACCGGCAACTACACCGGTAGGGCCACGGTCGAGTGGAAAATCACGCCAAAAACCGTGAAGCCCACGATTGAAGTCGCGTCCTGCACCTACACCGGCGATGCGCTGGAGCAGACCGTCACCGTTAAGGACGACATCGGCAACATCATCGACCAGAAGGAGTACGAGATTTTCTACAGCAACAATACCAATGCCGGTACTGCGACTGTGACCATCAAGGACGTTGACGGCGGCAACTATGTTCTCAGCGAGGCCAGCAAGACCTTCGAGATCACCAAGGCTGCCGCACCCACGGCAGCGGCTGGCTCGCTGACCATCACCAACGGTCTGCACAAGACTTATTCCCTTGACCTCTCGACGCTGCTGCCGAAGCTGACGGCTCCCTGTGACTACGGCACGATCACCTATGACAAGAAGGTGGATACCACTCTGGGCAGTGGCACCTTTGTTACCCTTGTAAACAGCAAGACCGGTGAGTTGACGCTGGAAGCAAACAGAAGCGCCACGGACGAAGGACAATTCGGCACGATCACTGTTACAATCTCCACGAGCAACTATCAGGATATCACCCTGACTGTCAATGTCAGCGCGGTGAACCAGATCAGGCCCATGCCGGACGGCGAAATCACCGCAACGCCGATCACCTACGGCGATATACTGAGCAAGAGCGAAATTTCGGGCAAGATGAAAGACCCCGACACGGGGGATGCGGTCAACGGTACGTTTACATGGATGGATGGCACGGTTAAGCCTGATGCGGGCAGCAATAATGCCACGTGGACCTTCACCCCGGATGCGTCCTACGGCGGAAAATACACGACGAACACCGGCACTGCAACCGTTACGGTCAACCGCAAAACGGTTATGGTTTCAGGTATCACCGCAAGCGACAAAGTTTATGATGGCACGACCAATGCAAAGCTGAATTTCAGCAACGCCAAATTTGCCGGTATTCTGGAAAATGACACGCTGACCGTTACTGCTAAGGGTGTGTTTGAAAAGGCTGACATCGGTAAGCAGAAAGTCAAGATTTCCAACTTTAAGCTGGGCGGCGATTCTGCCGCCAACTATGTGCTGGCTGAAAGCGGAAATCAGACCGAAACCACCGCCACTATCACCGCCAAGAAAGTCACCGTTACCATTACCTCGAACGGCGGCACTTACGGCAGTGTCATCGCCGCCGCTGCCGAACTTTCCGGCGCTGTGAAAGGGGAAAACATTCCTGTAACGCTTACCTACACCGGCAACGGATACAATGACACAGCCGTTCCCGTTAATGCAGGCAGCTACACAGTTACAGCTCGATTGCCAACAGCAATTACACGCTTACCGGAAAAAACGACCGCCGACTTTGTGATTACCCCGAGGCTGTTACCGTTTCCGGCATTACGGCAAAGGACAAAGTTTATGACGGAAATACCAATGTTGTGCTGGATTGCAATAATGCCCGGTTTGAGGGTATTCTGGAAAATGACACCTTAACCGTTACTGCCACAGGTACAATGGAAAGCGCTGGTGTCGGTGAGCAGAAAGTAACGATTTCCGATTTGACGCTGGGCGGCGCTTCTGCCGCCAACTATGTGCTGGCTGGAAGCGGAAATCAGCCGAAACCACCGCCACCATCACCGCCAAGAAAGTCACCGTTACCATTACCCCGAACGGCGGCACTTACGGCGAAACCATTACCCCTGCCACCGTTACGGCAAACGATGTTGTGGGCGAGGATGCCCCGAAAATCACGCTGACCTACACCGGCACAGCCAACGATGGCACCAAGTACAACGGCACTACGCTGCTACCAAGGCTGGCACTTACACCATCACGGCAACCATCACCAACCCCAACTACAAGCTGGATGCCGACACCGCTACTGCTGAATTCACCGTTGCCAAGCGCTCCGCCACCGTCACCCCGGACAACAAGTCTAAGGTATATGAGGAAAAAGACCCCGAACTGACTTACAAAGTCAGTGGTGTACTGGACAGTGAAACGCTGGAAGGTATCACGCTGGCTCGTGCTAAGGGCGAGAATGCCGGCAAGTATGCCATCACCGCCACCGCCGATGCAGGCGCAAACCCGAACTACGCTGTGACGTTTGCCGAGGGTACGTTTACCATCGAGCTGAAGTCCATCAAGGGCGCAACCGTTGTGCTGGGCAAGGGTCTTGCCGCCAACGGCGCGGAACAGACCCAAACGGTGGAGAAAGTCCTGCTGGGCGATAAAGAAATCCCCGCTGACTCCTACACTGTGACGGCCAACACCGCCACCGCCCACGGTATATACACACTGACCATCACCGCCAAGGGCAACTATACCGATTCTATTGCATGGACCTATGTGATTGCTCCCTCCAAGGCTGAGGATGCCCCGGCGAGGAGATTACGATTGGCAGCGGCAAGGTGAAAGTAGATGTTAAGTCTGAGGGCGCTGTACCGTCCGTCGGTCTGCTGACTGACAAAGCAGAATTGCTTGCCATGCTGGTGAACAGCGGCGACATTACTGCCGATGAACTGGTGCAGATTGCCAACGGCGCAAGTGTGGACATTGTGCTGACCGTGAAAGAAGCCAATGTTCCCGATGTAGTAAAAACGGCGATGGCACAGGCTGCCAAGGGCTACACCATTGGCAGTATCTTGACATCAGTCTGTTCAAGTACATGACCGTGAATGGTAACCGGCAGCCCGGTGCAGCCTGCACACGACTAAGAACGCATTGCCGATCTCCGTTGTGGTGCCGGACGCGCTTATCAATACGAACAGCGCGGTCAACCGCACCTACTGCATTGTGCGCTGCCATGAAGGTGCGATTGCCGTGCTAGATGCCGCGTTTGATGCAGCCAACAAGACGCTGACTTTTAAGACTGACCGCTTCTCTGTCTATGCGATTGCCTATAAGGACACCGCCGTGCCGAGCAGCGGCAGCAATCCGGGCAGCAACAACAGTTCGAACGACAGCGAAACCAAGAAGAACGAAGTTGCTCCCACACCGGCTCCCACACCGGCCCCCACCCCGGCAAGCACTTCAAAGCCGTCCACCATAACGGCAATGCCGCAAACGGGCGATACCTCCAATCCCACGCTGTACGTCGTGCTGCTGGTGGTATCTCTGCTCGGACTTGCAGTTATATTTGTCTGCAAGAGAAGAAACAATAAGTAATCGGTTATAAAGACAATTACAGATTGTTTTTGGCCCGACAGCCACAACGGCTGTCGGCCTTTTTTGCGTTCGCTTAATGTAAGATGCGCTGCCGTAATTCTTACCCGACCCGCGCCCCTCCGAATTTTGAAGTCTATTCAATGAAACCCAAAATTCAGGAGGTTTACGATGGCAAAGAAAAATAAGCTATGGTTTAGTGGTGAGGACGCGCAACTGGCTGCGCGCTTTACAAAATGTTTGACGAAAGCCCTTTACAACCGCCGCGTATCCTATCTGCGCGCGAAAGCAGATGAGGCTGCAAACGAGATTTCTATCGAGGAATGTCCCGAGGAAGTGGATAAAATGTATATGCCTACGACAAAACCGGTGGAGGAAATTATCGAATCGAAACTGATGTGGGAGAGCATCCGAAAGTATCTGCACAAGCTGACACCGAGGGAATGCGAGGTTATGATCTCACTGTATGTGGAACAGATTTCTGTGTCCGAAACGGCTGCCAAACTAGGTGTCGAAAAGAGCACCGTAAGTACACACCGGCGCAACGCTTGCGAGAAAATCCGTAAGGAAATGGAGGGAAATCAAGATGGGAGCATTTAGAGATGCACTTTTTGGGGCAAAGAACGGCGACAGCAATGCTGTGGAGCTACTGTATGAACAGTTTTCGCCGCTTTTGCTGAAATGCAGCATAGTGAATGGTCACCGCGATGAGGACTTGTATCAGACCTTGCTGATTGAGTTTTTGCAGGTTATCCGAAAATTCAGGGTCTAAAAAAGAGAAAGTGGAGCCTTGCTCCACTTTCTCTTTTGGTTCGGGTATTTGTAATTAAAGTTCCGACAGAATCCTCATAAAACTATCTGGATAACCCCGTGGCGTAGGCGCTGCTTTCCAACAGCGAGTTTATCATTATGCTGCGACAGGCCAAGAGTTTGAAAGCCTTGGAACGCCTGTATGGGCTATCCAAGCCGCAGCTGGAATTTTTGCGCAACACCAGCGAGGGACACGGCATCATCAAGATGGGCAACAGGATGATACCTTTCTCCAATCTGGAACTCAAGGATACAGCGGTGTACAAGCTCATCACGACCAAACTGGGTGAGGTAACCGCAGAGGTGTGATTTATCACCGGTTTACAGAGGATTGTAAAACAGGTCGTTGCCCTCTAATGACGTATTTTTCAGAACCTTCTATGACAGATAGGTTTTCCTTCTGCCAACTGGCACAATAAAGAAAAGACGGGTCGAAACCTGCCTTAGAGTCAAGGCAGCACCGCACAGTTCCCGCATGATGGCTTAATCCCCAATCCGGTGGCTGCGGCACTTGGAATTATGCGGTATTACCTTAATGGCAGTTTAGTGCTGCCAGATATTGTTTTCCAAATCACGCAGACGCGCTTTGTAGTAGTTAATTTTCGAGATTTGTTTCCGAACGAGTAGTTTCGGAAATCTTTATTGGAACAGACGTTATCTGCTTCTTTTGTCCTGTCGGAGTGAGCGGCAGAGATATACCCTGCCGGAGCGATCATGATCAGAATAAAAAATGCTGATCGGTTCAT
>ENA-OQCN01001526-OQCN01001526.1-human-gut-metagenome-genome-assembly--contig:-NODE-1526-length-11297-cov-1.580931_pt1 | contig 11297 bp, 18 predicted proteins | sample MGYA00242497_ERZ504576 | MGnify/ENA primary metagenome ERZ504576 (study PRJEB26092, sample SAMD00036296) | human gut metagenome | host: Homo sapiens | study: EMG produced TPA metagenomics assembly of...
CTCCTCGTAGCGCTGCGGCTTCTCCAGAAGTCGACGACCTCCTTGAGGGACTCCTTAGCCTCTTCCTGGCCGGCGACATCCTTAAAGGTCACGCCACGTCCTTGGAGGCGATCACGCGCGCGCCGGACTTGCCCAGTCCGCCGCCGCCAAAACCACCGCCGCCAAAGTTCATCGACGGACCGTCATCACCCATGGCCTTCTTCATGCGGCGGTTGAGCACCAGCCAATCAGGAAGAAAATCACCATGGGAAGAATGAGGGTGAGCAGGTAGTAGGTCATCAGGCCCGAGTTCTTATCGGGAACGACCGACTCAAGCGAAGCACCGGACTCAAGCACGCGATCGGTAAAGCCCGCGTCATTCGGCACACCGGTCGTCTTGTAGGCGATATTCTCGTCCTCGCCCTTCTTGGTGTAATAAATCGTGTAATCGTCCGTGTTGTACTCGACCTTGTCGACGCTCTTCTTATCGAGCGCTTTGACAAACGTCGAGTAATCGGTCTTCGTAATCTGCTGCGTGTGACCGATGTTGGGGAACAGAACGGTCGAGAGCACGAGGTAGACGACGAAGGCGATGAGCACGTAGAGGATCATATTCCGTCTACGTTTATTGTCATCCATCTCCATCTGCTTGAACTCCATCTACTGGGGTTGATAATTTTTTCTAGAATACCCAACCGGACGGCGATAAACCGACGCCGGGCACGAAAGGACAGAGAAGGCATCACTGGGAGTCGGCAAGGTTCAAATCTATACGGGCGACGGCAAGGGCAAGACGACGGCTGCGCTGGGGCTTGCGCTGCGCGCCACGGGCTATGGACTTAACGTACTCATGCTTCAGTTTGCCAAGAAGCTGCACTGCGCCGAGCATGATGCGGCGCCCCGTTTAGGTCTGCGCATCGTACAAGCCGACCGCGACACGCCCGAAGCCTGTGCCGCACAGATCATGGAGCTGGCGCGCGAGCAGATTAGCCAGGTCGACGTGCTGATCTTGGATGAGCTGGGAGAAGCCATGCGCCGAGGCTTTGTGACGCGCGAAGATGTCGAAGCGTTGATCGCAATGAAACCGACCACCACAGAGCTCGTGCTCACCGGCCGCGGCTTGCTGCCACTGGCCGATCTCGCGGACCTAGTAACCGAAATGCGCCCCGTCAAACACTACTTCGACGAAGGCCTCCTAGCCCGCCAAGGCATCGAATACTAAATGATCCGAAGGGGACGAGAAACGGATCATTTGCCTTATCGCCAGGTCAATGATCCGTTTTCCTCCGTCCCCTTCGGATCATTAGGCGGTGGCGCGGCCGAGCCAGTTGCCGCTGTGGTGGTAGATGGTAAACATCGTGGCCGTGATTAGCCAAGTTACGGGGTAAACCAGCAGCAGGTGCTCAAGCGACGGATCGAACGGCATAATCGCAAACACCCAGATCACCCTGAGCACGACGGTGCCAAAAATCGTGAGCATCATAGGCTGGAAGCTCACGCCAGCGCCGCGGATGGACCGGACGCGGTTTTCGATTAATCGAGAAGATCGCGTAGAACGGCGCGATGAAATGAAGAATCGTCGTGGTGTAGGCCGAAATCGAAGCATCGTCGACAAACAGACGCGACAACGGACCCGAGAACACCAGTAGCACGGCAGACAGGCCACCAATGAGCATAAACGACAGCACAAGCGACGTATGGTAGCCCTTGCGCATGCGCTCGTAGTTGCGCGCGCCAAAGTTCTGTGCCGAGAACGTGGTGATCGAAACGCCAAGCGCCTCGGTAACCATCCAGACAATGCCATCCAAACGGCCCGAAAGACCCCACGCCGTGGTGACATCGGCACCAAACGAGTTGACCGACACCTGAATCAAAACGTTGGAAATCGAATACGCAGCAGACTGAAAGCCAAGCGGCAGACCACACGAGATCATGCTCTTACAAATGCCAGGATCAATGCAGAGTTTGGACAGTGAAAGCCGCCACGCACCCGGAGCGTGCATCATACGAATCACGATCATCGTGGCGTTGGAGCAAATGGTCAGCGCCACCGCGATGCCGCAGCCCAGAGCCTCCATATGAAGCACGGCAACGAAGATGACATCCAGCACCGCATTAACAAGGCAGCCGGAAGCAATGATCACAGCAGGACGCGTGTGTCGCCCACGGCGCGCAGCAGCGCCGTTCCCATATTGAGCAGCAGCGCCGCAACCATGGCGGCAAAATAGCAACGAGCATAGGCCACGCCCTCGGCCAATAGTTCATGCGGCGTGTTCATAAGTACCAGCATGGGCTCAACGAACACTATGCCAAGAATCGAGAAAACGATACCGCCCACCAGCGCGAGCGTCATGGCCGTATGGACCGAACGACTCAATCGCTCATCATCGTGCTGACCAAAAAACTGACCGGTAATGACCGCGCAGCCAGCGCCAACGCCAACGCAAAAGCCAATGCAGAGCTCGGTGAGCACCATCGTGGCTTGAATGCCACCCAGCGCGAGCTTGCCGCCAAACTGGCCGACGATATACGTACCAATAAGCGTGTAAGCCTGCTGAAAAAACGAGCTAAAGAAGATAGGGACGCACAGCGACAGCAGCTGTTGCCAAATGACACCCTGCGTTACATCGATAGCCGTAGATTTCTTAGCCACACGCCCTCCCCACCAGCGTACGTCAAACAACAAAACGGCAATTTAAGACCAAAGCCAATACCAGCTTAGCACCGACCGACGTCGGCCGAAACGCCCCGAACCAGAGCCCGGTGCTAACTATCTGCCTAGTGATACAGCCCCGGCTGGTAGTGGTACTCGTTGCTCACATGCGGGCACAGCTGCCAAAAGGCAACAGCGCTTGCCGCGGCCACGTTGAGTGAATCGACCCCATGCGCCATCGGAATACGCACGGCGCGGTCGCAGCCTGCAATGGTCTTGGCGCCCAAGCCAGCACCCTCGGTGCCCATAAAGATTGCCAGGCGGTCAATCTCCTGGAGCGCGGGATCGTCCAGCGACACCGAATCATCCGTCAACGCCATAGCGGCACACGAAAAGCCGGCATCGTGTAGCGCCGCCAGCCCATCATGCGGCCATACGCGCGCTTCGCTGCCAATGCGTGTCCAGGCACCTGGAACACCGTGCCCATGCTCACGCGGCCGAACGACGATACAGCGGATCACAACACGTAGGACTGACCAAAATGCCGTCGACGTTGAGCGCGGCCGCCGAGCGGAATATTGCGCCCACATTGGTATGGTCGACAATGCCCTCGAGCACGCACACGCGCACCGGCGCTCCCCCGCCGCCTCGACGACGCCGCCCAAGAACTCATCAACCGGAATCTGTCGCGGGCGACGAAATGCCGCGAGCGCACCGCGCGTCACATTGAAGCCCGTCAGCTGCTCCATGAGCTCCATGGAGGCAACGAACACAGAACCGGACCCGCGCCCTCGCGCACAACCAGGCGCTCAAACAGCGGCATCATCTGGTCGAGCCAGCGCTCACCCAACAGAAAACTCACCGGCCCGTATCCGGCGCGAACCGCGCGCTCGATAACCTTAGCGCTCTCGGCGATAAAGATGCCCTTTTGCGGCTCCAGCACGCAGCGCAGCTCGCGCTCGGTCAGTCGCACGTAGCATCGAGCCGCTCGTCCTCGAGCGAATCGATTCGCAGCACCTCAACGGCATCAGTCATAGCAGCCCGAACCCTTCCAATAGCAGCATCTATATACAACGAGGCGACGCCAGGCGTCGCCCCTCAATCATTCCAACCCGATAATACCGTGGCAAAAGGTGATTTAAGCACTAACGCGACGATACGTCACGAACTCATAATCGAGGCCTTCGTCACCCTCGCCCGCGGCAATCGTGGCAACCCCTTCGCGCCGCGCAACTTCCCACGCGGGATCGGCGTCCAAGTCGGGAAAGTACGTGTCCACGGGATGGACGCAGTGGTTATGCGTGACCTCGGCCTCCACGCAGTACGGCAAAAACTGCCGATAGACATCGCCGCCGCCGATCACCCAGGCAACGCTCATCGCAACCGCGGCGAGCGCCTCGCCGATACTATGCACCACGTCGACTCCCTCGGGCGTAAAATCCTCGTCGCGCGTGAGCACGATATTGCGACGATTCTTGAGCGGACGTCCACCGGGAAAACTCAGCAGCGTCTTGCGTCCCATGATGACCGGACAGCCCTTGGTACACGCCACAAAATGGCGCATGTCGGCGCGATTGGACACGACCATATCGCCCTCGCAGCCAATGCCCCAGTCGTCACACACGGCGACGATGGCAGAAAGTCTCACGTCATACCTGCCACCTATACCGCAATGGGGATGCTCTTGACCTGCGGGCCGTGCTCGTAGCCCTCGACGATCAGGTCGTCGGTCGTAAACGCGTAGAAATCGTGCACATCAGGGTTAAGCGTTACCTTGGGCGCGCAAACTGCGGACGCTCGATAAGTTCGCGGACGATGTCGACATGGCGGTCGTAAATGTGGGCATCGGCAATCACATGCAGCAGCTCGCCGGGAATCATATCGACCGACTGCGCGACCATCATCAGCAAGATGGCGTACTGGCACACGTTCCAGTTATTCGCGGCCAAAATGTCCTGGCTGCGCTGGTTGAGAATCATGTTGAGCGTCGGTTTGTCATCCTGCGGTCGCTGTGTCACGTTATACGTCACGCTGTAGGCGCACGGATACAAGTGCATCTCGGAAAGGTCGCTAAACACGTACGTGTTGGTCATGATGCGGCGACTGTACGGCGTATGCTCAAGGTCGTACAACACACGGTCCATCTGGTCAAAGTCGCCCTCGGTATAATGGCTCTTCTGGCCAATCTGATACCCGTAGGCCTTGCCGATGGAGCCGGTCTCGTCGGCCCACTCGTCCCAAATATGGCTGTTGAGGTCATGCACGTTATTGGACTTCTTTTGATAGATCCATAGGATCTCATCCATGGCAGATTTGAGGGCCGTACGACGCAAGGTAAGCGCGGGAAACTCCTCGCGCAGGTCGTAGCGCGCCGTAACGCCAAAGTTTTTAATGGTATAGGCAGGGGTGCCATCCTCCCACACCGGACGGACCTTTTGGCCCTCGGTGGTGGTGCCATGGTCCAGAATATCGCGGCACATGGTTACAAACTGTTGATCAGCCTTGCTCATTGACCCTCCTGTCAGTCGCCTATAAGCAATTTTTATTGTAGCCCAGGCGCACGCGGCCCCACAGCCCAAACATAAGCCCTCATTTTCTGACATATGCCAGAAATTCCTTGCACAAATCCGCACGTTCGCTATTCTATTGTTGACATATGTCAGATTTGGAGCACGTATGGCAGGAAGACGCGAAAAATTACGCCGTGTTGGGATCATCCCCGAATATCGCGGCTTTACCCCCGACGGCCTTGCCAGCGGAGACGCCATCGAGATGACGGTCGATGAGCTCGAAGTACTGCGCCTGTGCGACCTGGAAGGCCTCAATCAGGAGGCCGTCGCCCAGCAAATGGGCATCGCCCGCGCCACCGTGGCGGCCATCTGCAGCCGCGCACATCGCAAGGTGGCAAACGCTCTGGTCAACGGGCGGGCGCTCGTCATCGAGGGCGGCAATATCGCGTACTCCCCCATCACGCAACGACGGCCGCATGGCCAGCAAAGGAGGTCTACACCATGAGGGTGGCAACCACGTACGACAACGGCAACATCTTTATGCACTTTGGCCGCAGCGAGCAGTTCAAGATCTACGACATTCAGGATGGCAAGGTACTCAACGAGCAGGTCGTGGGCACCGACGGCACCGGCACGGTGCCTTGCGGGCCTGCTCGCCAACGGTGGCGTGGACACGCTCATCTGCGGCGGCATCGGCGGTGGCGCCATCAACGCGCTTGCCCAAGCCGGCATCACGGTGTACGCAGGAGCTCAGGGCAGCTGCGACGCTTGTGTCGAGGCCCTTATCGCCGGAACGCTCGCACAGAACGGCGAGGCCACGTGCGGCTGCCACGGCCATGACCACGCCCACGAACATGGCGAGTCCTGCAGCTGCCACGGCCATCACGAGCACGAGGGCCACGAGGGCTGCGGCTGCCACTAACGGCACGGCACCGCGAGCTCGGGGCGCGACGCTGAACGCAGCCCAACTATCAAAGCCAACAACAGAGGCCACCCGGTAGCTTCCGAGTGGCCTTTGCCATATCAAGCTGGAATTACAGCCCTATTTCTTATTGCGCATCTGCGCTTCCATCTGGCGCAGCAGGTCCATATCGGACTTAGGACCACCCGTTCCCAGGCCGCCCATGCCGCCCAAGCCATGGCATCCAGACCGGGAATATTGGGCATGCGCATCTTCTTGCCCTTCTTGCCCTTTTTGCCCTTCTTGCCGCCGGCCTGTGCCTGATTGGCCATCGTGCGCATGCGGCCCATCATCTTGTTCATCTCGCCCCACTGCTTCATAAGGCTATTGACCTCGGTGGGGGTCACACCGGCGCCCTTGGCGATACGCGCGCGACGCTGGCCGTTGATGATGGAGGGACGCAGACGCTCCTCCTTGGTCATCGACATGATGATGGCCTCGTTCTTGTCGAAGATGCCTCGTCCAGGTTACCGCCCATCTGGTTGAGCGCGCGCTGGCCACCGGGGAGCATGCCCAGGATACCCTTCATGCCGCCCATCTTTTTGACGGCTTTCATCTGGTCGAGCATGTCGTTCATGGTAAAGCCTCGCGCAGCATGCGCTCGGCAGCCTCGAGCTGTTCGGCATCGGCGGCCTCCTGGGCCTTCTCGATGATGCCGACAACGTCGCCCATGCCCAAGATTCGCTTGGCCATGCGATCGGGATAGAACGGCTCAAGCGAATCGGGTTTCTCGCCCATGCTCACAAACTTGATGGGCTTGCCGGTCACCTGACGCACCGAAAGCGCGCCACCGCCACGGGCGTCACCGTCGAGCTTGGAGATAATCACACCATCAAAGTCGGTGCGCTCGGCAAACGTCGAGACCACGTTGACGATATCCTGGCCGGTCATGGCGTCGACGACCATCAGCACCTGGTCGGGCTTGACGGCCTTCTTGATGTCGACGGCCTCCTGCATCATCTGCTCGTCGATCTGAAGACGTCCGGCGGTATCGACGATGACCACGTCACGCAGGTGTCGACGGCCTCCTGGATGGCGCCCTTGGCGATGTCGACCGGGTGCTCGCCGTCACCGCGGAAGACCGGCACGCCGATCTCGCCGCCGAGCGTGGCAAGCTGGTCGGCAGCAGCGGACGGTAGACGTCGCACGCGGCGAGCAGCGGCGAGCGGCCCTGCTTCTTGAGCAGGTGGGCAAGCTTTACGGCAGCCGTGGTCTTACCGGAGCCCTGCAGGCCCACGAGCATGATGACATTAGGAATGCGGTTACTAAAAACGAGCTTGCTCTCGGTGGAGCCGAGCATCTCGGTGAGCTCGTCGAGCACGATCTTGACGACGTTTTGCGCCGGCGACAGCGACTCCATGACCTCGGCGGTCATGCAGCGCTCCTTAGTCTTAGCAACGAACTCCTTGACGACCTTAAAGTTAACGTCGGCCTCGAGCAGCGCCATGCGAATGTCGCGCATGGCCGAGGTGATATCGGCCTCGGTCAGCTTACCCTTGCCGCGCAGGCGGTCAAATGTGTCGTTGAGGCGATCGCTCAGGGAATCAAACACTGGTTACTCCTTAGTTGGACTCGCCCACCAGGGCGCGGCAGAAATCTTTGGCGTTAAACTCCTGCAGGTCATCGACCTGCTCGCCCACGCCGATGCGCAGGATCGGGAGCTTGAGCTTCTCGGCCACGGCCATGGCGATACCGCCCTTAGCCGTGCCGTCGAGCTTGGTCATGATAATACCGTCCAGGCCCAGCGCCTCGTTAAACTCGAGCGCCTGGTTCAGACCGTTCTGACCAGTGGCGGCATCGATCACAAGCACGACCGAAACCGGCATGGGGCCGGCGGCCATATTGGCGGCGCGCTTACGCGTCACGTTGACCACCTTGGCGAGCTCGCGCATGAGCTCGGGGCTCGTATGCAGACGACCGGCGGTGTCGATAAGCACCAGGTCGCTGCCGCGCCTGTCGGCCTCGTCGAGCACGTCGTAACAAACGCTCGCCGGGTCGGAGCCGCGGTCGCGCTTGATGACGGGAACACCGGCGCGCTGACCCCACACATCGAGCTGCTCGATGGCGGCGGCGCGGAAGGTATCGGCCGAACCGATCACGACATTCTTGCCGCGAGGGAGCATGGCGCTCGCAATCTTGCCGACCGTCGTGGTCTTGCCGGCACCGTTGATGCCCACAAACAGCACGCAGCTCGGCGTATCGGAGAACGGATCGCGCTCGATGGGCACAAAGTGCTGCTCAAGCTGCTCGGCCAGAGCGCGACGAAGCTGCGGTGCGGTCTTGAGGTTCTTCTTGGCTGCGGCATCGCGCAGGTCATCGGAGACCTGAATAGCGACCTCGGCACCCATGTCACCCATAACGAGGGTGTCCTCAAGGTCCTCCCAAAAGTCCTCGTCGACCTCGCCGCCAAAGTAGAAGACCTCGTTGAGGGCCTCGCGGCTGCGCTCAAGTCCGCGCGAGAGAGCGTCAAAGAATCCCATTATGCATTCACGACCTTTCCGGTTTCGCGATCGAGTTTTTGCGAGACGACGCGGCTGACGCCGTCGGCTTGCATCGAGACGCCATAGAGAACGTCAGCGTCCTCCATAGTACGGCGCTGATGCGAAATGACCAAGAGCTGTGTATCGGAACGCAGCACATCGAGGGCTCCGATGAGCTTGGACAGGTTGGCGTCATCAAGCGCCGCCTCGACCTCGTCCAGCACATAGAACGGCACCGTGCGCGTGCGGTACACGGCAAAGAGCAGGGCGAGCGCCGTCAGACTCTTCTCGCCACCCGACATGAGCATCATCTTGGTAATGCGCTTGCCGCGCGGCTGCGCCACAACCTCAATGCCCGTCTCGGCAGGATGCTCGGGATCGGTCATCTCAAGATGAGCCTGGCCACCCGGGAACAGCATGGCGAAGATCTCGCGGAAGTTCGCGTCGACCTTCTCAAACGTCACCAGAAACGCCTTGCGCATCTTGCGATCAATGGCCACCGTGATCTTGGTGAGCGCCTTGCGCGCGCTCTCCAGATCAGCCAGCTGCTCCTCGATGTAGTCGGCGCGGCGCTTGAGCTGCTCGTACTCCTCCATGGCAACCTGGTTCACGGGGCCAGATTGTTGATCTGGCGCACAAGCTGGTTGAGCTCGCGCTCGGCGGCATCGCGATCGGTGGGCGCCGGCAGCATGAGCGCTTCCTCGAGCACCGTGGTACCGTCGGCGGTAATGGCTTGATGGCCGCCTCTACCTGCACCTCGAGCTTGCCGCGCGCAACCTTGAACTCATTTTGCATCGCCGTGGCGGCATCAACCCGCTCCTTGGCACGGGAGACCCCGGCTTGGCATCCTCGATGGTCTTCTTGAGCGAAGCGGAGTCCGCCTCTTCCAGAGAGGCCTGGTCACGCAGCGCGCTGCCCAATCCGATGCGCGTTCCAACAGGCAGAATAGCTTCGTGCATGGGGTCGACGCGCAGGCGCAGCAGCTCGAGCGAGCGCGAAGCCTGGCGTGTTCCGCGGATACGACGGTCGATGCCCTCAAGACGATGCTCAAGGTCGGGCACGCGGCCCTTCAGCGAACGCAGGCGCTCGCTCGTCTGGGCCAGGCGCACCTTGGCATCGGCGAGCTTACCGGCGGCCTCGGAATCGTCACGGCGAACGCGATCGAGCTCATCGTTGGCCTCGGCAATCTGGAGACCCAGGTCGCTTGCCTGTGCACGCGCCTCGTCACGCGAACGGGTGAGCTCGTCACGCGCGGGCGCGCAGCGCGAACGGCCTCGGAGGCCTGCTCGCGGCGCTTGGAGATGCGCACGCGCTCGACCTCGGCATTGTTGACGCTTTGCTCCAAGCGGCCGATCTCGGAGAGCAGCGAGCGGCGCTCGCCCTCAAGACGGGCGATCTCACCGGCGGCATCGCCCTCGGCGGCACGTGCCTCCTCGACGGCGGCGTTGGCCTCAACGACTTGGTCCGAAGCATGCTCAAAGATGGCAGCCAGATCGGGTTCCAGGCCCTCGAGCTCACGGATGCGGCGCTTGCGCTCCAAGGCACCCGAAGCCTCGCCGGCATCGAGCCCCACGCGCACCAGACCACCACAGCTCACGCGGGCGCCATCGGGAGTCACGTAGGTCACACCGTCAACGACAGGGGCAGCCAACGCGGCAGCCAAGTCATCGACCACGTAATAGCCGCCGAGAAGGGCCTCGACAACCGGGCCATAACCGGAGCGCACGGACAGACGATCGACCAGACGCGTACCGGCAGCGCCCTCGGCGGCAGCAGAGCCACTCACGCCGCGCGCCATCAGCAGCGCCTCGCCCGAAGCCTTCTTTTGGTCCAAAGCCGCACGACCGGCGCGCTCAAGCGTAGCGGCATCATCAAACAAAAGAGCATCGATATCGCCGGCAAGTAGTTGCTCAACCAGGCCCTCAAGCTCACGAGGGGCGTCGAGCACGTCGCCCAGACGGCCTGAGACATCGTCGCCCAGCGCGCCCACCAGACGGCTCACCAGCGGCGAGCTGTCTGCCATGCGGGCATCGAGCTTCTTTTGGCTGGCAAGCTCCGAGCGCACCTCGGACAGCTTGTTGCGCGCCTCGCTCTCACGATTACGCAAGTCCTTCAGGGCTGCACGGGCGACCTCGGTGGCCTCGCGCGCATCGTTCTGGGCCTGACGAGCCGCCTCAAGGGCACTCTCAAGCTCCTCAGCACGGTCGCGACGGCTATCAAGCGATGCTGTAACCTCCTCGAGCTGTTCATCAATCTGCTCCAGGCGCGAGGCGTACATGTTGTCCTCGACCTCGGCGTTGCTCAGCGAGTCCTTCACCTTGGCGAGTTCGAGCGCCGCGTTATCGGCCACACGCTGCACATCGCGTTGCTCACGCGTAAGCTGCGAAATCTGATTGTCGAGCGCCACGCGCCGCTCGTGGAGCTCAGCGGCGGCAGGACCAGCGGCGTCAACGTCCTCCTGGGCCTGCATGTGCGCGCCGGTCACTTCCTCAAGCTGCGCACGTGCATCCTCGAGCTCCTCGACCACGCGACGACGCTGATGCTCGGAGCTCGAGATCTGGCCGCGCATGTCGGACAGGCGCGACACCATATTGTGGCCCTTTTCCTCGAGCAGGCGCATATCGGAGTTAATGCGACCGACCACGTCTTGCATATGGCGGCGCTGCTCGCCCAGATCGCCCACAACAGGCCCTTTTCCTCGAGCATGACCTGGA
>ENA-OQCN01001527-OQCN01001527.1-human-gut-metagenome-genome-assembly--contig:-NODE-1527-length-11291-cov-2.768631_pt1 | contig 11291 bp, 15 predicted proteins | sample MGYA00242497_ERZ504576 | MGnify/ENA primary metagenome ERZ504576 (study PRJEB26092, sample SAMD00036296) | human gut metagenome | host: Homo sapiens | study: EMG produced TPA metagenomics assembly of...
TTAGAGGACTGCTGATGAAAAAAATTGGAAAAAAACGCAAAGTCAAGTAGTTTGCCTGTTATATCAAGTTATTTACAAATGATGAAACTGTTAAAAATCCAGTAGGAAAGAAAGGAGATTCTTATGAATAGAAATAGAGCAAAAAGAACGGGAAATATAAAAAAAGCAACAGCATTTACTCTGTCTGCAGCTATGCTTCTTGGCAGTACAGGTGTAACAGCATTTGCAGCAGACAGTGCAAAAAAAGAAGAAGTTGTATATGCAAATCTGGATGAAGCGGGAGATGTTACCGGAGTATATGTGGTCAACAGCGTACAGGGATCAGATATCACAGATTATGGAACATATACCAGTGTGAAAAATCTGACAACAGAAGATAAGATCGATGTGGATGGTGATAAGATCACCATTCATACGGATGCAGACAAAGTTTATTATCAGGGAGATCTGGATACGAAAGAGATTCCATGGAATATAGCAATTACCTACAAGCTGGATGGAAAAGGATATAAAGCAGAAGAACTTGCAGGAAAAAGCGGAAGTCTGGAAATAAATATAAGTATCACACAGAATAAAAATTGTGATGAATCTTTCTGGAGTGGTTATGCCCTTCAGGGAACGCTGACACTCGATGCAACAAAATGCAAAAATATTGTAGCAGATCAGGCAACGATCGCCAATGTTGGTTCGGATAAACAGCTTTCTTATATTATTTTGCCGGGAAAAGGTGCAGATCTGACCGTAAAAGCAGATGTGATGGATTTTGAAATAGATGTGATCAGTATCAATGGTGTGAAACTGAACATGGATATGGATGTGGATGACAGTGAATTGACAGATCAGGTAAAAGAGATTCAGGATGCAATTACGGAATTAAATGACGGGGCAGCAGATTTAAACGATGGAGCATCAGATCTGAACGATGGAGCATCTGAATTAGATGATGGAGCAGCGACCTGAAAGATGGGGCAGACAAGTTAAATGATGGAGCAGGAGCACTGAACGATGGCGTTTCAAGTTTAAAGACGGGAGTTGACACGTTAGGCACCGGAGCTGGTGAATTAAAAACCGGTGCATCTGACTTGCAAGTGGAGCAGCCGACGCTTATGACGGGACGGTAAAAGTAAATGATGGTGCAAAACAGGTGGATGGAGCATGGCCAGCCTCAACAAGGGAATTAAAGATGTGGAAAGTGCATTGACACAGCTTGATAAGCAGTCTCAGAATCTGACCGATGGTTCAGCGGAAGTGAAAAAAGCACTATCACAGATAAAAAAAGGATTGGATGGTGTTTCCATGAATACAGAGGAATTGCAGGAATTGGCAGATTCTTCCACGCAGATCCAGGGTGGAATTGATGCACGATGCACTGGTTGGCGGATTGAACTCACTGGATGAAGCAATTACGGTATATCAACAATCACTTGAGGCAGCAGGTGCAACAGATATGGCACAGAAAAATACACAGGCAGTTGCGGCACTGCAGATTACAGATACGCAGCGTGCATTATATGAAGCATATGTTTCAGGCGGTGAGGCAGCACTCACATCAAAACTCGGTGAGCTTGCATCTAATGGGGATGCGGAAGCTGTGATGCTGTATCAGTGTGCTGCAACGGGAAATACAGAAGTGATCAGCAATTATGTGACGATGGCAGGAAAACTGATCAATCTGGAGAGTCTGTTGAATGCAGACGCATCGTATATCAGTGGAAGTGATGCGCTGATCGCAGGAATCGATGGAAGTCTGGATAGCACAAATGGAGAACTGATGAAAGGGGCTCTTGCATTACAGAGCAATTATGCTGATTTTAATACGGCAATTTCAGGACTGGTAGCGACGCTGACAGATCTTTCCGGTAATCTGACGACAATGAAAACAGGAATTGATACACTTGTTACTAATTACAATACGTTAGATACCGGAATCAGTGATTATACTGGTGCAGTAAAAAAGATCACGAAAGGGTATTCAGGAATTACCGGTGGAGCAAAAGATCTTGCAGATGGCACAGCTTCCTTATATAAGGGAACACAGGAGCTTGTAAAAGGAAGCGAGAGTTTAAAGACTGGAGCAGGAACATTAAAAACCGGAACAGAGAGTTTATTAATGGTGCATTGTCTTTACAGGAAGGAACAGGAAAATTATCAGACAGCACCCTGACGTTGAAAATGGAACAAATTCCCTGGCAGAAGGTGCAGCCGCATTAAAAGACGGAACAGAGAGTATGAAAGATGGAACTAAAAAACTGTCAGATGGAACCAAAGAGATGCTTGACGGAACAGATGAGTTTTCTTCTGAAACATCAGATCTTGATACGAAGATTTCGGATAAGATTTCAGACACGATCGATGAAATGACAGGAAAAGATGTAGAGACGGTTTCTTTCGTATCAGACAAAAATACGAATATTGAATCAGTATTATTTGTCATTAAAACACCGGCAATCCAGAAAGAGAAAGTAAAGGAAGAAACTGTGACAGAAGAGAAAAAAGAAACATTCTGGGAAAAACTGATCGGAATATTCCGCTAAATGCAAAAAATGGGCTTTATCAGAAGCCCGTTTTTTATATCTTTGCAACAAAAAAGCGGGTGATGGGAATCGAACCCACGTATCCAGCTTGGAAGGCTGGTGTTCTACCATTGAACTACACCCGCATAAGATGTATGAAATTGAATACTGCCGAGCAGAAACTGTTGTTTCTGCTCTAATGCCCAGTTCCGGAATCGAACCAGAGACACGAGGATTTTCAGTCCTCTGCTCTACCAACTGAGCTAACTGGGCGTCTCACAACAAAACTTATTTTAAAGGAAAATGGCTTTGATGTCAAGCAGAAAATGCAAATTTTTTTAATAATATGAATTTTCGCAATAATTAGGAAAACATAGACGGGTCATTTTAGAGCAAGCATATGCCACATTGCCAGCGCAGCGCACAAAAATAAAAGTAACGTAAACCCAATTCGTTTAGTTTGAAACAGAATGGGCGAAAACTGTACATTACAAAGGGATTTCGTCCGGTTTTTACGGGAATATACTTCAATATGGGGTAGAATGGGTGAAATAGAGGTGAAATCAATCAGAATAACCCACAGAATCGAAAAAACCAGGGCGAAATGAGTAGAAAAAGGAAGATTTCGCCAAAAATCAATAGAAGTCATTAAATAGTTAGAAAAAATGGGTGAAACCAGATTTAAATACCGAGGTTTCACCCATTGTGTGCATCAGTTAAATTGTAAAGTGATATGTTTTTTGACCTTGCTGTCGAGAGATTATGTTATACGGTAACGCATGTCAGTACATTTGTATATCATGCGTATAGCAGGATAGCAGGACGGAAGTTACATATACGGCAGCACATCCTGCATATAAGCCCGCAGTGTCTCACCGACGCTCCATGCCTGCGCATAGCAGCCTCTTGGATTGTGAGGTGCATCCCCGTCGAAAATTTCGGAGATCGAGCCGATACAGCCATTGTCGGTCAGATGATGACGCACCGGCCGAGCAGGGAAAGCAGCTCTTTGGTACATTCCAGCGAATGGTCGTGGACTTTTGCGTAAGCGGACAGAAAACCGCCGAGCAGAAATCCCCATGCCGTACCCTGGTGGTAAGCTGCATCACGCTTTGGCAGGGAACCACAGTAAATGCCGTGATAGTCCGCATGGTCACTGGTGAGAGAGCGAAGTCCGCAGCTATATAAAGATATTTTTTGACAAATGCGACGATTTTTGCTTCCTGCTCCTTCGATAACATGGTAAAAGGCAGTGACACCGCATAGATCTGGTTTGGGCGAAGATGGTCATCCGGCTCATCCCCGTCCACGACATCGTAAAGACAGCCCTTTTCTTCCCACCAGAACTTCCTGCAGAACGATGCTTTTACAAGTTCCGCAAGCGCGGCGTAGTCGTGAGAGGTCATAACATGACTGTCCAACCCCGTGGCAGCACCAGCAACAGAAACTTCACTGCTGGAACTCGTGGCAGAACCGCCAGTAACCAAAACATCGTCTCCCTCATACCGCCGGGCAAGTTCCTCCATGACCTTCAGCGCATTATACCAGAGCGCATTGATCTCCACCGGTTTTCCGTGGCGCGGGGTGGCAACCCAGTCACCGACACGCACGTCCATCCAGGTGATCTGGTCAAGACCGCTTCCGGCATGGATGAGACCGTCCTCCTCCATATAAATACTGAAATCTGTGCCGTTTTTGTAAGCGGAAATGATTTCCTTCAAATGAGGATAAATATTTTCCTGTACAAACGCATTGGCAGCGGTATCCTGATAATACTGCAGATACTGCCATACTGCATAAAAATACCACAGGGAAGCGTCCGCTGTATTATAAAGCGGAGCGGCATTGTCATCCGGGAACATGTTTGGCACGATCCCGTGACGGATGTATTTGGAAAAAGTTAAAAGGATTTCCTCTGCATCTTTTCTGCGCCCGGTGCAGAGCGTCAGTCCGGTAAATGCGATCATCGTGTCACGGCCCCAATCCGTAAACCATGGAAGTCCGGCAAGCACGGTTTTATAGCCGGTGGAAGCACGGTCACAGAGAAACTGATCCGCGGCGAGAACCAGGCGATCTGCAAAATCATCGTGGATACCTGCCGTTTCGTAGAGTGATTTTGTATACTTTTCCCGTTCTTTTAAAATGTCAAAAGCGGTATCTGCCGTGATATCTGTAAATGTTTCATCGGCAGCGATCACGGAACAGAGCACGGAAATCTGTTTGTGGCTTTTCGCCGGAAGAAAAACAGTGACTTCATGTGGACAATAATGACAGTCGAGTCCGTCCGTCTCAAGATCGACCTCGGTCTGAAGCTGCATGTCAATATCGAACATAGGCGTATGGTCGGAAAAAATACCTTCACTGGTCTGGAACAAAATGGCAGTATCAGGATGGCTTTCCGGGATCAGGCAGAGTGAATTGTCGATCAGGGAAGTACGAAAATGAAAATCTTCCGGGCGGCTGGATGCGCTGTGTTCACGGAAATTAAAAAGCGGAACCAGCGTGAGAGAAGCATCCGGACCATTATTTTCGATTTCATAGGCAATGGCACACACATTGGCACCATGTTTTAAGCAGATATGTTTTTTCAGCGTGATATCGCCCGCCTGGTATGTGTAGTGAACACTTCCGTCATAAGAAAAAGAGACGAGATATTCCTGCCCCTGTGTGTAACAGGTTTCGCCATTTTTCTTATGCTGTGAAGTCTCAAGGTTATACACTGCAGATACAGCTGGAACAGATCCTTTTTTTAACGTGTCCGTAATGGGATGAAATTTTTCGTCAGAACTGCCGGTGTTTTCTGCTGCAAATACGGACAGAGATTCATTGATCTTGGAAAAAACAAGATAGCGCTCGATCGGCGGGTGGAGACTCGCGATCAGATAACCCTGATGCGTCCGGTTGTGTGCACCGATCAGGGAACTTCCGGCATAACCGCCGATGCCGTTGGTCAACGCCCATTCACGGCGGATTCCATTTTTAAATGTGGAAAATGCTTCTTTTTCATATTGATAATTGATCATTTTTTTGTTCTCCATGATAAAAAGTTATTGTTTGTAAAAAATGTGTTGCAAAACTGCGAAAAATTACGAAAATACTATTTCTTTTTATTTTACACGATAACAGGTGCGATGTACAGAAAAATAAAAAATGTATAAAATTTCCTGTATTTATGCAGAGAATGGAGGGACAGCCCTTGCCTGACAAGTTGTTACATGATAGAATGGGAAGTATGACCTGTATGTCAAAAAACAGGTAAATATAAGAAAACAGGAGAAGATTATATGCATGAGAAATTAGTGATCGTTCCGAAAAAGAAAACAGGTTCCAAAAAAATGTTAACTACAGCATGGTTTATCCTTGCCTGCCTGATGTTTTACTGGCTACATTTGTGAATCCGGTTATTTTTCTGATCCCGGGAATTGCATTTGCACTGGTATGGTATTTTCAGGCATTTCGTTCGGATATAGAGTACGAATATACCTATTATGATGGAGAGTTCCGCTTTGCACGGATCAAGGCAAAAAGCAGACGTAAAGCCATCGGCAGCGTGCAGATGGATGATGTACTTGGATTTGCTCCAAGAGGTGACAGAAGCGTATACAAATACGAAAATGACAAGAATCTGGCATATAAAAATCTGACTTCCGGTGACCCGGAAGCAAAGGTGTATGAGCTGATCGCAAAGGGCGAAAAAGGACTTGTGCGTTATGAGTTTGAGCCGGATGATGAGATGCTCAATGAAGTTATGGTAAAATATCCGCGTTCCGTGGTAAGATAAGCGGCGAAACGCAGACGGAGGAAGAAATGTTAGAGTTAAGAAATATCACTTATGAGGTAGAGGACAATCAGGACAACAAAGAGATCTTAAAAGATGTCAGCCTTACGATCGATGAGCATTTTGTGGCGATCACCGGACCGAACGGTGGAGGAAAGTCCACACTTGCAAAGATCATTGCCGGAATCATCAAGCCGACATCCGGTCAGATCATTTTAGATGGAGAGGATATTACAGAACTTGATATTACCGAGCGTGCAAAACATGGCATCAGCTATGCATTTCAGCAGCCGGTACATTTTAAAGGACTGACAGTCAAAGATCTGATCACAATCGCAGCAGGAAGAACGATGACGGTGAATGAGATCTGTGAGATCTTATCGGAGGTTGGTCTGTGTGCGAGAGAGTATATTGACCGTGAGATCAATGGCAGTCTTTCAGGCGGTGAGTTAAAGCGTATTGAGATCGCGATGATCACGGCACGCGGAACAAAGCTTCCATTTTTGATGAGCCTGAGGCGGGAATCGATCTCTGGAGTTTTAACAGTCTGATCAGGGTATTTGAAAAAATGCGTGATGAGATTCAGGGAACGATTCTTATCATTTCACATCAGGAGCGTATTTTAGACATTGCAGATAAGATCGTGGTGATCGCAAACGGACAGGTTAAGACAATCGGAACCAAGGAAGAAGTACTTCCGGAACTGCTTCATACAGCAGGGGCCTGTGAGACACTGACCAGCAAGCTGTAATGTATGAGTATGAGGAAGTGAGGATAAAAATGGATTTAATACAGAAAAATTTATTAGAGCAGGTGGCAGGACTGCACGAGATCCCGGAGTGCCTATAACATTCGTGCCAACGGAACCAAACTCGGAAGAAATACAACTGCAAATATTGATATTGTAACAAAGACTGATAAGGACGGAATCGATATTATCATCAAACCGGGAACGGTCAATGAGAGTGTACACATTCCGGTTCTTTTGAGTGAAAGTGGAATGCAGGAATGTGTTTACAATGATTTTTATATCGGTGAGGGTGCAGATGTCACGATCGTGGCAGGATGTGGGATCCATAACTGTGGTGTAGATACTTCCAAACATGACGGTGTGCATACGTTTTATCTGGAGAAAAATGCAAAAGTCCGCTACATTGAGCGCCATTACGGCGAGGGAGACGGCAACGGAGAGAATATCATGAATCCGCAGACCATCGTCCACTTAAAAGAGGGCGCACATATGGAGATGGAGACGACACAGATCAAAGGAATCGATTCCACGGTTCGTGTGACGAGAGGAGATCTGGCAGAAAACGCATCCTTAGAGATCCATGAGAAGATCATGACACACGGAAACAGTACGCAAAGACAGATTTTCATGTGGATATTAACGGGGATAATTCCAGTGTGAATCTGGTGTCACGTTCTGTTGCAAAAGGGGAATCAAAACAGGAATTTTTCTCCGTTATGAATGGTAATGCAGCCTGTGCAGGACACAGTGAATGTGATGCCATCATTATGGATAACGCCTGTGTGACTGCAAGTCCGCAGCTGACTGCCAACAATATTGACGCAAATCTGATCCATGAAGCTGCTATCGGAAAAATAGCCGGAGAGCAGCTGACCAAGCTGATGACACTTGGACTTACAGAAAAAGAAGCGGAAGAACAGATTATCAATGGTTTTTTGAAATAGTCAATTTAAAGTTTGTGACCGGGAATGTCTTTGTATTCGATCATCCCGTCATCAATCCATTCTTTAATACGGCTGAGCGGAAGATGAAAGTGTGTTGCAACATCATAAGCGGTGGCGTTGTTTGACTGAATATATTCTTTTACCTGATGAAAAAGTTCCTGCTCTAAACAGCGGGGGCACAAAGTTCCCTCGTAGGATGTGGGAAGAAGACAGTGACATTCTTCACAGTATCTCCGGTTTTCAAATATAGGTGTTTCGGTCATATAAAGTCCTCCTGTCTGTTACATTAGGATTTTATTATAACATAAATTATCATGTGGAAAGAATTGTATTTATAAATAAAAATATAAAAACAAAAAATAAGGATTTTTATAAATCTTTTCGAAAATCGTCACACTTAAGACATATTTTTTCCGTATACTGTAACCATCGAAAGAAGTTAACAACGCTTACCCAGGCGGGTTGTTAAACAAGGTTGTATAGAATAAAGGCTGTACATCTCGAAAATTCTTTCGACGCAATTTCCTTTATATAGATTAACATTTTCATAACTAAACTCCTCGGAGGAACCCCGGAACAGTGATGTTACCGGGGTTTCTTCATTGTTAGAAATAACTTGCTTTGAGTTGTGGGCTACACGTGATATACGCGTGATATACAAATAGTAACCTAGAGTTTCATTTTATTTATTTCGTCCACTAGGATTTTGGGGTTTGAGTGAATGTAACACGTTGGGTTATATCATTAATGTGATGCCCTAATATTAGTTTGATGTACATAATATCTAAATTTGCATTATGCATGGCAGTAGCAGTTGTGTGCCGTGTATCATGAGGAATATGGTCTATGTTTAGTTGTTTCATGAGACGGTCAAAACGCCAGCGTAAAGTCTGGTAAATTCGTTGACTTCCGTTAAAGTCCCAAAAGTAATGCTTTTTGGGATTGTAATATTTTTGTATAATAGGCAAAATATCATTGTGGATTGGTATAATACGTGATTTACCAGCATCTGTTTTAACACCTGTAATAAAATATTGGTCATCAAGATGTATATTTTTGTTTTCTAAAATCAAAAATTCTTCTGCACGGATTCCGGTATATAAAAAGAATTAAAACCATATCTTTTTCAGGAGAAGGCGAAGTATTGCGGATTAGATTTATTTCGTCGTGAGTAAATGGATGGTGCTTTTCATCTGATACTGTCGTGTAATCGTAATCGCATAGTTTGGAAATATCGTCTGTAACATATTTTTGTTTTAAGGCAAGCGTATACATTTTTTTTTTAACAAATTACGAATGTTATTTAAAGAAGATTTTGAAAGTGTATCATTTTTAGAAATCGCTTCCTGTAATAACTGATAATCAATATTCCTGAATTTATAGGAATGAAGAGAAGATAAGTTGTTGTATGCAGCATTTAAGGCTTTGTATGTAGAGTCACTGTAATTACGTTTCCTGCTTTTTAGATATTCGATAGTTTCGCCATATACGTTACTGAAAGTAGGAGAACATTTTACTGATGCATTTGTCTTTTGATATTCAAGTGTTCTTTCGGATACATTTGTTTTTTCTGTCGGATCCTCAGAATGTGCATATCGATTTAAATATTCCTGTGCTTCTTTTGCGGTGCGGAAATATCCAAGATAAACACGCTTTGGAGCAACATTTCCAGAAGCTGTAATTGTTTTGCCTGATGTAATTCTTGCTGCGTAAGGTTTACGCCGATGACCGGGTAACTTTACGACTGCTCCGGTTCCATTTGAACGTCTCATAGTACCATCCTCCTTAAAATTAGGTATAAAAATAACAGCCAATGCAAAACGTCTGTTCTGCTTGTGCTTGGCTGCTCTGAATGATACAATAAGCTTGCTTAGGGCACTGTTCATTCAGAGCGGTGTATATGTATCGCCTTTGGTGTTTATGCCAAGGGCGATATTGTTAAATTAATTTTATAATGGCAAATGTTGGGTCAAGAATTAAAATATAATCATTTAGCGTCACATATATGCCGTATTTGGCTTTGTAAGTATTTAAAGCATCTGAAAGAAAGGATTCGGTGACTCCTAAATATTCAGCCATATCATATCTTGAATGACATCCATATTTGCAGGCATCAATAATGCCTTTTAAACCAATCATTTGTCATAAGCAGCGAGTCGTGCTTTATATTCTTGCTTGCGGTTATTAAGATCATGCTGATTTAGTATATCTCCAGATGATGTATAATAATGACCGAGCTCTTCGGAAAGTACGCAGGCTTTTTCGATGCTTGTTGGAATGTCTTTGCGTATAGCAATCTTGCATCCTTTTATGCGACCATCATTAAATTTTAGAGGTTTTTCTTTTACAATGAGCCCAAGTGTGTCAGATTCTTTTAATAAACTTTCATAATCCAATCATTGCACCAACCTTTCTTTAGTTAAAAATTTTCTTCATTCGCAAAATTGTTATCAGTATATTTGGAAAAATGCGTTAGTTCTTCTAGATATTTTGTTGCTTCTTTTTTACCAAAGTCGTTTAATTGATTATAATAATCTATAATTGGGAAATCAAGTTGTCGTTGAGTATGCATTTCTTCTGATATCCCAACGATCCAGTTTAAGTTTACATTTAATACTTTAGCGATGGATTGTATATTTGGTAGTTTGATGTTATTAATAAGTCCCTTTTCATAACGCTGGATGGTAGATTTTGTTAAGCCAACTTTTTTTGCTACTTCTTCTAGAGTGGCATGATTTTCTTTTCGAGCTATATATATTCGATATCCTATTTCTGCATTAGTCATGTATACGTCCTCCTCATATTTGAATAACAACCATATTAACAGATATTAATAATGTCTGTTGGGTTAATTGCAGCGTCGGCTTTTAGTTAAAAATTTTCATCATCCATAATATCGTTATCGGAAGTGTCGATATCTGTTGGAATGTTGATATCGGTTCTTTCATGAGCAGCATTTAGTATTTGAGATTCAGTATATTGGGGAAAATGTGTTAATTCTTCCACACGTTTTGTTGCTTCTTTTTTACCAAGTCATTTAATTGATTGTAGTAATTTATAATTTGAGGTGTAATATTTGATGTAGAGTAGCGTTGTACTGGTACATCAAATCCCATAAGCCATGCTTCGGAAACGTTTAATGCCATGCTAAGTATTACTAGCTTGTCTTGACTTGGTTCAACTTTGCCGGAAACATATTGGCTAATATCAGATTTATTCATTTTTATATTATATACCTGACAATATGGCTCGACTTTTTTAAATATCAACTTGCCGCATATTATTATCTGTCATAATTTTTTTAA
>ENA-OQCN01001528-OQCN01001528.1-human-gut-metagenome-genome-assembly--contig:-NODE-1528-length-11288-cov-2.165577_pt1 | contig 11288 bp, 16 predicted proteins | sample MGYA00242497_ERZ504576 | MGnify/ENA primary metagenome ERZ504576 (study PRJEB26092, sample SAMD00036296) | human gut metagenome | host: Homo sapiens | study: EMG produced TPA metagenomics assembly of...
ACTTGGAAAAAAAGCCGGAAAGCATCTTCATCAACCGTGAACTCAGCTGGCTTGACTTCGACAGCCGCGTGCTGGCCCTTGCCAAGGAAAAGACCGTGCCGCTGGGCGAACGCATCAAGTTTGCTGCTATCTTCGGCAGCAATATGGACGAGTTCTTCATGGTCCGTGTCGGCTCGCTCTACGACCAGACGCTGCTCAAAAACAATAAGACCGACAACGTCACCCACATGACGGCAGCGGAGCAGATCGCTGCCATCACGCCGCGCGTGGCGGAATTGCAGGCAAAATGCGATAAATACTTCCAGCACCTTGTCTCGGCGCTGGCGCAGGAGGCTACAAAAAGGTAGACTTCGCCAAGCTTGCCAAGCCGCAGGAGCATTTCTGGAAAACCTACTTCCAGCGCGAGCTGCTGCCGCTGCTCAGCCCGCAGATCGTTGATTCCCGCCACCCGTTCCCGTTTTTGAATAACAAAGATATTTACTATATCGCTCAACTGCACACGAAAAACGAGGGCATCAGCTACGGCATCGTGCCGGTCAGCAGCCAGTTTGAGCGGGTGCTCTTTGTCAAGGACGGCGAGACGACCTGCTTTGCCTTTGTGGAGGAGCTGATCGCCCACTATGCCGCGACGATTTTCAGCGCCAGCACGGTGCAGAAGCAGTGTCTGTTCCGCGTGACCCGCAACGCGGACATCACGGTGGACGAGGGCATGATGGATCACGACGTCGATTTCCGCGATGTCATGAGCGAGCTGCTGAAAAAGCGCCGTAAGCTCGCGGCTGTGCGCCTGCAATTCTGGCCGGACGCCCCGCAGGAGATCGTCAAATTCCTGCGGGACAAGCTCGTCGTGCCCGCGGATCGCTGCTATACCCAGACGTCGCCGCTCGACTCCGGCTCGCTGTTCAAGCTGGCCGGGCGCATCTCCGGCGACGGCGGCCACACGGCGCTGTTCTATCCCGCGGCAAAGCCCATGCAGGCCCCGGCAGGGTACGACCTGTACACCGAGGTCCGCAAGCATGACGTGCTGCTGGCCTACCCGTACCAGAGCATCCGCCCGTTTATCAAGATGCTGCTGCGCGCGGGCGCTGATCCCGACGTTGTGTCGATCAAAATGACGCTCTACCGCATGGCCAGCGACTCCCAGATCGTGACGCCTGATCGCCGCTGCGAGAACGGCAAGGAGGTCGTCGCGATGGTCGAGCTGCGCGCCCGCTTTGACGAGCAGAACAACATCGACTGGTCCAAGCAGCTCGAGGACGCGGGCTGCACTGTGTTCTACGGCTTCGACGATTACAAGGTCCATTCCAAGCTGACCCTTATCACCAGCCGCGTCAACGGCCAATATAAGTACTTGACGCAGATCGGCACCGGCAACTATAATGAAAAGACAAGCGAGCTGTACACCGACCTGTCCTTCATCACGACCCGGCAGGAGATCGGCGAGGAGGCCAGCGCCGTCTTTAACAACATGGCCCTGCAGCGCCTGACGAGCGAGGCAGACACGATGCTGGTCGCACCGCTGCGCTTCAAGACCGTGCTGCTCGAGGAAATGGACCGCCAGATCGCGCTGGCCATGCAGGGCAAGCCCGCGTCCATCATCCTGAAAAACAACTCCATCAACGACCCGCAGATCATCGACAAGATCAGCGAGGCCAGCTGTGCGGGTGTCCGTGTGGACATGATCGTGCGCGGCATCTGCTGCGTGCGTGCCGGTGTGCCGGGCCGCACCGAGAACGTGCATATCCGCAGCCTGGTGGGCCGCTATCTGGAGCACTCCCGCATCTACTGCTTCGGCAGCGGCGAGGCCATGCGCATTTACATTGCGTCCGGCGACTTCCTGACCCGCAACACCGAGCGCCGCGTTGAGGTCGGCGTCCGCGTGGATGACCCGGCCATTGCCAAAAAGCTGCGCGGCATCCTTGACTTGCAGCTGCGCGACACCGTCAATGCCCGCGAGATGCAGCCGGACGGCACCTATGTGAAGGTGCGCCCCGCCGAGGGTCAGCCCCCGGTGGACAGTCAGATGGCGATGTTCGGCTATTTCCAGAACGGTTTCGCGCAGGAGACGGACAAGCCCGAGAAACCAAAAGCAGAATCCAAGCCCAAGGCGGCAGCCGTAAAGGCCGCTGTAAAACCCGTACCCCGGCAGCGTGCGGCACTGCGCCCCAAACGTGCAGGTCTGCTGCAAAGCCTGTTCGGACGCGGAAAAAAATAAGGAGAACCCAAACCATGAAAAGCTGTGTAGTGACCGCAAATTATGCCTGTGACCCCAACAAGGTGTGGCTGTATCTGACTAAGCCGACCCTCAACGGCTGGCGCAGGGACGTCAGCAGCTATGAGGAGAGCGACGACGGCCTGAAGGCTGCCGAAAAGAACACCGACGGCAGCGAGACCCAGATCGTCTTTACCCGCAAGGAAAAGCCCCGGTGCCTGAGCTGCAACTTCCAGAAGGGCAAGATCAGCGGCACCTTTACGGCGCTGCTGCTGGGCGGCGGTGACGCCACCAGCGTGGAATGCACGCTGGATGTCAACGGTCTGGGCCTTTTCACCAAGCCCGAAAAGCTCTTGAACGAGCGCCTGGAGATGCTCCGTCAGACGTTGGGGGCGTAAGGCTCTTGGTTTACAGCCCTGCAGGGACCGCACGTGTGCGGCCCGCAGCCTTTCCCATGAAGGCCCGTCTGCCTTACACGCGCGGGCCGGGCGTGCCCGGCCCCTGCAAATGCAGCGCAAATATTGTCCGCTCCTGTTATCTGCGGGGGCGGATATTTTTTCCCCGCCCGCATACCGTGTATAAAAACACGGGAGGTGTACGCCATGTGGGAAAACGCCGCGCCGCTGCCGGAAAATGAGCCGCCGAGGCCGCCTGCCCGCTGCGCCGGTTCCGAGGAGGATTTGGTCCTATGGGCGCAGATCCTTCTCTGTCTTGCTGCCATCGGCCTTGTGCTGGCCGCCGGGGCGCTGGATTGGCCGGTTTACCCGGAGCTGCGCCGCGCGTTCACGGCGGCCATGCAGCCCGAGCAATCGCTGCTGCTGGGCGAGGAGCGCAACCTTCTGAAATTTACCGAGCAGACCGCCGGGGAGCTGGCCGACTCCGCCCGCAGCATGTGGGAGGACTTCACCCTGCCCGCCACGCCGGAGAGCGCCCGCACAGCTCACGGCCAGCCGTCGCCGCCTGCCTACGCCAGGACGGACAGCTACACGCCCGGCTTTCCACTGCAATTCCCGCTGCCCGGGCAGAGCCGTAAAACCTCCGGCTACGGCTGGCGCACCGATCCGATGGGCGGCCTTGGCGACGACTTTCACATCGGCAACGACCTGGCTGCGGCACAGGGCACGCCGGTGCTGGCCGCCGCGGACGGTGTGGTGCGGATGGCGGGCAGCCATAGAGTTACGGCAACTACCTGCGCGTTCTCCACGCCGACGGCGACGAGACGCTGTACGCGCACATGCAGTATCTGTTCGTAAAGGCGGGGGAGTGCGTTACCGCGGGGCAGATCCTCGGCACCGTGGGCGAGACCGGCAACGCCACCGGCCCGCACCTGCACTTTGAGATCCTGCACCGCGGTCTGCGCTATGACCCCGCCGAGGCCCTGCAGAATGCGTCGTAGCCGCGCAAAGATCCGCTGGAAGCAGCCGCTGCTTACCCTTGCGCCTTAACGCTGCTGCTGGCGTTTGACGCAGCGGCATCCTGCGGGTAGGGCTGGGCTGCGCCGTGCTGCATGAGTGCGGCCACGCGCTGGCTTACCGCCTTTTGTGGCAGCGCTGGCCAGAAATCGAGGTCTCGCCCTTCGGCTCTGCCTGCGGCTGCGCGGCCTGCCGATGACGAACCTGCAGGAGCTTCTGCTGGCTGCAGCGGGCCCGGCGGTCAACCTGCTGGCCTGTGCGGCAGTGCTGGCCTTCATGCGCGCCACGGCCTATACCTATGGCGGCTACTGGTTCGCCTGCTGCAATCTGCTGGTGGGCGCCAGCAATCTGCTGCCCCTGCCCGGCCTGGACGGTGCGCATATTGCCGTGTGTCTGTTGCATTTTGGCCGGAAATAGGGTACAATAAACGAACACACTAAAAAGCTAAGGATGGTTCACCAACATGGCGGAATTTTCCCCGAAATTTAAAGAAGCATTAAGCCTTGTGCAGAAGCCGGGCCGGTACACCGGCGGCGAGCCGGGCTGTGTCTATAAGGATAAGTCCAGGGTCGATGTGCGCATGGCGTTCTGCTTCCCTGATACCTACGAGATCGGCATGTCGTTCCTCGGCGAAAAGATCCTCTACGACATCCTCAACCGCCACGAAAACTGGTGGTGTGAGCGCGCGTTCATGCCCTGGACCGATATGAAGGAGCAGATGGAGCGGCTGGACATTCCGCTCTACTGCCTTGAGAGCAAGGATCCGCTGACCGATTTTGACATCGTCGGCTTCTCGCTGGAATATGAGCTGGCCTACACGAACGTGCTGGCCATGCTGCGCCTGTCGGGTATTCCGCTGCGCGCCGCGGACCGCGACGAGCGCTGGCCGCTGATTATTTCCGGCGGCCCTGCGTCTGCAACGCCGAGCCGATGGCGGATTTTTTCGACGTCATGCAGCTGGGCGAGGGTGAACAGATGCTCCAGGACATCTGCGCCGCAGTCGAGCAGGGCAAAAAGCAGGGCTGGAACAAAGAACAGCTGCTTTTGGAACTCGCCAAAATTCCCGGCGTCTACGTGCCGTCCTTCTACGATGTGACCTACAGGGAGGATGGCCGCATTGAGGCCGTCACCCCGAACCGTCCCGGCGTTCCCGCCCGCGTGACAAAGGCCATCGTCAGGGATATGGACAGCTTCACCCCGCCGGAAAACTTTGTTGTGCCGCTCGTCGGTGCGGTGCAGGACCGCGCCTGCGTCGAGGTGCTGCGCGGCTGCGTGCGCGGCTGCCGCTTCTGTCAGGCAGGCCAGCTCTACCGCCCCTTCCGTGAGCGCAGCCCCAAGCTCATCAGCGACAGCGCCCGCGCACTCTGCCGCAACACCGGCTACGATGAATTGAGCCTGTCGAGCCTGTCCACCTCCGATCATTCGCGGCTGGAAGAAATTCTCGACGAGCTGAACTCCTGGGCCGAGGCTGACCACGTCAGCTTGTCGCTGCCGTCCCTGCGTGTGGACAACTTCTCGGAATCGCTGGTCGAAAAGACGACGAAGGTCCGCAAGAGCGGTCTGACCTTTGCCGCCGAGGCCGGCACACAGCGCCTGCGTGACGTCATCAATAAGAACGTCACGTGGGAGCAGATCGAGCGCGGCTGCCGCATCGCCTTCTCGGAGGGGTACACCTCGGTCAAGCTCTACTTCATGATGGGTCTGCCGACGGAAACGCTCGACGACATCAAGGGCATTGCCGACACGGCGCAGCAGGTCGTGGACCTGTTCTATAAGATCCCCAATCGACCGAAGGGCAAGGGCGTGCAGGTCACGATCAGCGTCGCCTGCTTTGTGCCCAAGCCCGACACGCCGTTCCAGTTCTGCGCCCAGGACCGCCGCGAGTCCCTGCGCGAGAAGCAGAAATATCTGCTCAGCTGCGTGCATTCCCGCAAGATCAAGGTCAACTACCACGACAGCACCACAAGCGTGCTCGAGGGTGTGTTCGCCAAGGGTGACCGCCGTCTGGGCCGTGTCATCGAGACGGCGTTCGAGAACGGTGCCTTTTTGATACGTGGGAGGAATACTTCAACTATGACCGCTGGCTCGATGCGTTCAGACCTGCGGCCTTGACCCGGACTTTTACAACTACCGCACCATCGGCCTGGACGAGGTCACGCCCTGGGACCATCTGGATGTCGGCGTGACAAAGGCCCATCTGGTGCGCGAGTACAACAAGGCGCTCGAGGCAAAAACGACCCAGCCCTGCAACCGCCAGTGCAGCGCCTGCGGTGCCAACAAGCTGATCGGAGGACCGTGCTTTGACTACAGTAAGAATCTTCTTTGAGAAGTGCGGCGAGTCCGCCTATATCTCGCTGCTTGACCTGCAGCGGGTCTTTCACCGGATGCTGAAAATGAGCAGCCTGCCCGTGTACTACACGCAGGGCTTCAACCCGCACATCTACCTGTCCTTCACCTGCCGCTGTCCCTGGGGCAGGAGAGCCTCTGCGAAAGCTGCGAGGTCAAGACCGAGCAGGAGACGATTGACCCGCAGGCATGGATCGACGCCTTGCAGCCCCTGATGCCGCGCGCATCGTCATCACGAAGGTCGCCCCGGCTGTGGAGAAGGTCGGCGAGATCGAGACGGCAGCCTATGAAATCACGATGCCCGCCGGCTCAGCCATCGCCCTTGACGCCTACAACAATGCCGAGCACGCCGAGGTCACGAAAAAGACGAAGCGCGGCTGCAAAACGCTGGAGCTGAAGCACTACCTTGACCGCATTGAGTACACGATTGAAGGCGGCACGCTGCGCTTTACGGCGCTGCTGCCCTGCGGAAGCGGCGAGGCACTGAACCTGAACCCGTCCCTGCTGACCGACTTCCTCCGCACGCAGGGGGCCGCTCCCGTCTGGCAGTGCCGCGTGGTGCGGACGCACCTTTATAATAAAGCGGGCAAAGACTTCGAGTAAGCTCCCTAGCCCCCTCGCAGAGGGAGGTTTTTGACACGCTGGCCTTCCCCCTCGGGGGAAGGTGGCCGAGGCCCCCGCCCGAGGCCGGATGAGGGGCGGCCTAGTGGCACAGCCCGTTTACGGGTAACTGCCGGGGACTTGCTCATCCGACCTGCAGGGCCACCTTTCCCCCGCAGGGAAAGGCAAAAGCTGAAAAAATCTTCGTTTTTCTGTCAAAACCCCCTTGCCAAACGCGCTGCACAATGCTATAATACTAAAGCGTTAGTGCCGCCGAGCCATCGGCGGGATAATGACACATCATTATACAGGCGGTCCTCTGACGAACAATCGTGTATGAACGTCGCAATAAAATGGAGGAATTCAAACCATGGACGCAATGAAGCATTTTACCGAGGGTATGATCAAAGAGAACAAGCCCCAGTTCGAAGTCGGCGACACCGTTCGCGTCTCCGTCCGCATCAAGGAAGGCGACAAGGAGCGTATCCAGGCTTTTGAGGGCACCGTTATTGCCAAGAAGCATGGCGGCATCGCGGAGACCTTCACCGTCCGCCGCACCTCTTACGGTGTTGGCGTTGAGCGTGTGTTCCCGGTCAACAGCCCGTTCGTCGAGAAGGTTGACGTCGTTCGCCGCGGCAAGGTCCGTCGTGCGAAGCTGTTCTACCTGCGCGAGCGCACCGGCAAGGCAGCCAAGGTCAAGGCACGTATCTGAGCATACTAGAAAAGGGGAGGACGGTTGGCGTTCTCCCTTTTTTCGTATTTTTTTAAACGGGTGGTGGAAAACATGGCAGCATCCTTCAAGGACCGCTACCGCCGCAATAAGGAAACGCTGGAATGGTACGACGCCCTCGCTATGGCCGTGGCGGTCATTGCGCTGGTGTTCACCTTCGGCGTGCGCATCGTCAAGGTGGACGGCCATTCAATGGACCCGACACTCTCCAACGGCGAACGCATCCTTATCAACCTTTTAAAAAAGCCCGACTATGACGACATCGTTGTCGTGGACGGCTACACGGAATACGGCAGGCCCCTCGTCAAACGGGTCATCGGCAAGGGCGGGGACACCATCGATATTGACTTTACCGCCGGTATCGTCTACCGCAACGGCGAGGCCCTCGACGAGCCCTACACCGCCGAGCCTACGTATTTATATGAAAGCGTGGACTTTCCCATCACGGTGCCGGACGGCTGCCTGTTCCTGATGGGGGACAACCGCAACAATTCCACCGACAGCCGCGATACCCGCGTGGGCTGCCGTGGACGAACGTGACATTATGGGCGCAGCCGTGCTGCGCGTACTGCCCTTTGGCAAGATAGGAGCGGCCCAATGAGCCAGAGTGACATTATCAACAGCCGCCAGATCCAGTGGTTCCCCGGGCACATGACCAAGACCCTGCGCCTGATGGAAAAGGAGATCCGCAACGTCGACTGCGTTTTGCAGATTCTCGACGCGCGCATCCCGCTTTCCAGCCTGAACCCCGAGATCGAGCGCATCACCGCGGGCAAACCGCATCTGTACGTATTGAATAAGTCTGATTTGGCAGACCCCGAGATCACCAGGCAATGGCTGGCCTACTTCAAGAGTGCGGGTGCGGGCTGCATTGCGATGGACTCCAAGCAGCGCGGACGCGCCACGGCTACGAAGGGCCTGATCGAAAAGGAGCTTTCCGCGCTGATGGAGCGCCGCCGCAGCCGCGGCATGGTCGGCGCAGCCATCCGCGTTATGATCGTGGGCATCCCGAACGTCGGCAAGTCGACCTTCATCAACTCGTTCGCGGGCACGACCCGCGCCAAGGCTGCCAACAAGCCCGGCGTGACCCGCGGTAAGCAGTGATCTCGGTTGACAGCTTTGACCTCATGGACATGCCCGGCGTGCTGTGGAAAAAGTTCGATTCGCTGGAAACGGCGTCGAACCTTGCGTTTATAGGCTCCATCCGCGACGATATTCTCGACATTGAGGAGCTGGCCTGCGGTCTGCTCTCCAGCGTGCGCGGCATTTATCCGCAGCAGCTGCTGGCCCGCTACAAGCTGGACGCCGCGGCACTGACGCTGCCGCCGTATGACCTCCTGCAGGCCATCGGCGCCAAGCGTGGTATGCTGATTTCCGGCGGTGAGGTCGATACCGAACGCGCCGCCAAGATGCTGGTCGGTGAGTTCCGCGCCAGCAAGTGGGGGCGGCTCTCCCTTGAGCGCCCGCCCCGGCGCGCCATTCAGGAAGATAGGGGAGAGGTGACGGACGATGCCCCGCAGGACGACGACTGGGACGACGAACAGTAACGAGGTGCTCTACGCCTTTGATACCGCCAACGCGCCGAACACGGTACTGTCTGCGGCGTGGACGAGGCGGGCCGCGGCCCGCTGTGCGGCCCGGTCTGCTGCGCAGCGGTCATCCTGAACCCCGATGACCCCATCGAAGGTGTCAACGACTCCAAAAAGCTGACCGAGAAGCGCCGCGACGCGCTGTATGAGAAAATCACAAAGCGCGCACTGGCGTATAAAATTATCTTCATCTCACCGCAGGAAATTGACGAGCGCAACATCCTGTGGGCCACGATGGACGGCATGGCGCAGGCTGTGGCGGGGCTGGAAATAACGCCCGACTATGTGCTGATCGACGCAACCGCTGCCCGCCGGGGCTGATACAGCCCGCCGAGGCCGTCGTCAAAGGCGACGCCAACAGTGCGTCGATTGCGGCGGCGTCGATTCTGGCAAAAGTCAGCCGTGACCGCTATATGCTGGAGCTGGACAAGCAGTACCCGCAGTACCAGCTTGCCAGGCACAAGGGCTATCCGACCAAGCTGCACTACGAGCTGATCGCGCAGTACGGCATCCAGCCGTTTTACCGCCGCAGCTTTCTGAAAAAGCAGGGCTACTGGCATGACTGACGTCGGCCACACGGGCGAGGCCGTCGCCGCCAAGTACTACCAGCAGCGCGGCTGGCTGCTGCTGAACCACAACTACCGCACGCGGCTGGGGGAGCTGGACTTATTTTGTATAAGGAAACACCCTCGTCTTTGCCGAGGTCAAGACCCGCACCGGCGCGATGCTGGACCGCCCCGCCGCCGCGGTGGACGCCCGGAAGCAGAACCGCCTGATTTTGGCGGCCCAGCAATACCTGCAGCACAGCCCCTACCGCGATGCCGCCATCCGCTTTGATGTGGTGGAGGTCACGCCCGCCGCCCGCGGCTGGCAGGTGCATTGCATCCCGGGCGCGTTTGAGTGTTGAAAAAATACTGGGGAAAAATTTTGTCAACGCATGGAATGTAGGGGCGAACATTGCTCGCCCGCTAACCTTGCCGCATGACCCGTTTACGGTATGGCTTCGGCAGACGGGCACGGGCGAGCAATGCTCGCCCCTACAAAATGTGCCTGCACAGTATATAAGGTATAGCGCCAAAAAAGGCTTATACATATAGAGGAAAGAGAATAAGAGAAAGGGTGTAAACGTATGCAGTATTTGAGCACCAGAGATTCCGCACTCCGCGTTTCCGCACAGGAGGCTATCGTCCGCGGTCTGGCACCGCAGAGCGGTCTGTTCGTGCCGGAGACCTTCCCCCAGGCCGATTTGGACGCATGGAAAAATCTCTCCTATCCCGAGCTGGCCGAAAAGGTCCTGGCCGGTTTTCTGACCGATTACAGCGCTGATTTCCTGCACACCGCAACGGCATCTACCTACGGCGCTGCCTTTGGCGGCAAGGCGGGCGAGACCGTCAAGGTCCGCGACGGCCTGTATTCTCTCGAGCTGTGGCACGGCCCGACCTGCGCCTTCAAGGACTACGCCCTGCAGCTCATGCCGAAGCTGCTCGTCGAGGCCAAGAAGATGCTGGGCCGCACCGAGACGACCCGCATTTTGGTGGCAACCTCCGGCGACACCGGCAAGGCCGCGCTGGCGGGCTACGCCGACCTCGATGGCATTGAAATTGAGGTATTTTACCCGAACGACGGCACAAGCGAGATCCAGCATCTGCAGATGGCGACCCAGAAGGGCGAAAACGTGCAGGTCTACGCCGTACAGGCAACTTTGACGATGCCCAGACCGGCGTCAAGAAGGTCTTTGCCGATGCCGACGTCGCCGCCGAGCTGGAAAAGCGCGGCATCCGCCTGTCCAGCGCCAACTCCATCAACTGGGGCCGCCTCGTGCCGCAGATCGTCTACTACTTCTACGCCTACTTCCGTCTGGCCGAGCAGGGCGCAGTCGAATGGGGCAAGCCTGTGGATTTCTGCGTGCCCACCGGCAACTTCGGTGACATTCTGGCGGGCTACTACGCCAAGCAGATGGGTCTGCCCGTGGGCAGCTGGTCTGCGCGTCCAACAAGAACAATGTTCTGACCGACTTCCTGCGCACCGGCACCTATGACGCCCGCCGCACCTTCTACAAGACGACCTCGCCGTCGATGGACATCCTGATCTCCTCGAACCTCGAGCGTCTGCTCTACCACGTCAGCGGCAGCAGCGAAAAGGTCGCGGGCTGGATGCAGGAGCTTTCCGCCACAGGCAAGTACACCGTTGACGCCGAGACGCTGGCAAAATCCAGCAGAGCTTCGCCGCAGGCTACGCCGACGATGCGACGGTGCTGCTGAAATCAAGGCCCGCTTTGACGGCGACCACTACCTCTGCGATACCCACACCGCCGTGGCCTTCCGCGTGGCCGAGACCCGGCGCACCGACGCGCCGATGGTCGTGCTCTCCACGGCCAGCCCGTTCAAGTTCCCGCGCGA
>ENA-OQCN01001530-OQCN01001530.1-human-gut-metagenome-genome-assembly--contig:-NODE-1530-length-11285-cov-2.219125_pt1 | contig 11285 bp, 17 predicted proteins | sample MGYA00242497_ERZ504576 | MGnify/ENA primary metagenome ERZ504576 (study PRJEB26092, sample SAMD00036296) | human gut metagenome | host: Homo sapiens | study: EMG produced TPA metagenomics assembly of...
ATATCCAGTGACAGCCCCTAATCTTTGTATTATATTTTCGCAGAAATTTTCTACACTCCCTGCTTTGTTTTATTTTGCAGCTTTTCCTGTAGGAAGTTCTCCAACTGTTGTGTGAACACAATCATCACTTGCCGGATCACCAACCTGTACCGGATAGTCATCATGCATTAACCACTCATACCATCCACCATCATACACAGAAATGTTATCATATCCATTTTCATAAAGTACAAGGAATGGTACGGTTGCTCTCCAGCCTGTTCCACAATAGAATGCAAGATGATTGTCTAATGTGAAATCACAGTCTTTCCATACTTCTTTGAATCCGTCTAGATCCTTTACTGTTCCATCATCATTTGTAAAGTCTGCAACATCGGTTGCCGTCTTAGCACCTTTTCCCCATACAGCACCGTCCGGCTCGCCGGCTTTGTCCATATAGTTGTAACCACTTGTCTTACCAAGCCACTCATCTTCGCTTCTGATACTTACCAATTTGAAGTTATCGTCATTAGCAACTTTGTCTTTTGCATCTTCAATCGATGTCCAGTACTCCGGATGTGCAGGTACCACTGTTCCGAAATCTTTTGCTTCTGTTCCTTCGTTTGTCTTTTTCTCTGTCTCATATCCGGCTTTCTTCCATGCATCGATTCCGCCATTTACAATCTTGACATCTTCAACACCCGCCCAGATATAAGCATAAGCAACACGTGCTGTTCCTGAGATATCTCCTCCATAAAGAACAACCTTTGTGTCTTTTGTAATACCATGTGAAAGAAGGTTTTTCTCAATTTCATCGGCAGAAAGAAGATTATATGCTCCGTCTTCTGATCCTGTAGCATCTTCTACTTCAACATCACCAACATAGATTGCTCCAGGAATGTGCCCTTTCTGATAAGAATCACAGTCTTTTGCATTATCACCATAAGCAACTTCTGCTACAACTACATCTTCATAACCTTCCTGATTACCATCTGTGCACTCTTCAGCCACTCTGGTGTGACATAGACCGTTCTCTGTTCTACAGATTCAACGTCTTTTGTCTCTTCTTTCGTATCTGCTTTTTCTTCTGTCTTTGTCTCAGATTTAGTGTCATCTGATTTCGAATTTGAACCACATCCAATTGCAAGGGATGCGACCATTGCTGTACTTAGCAATACAACCATTATTCTCTTTTTCACAATTGCTCCTCCTTTTAAAATATATATCTACAAAATATCTGTCTTTACTCTGTTACAAAAGCTGCGGATACGTCTCCGTCTTTTGCTCCATTCTCAATGATAAATAAATTATCTGTATCAAATCCTGCATCTTTCATTACTGAAATTGCTGTTTTTGCACATTTATTACCACTGTAGCAGAGAATATATACAGGCTCATCCTTGTCCATCTTGTCTTTTGCAAGATTGTACATCTCTGTCTGTGCTTCCGGTGTATCAAATTCCTTCAGGCTGCACTGAAGTGTTCCTTTCAGATGACCTGCTTTATAGGTATCATCATCACGGACATCTAAAAATTGTACATCTTTATCTCCTACCTTGTCAACGGCATCCTTTCCTGCTACATATTTCCAGTCGATGTTTTCTTCTGTACGGTCTGTAGTCAATGCCCCATTTTCTTTACCAAGTGCTTCTGCTCCACCTTCTACTGTATAGATGGATGTCGGTTCAATTCCTGCATCTCTTAATACACCTGTTGCTTTTTCAGCTCCACGTTTTCCACTGTTGCAGATAAGATAGATATCTTTTCCGTCATTCAGATGATCTTTGGCATAAGTTGTCATCTCATCTACCAGGGAATCATCCTCCAATGGGAAGATTGGGCACCACTCTGAATTTGCAACTCTTCCTTTGGAATAATTTTCCCATTCTCTTACATCTAACACGTGAACTCCGTCTGCACTTACTGTATCTGCCGCGGATACATACTGGTATTCATCATCTGCCAGTTCTTTCTTTTCCTCTGTATCCTTTTTATCATCCGTCTGTTCTGTCTTCGTATCGGATGTCTTATCATCAGCCTTGGATCCACATCCAACAACCATTGTACCTGTCATTGCAGCTACCAGTAATAATGTCACAATTTTCTTTTTCATCTTATTTTTCCTCTTTTCTTCTTTTTTAATTAAAACTCCAGTTTCTTTACAATATTTTTCATCTGTACCCCGTGTACAAGACTTGCTCCGCCACGGATCGCTGCTGCCACATGTACCGCCTCTGTCATCTGTTCTTCGCTGACACCTTTATCCAGCAGTCGTTCGTGTAAGCATCAATACAATATGGGCACTGTACGGTATGTGCCACTGCAAGTGCAATCAATGATTTCTCTCTTGCAGTCAGCGCACCCTCTTCGAATACCGCATTGTAATAAGCAAAGAATTTTTCTGCCAACTCTGATGCTTTTTCCCCGATTGTCCCAAACTTTGCAAGATCCTCCGGATTGTAATATGTTTCCATATTCTTTTTCCTCCCTTTTTTTTATTTTCCGGACTGTCTGTCCATATATATCTTTCTCAGCATAAAAATGAATGCCGAAATAGCAAACAAAATCAATAGAGCTGTTACAAGAAGTTTCGCTCCGCCGGTCAGCATACCGCCCACATAAGAATAGACGATGGTTGCCGGTAACTGTCCGACTCCCGTAGCAACAAAGAATGAAACAAATGACATCGAAGTAAGACCTGCCGCATAACTAACAATGTCAAATGATACAAACGGAAGAAGACGACAGATTAAAATCGTATTCTTTCCGTAACGTTCAAAAAATGTATCAATTTGTTCAAGACCTGTTTTACTTGTTAATTTTTCTGCCACGTCACGTCCTAATATTTTTGCAATATAAAAGCATATTGCTGCTCCCACCATTGCGCTGCTCCATGAAAGGATCGCACCTTTCCACCATCCAAACAGGCTGGCATTGGCAAATGTAATTAAAAATGCCGGAAGAGGTGCTGCGATTGACTGAAAAATCATCAACAAGAAAGATATCAGCGCCGCATATCCCCCATATGACGCAACAAAATCTCTTACAACTGTAAAGTCTCCACTTGCAAACATCTTAAATATACGGTTCATTGTCTTATGTATCTCCGGTACCCATAAATATGCAGCAATGCATACCAGCAAAACTATAATCAGGGTTCCCTTTTTTATCCCATCATTTTTCTTTTTCATATATTCCCCCTTCATTCATGACTTGCATGCTATTATTAAATATAATCTTACCAATAAATAATCTGTCTGTCTAATTGTGTTTATTGATATGTTTTCATTACTTATATATTATTTCTATATATACATACTTTCATTAAGTCTCTGCCTTATACCGGACACCAATACAAAGCACATAGAGAAATCGAATCTTTAAGATTTTTCTATGTGCTTATTTTTTACTTATCCTTATTCAGTTTCTTTTCCAAGCCTGATATTTTCCATTTTTTTTCACAAATTCCTCATCCGCATGGTCAAACAGATAGTTCCTGTCACTGACCCGTTGTTTTTCATTATCTTCTTCAATCAATTTCTTTGTATATTCAATCTCTTCTAAGAAATCTCTGGAAGAAATACGGGTTCCACCCTGCCCCATCGTGATTACCTGCTCTACCCCATCGGAAGTCACGACCGTCACATGATACTTTCTTCCGATATGATGAACGACCTTTTCAATGTACTGATCGGCAGTTTCGGCTTCTTTGGTATATACGACATGGATATTATGATACTTCTGGATCTCCAGTGCATAGCCTTCTACCTTGTATGCATCAAATACCAGAATCAGGACACATTTCTTATACCCCTGATAATTACACAGGATATCCATCAGTTTGTCTCTGGCAGCCTCGATGCTGACTTTTGCCAGTTCTTTCAGCTCTTCCCATGCGAAAATAACATTGTATCCGTCAACCAGCAGGTATTCCTGCATAGCCTCTTCTTTTTTGCGCTGCTTTTTCGCATACTCACTTTCGTAAGTTTTTGGTGTCAGTCCACCTTTTCTTTCTACTTTTCCATATGTGCGGATAAAGATTTCTTCCAGTTCTTTTTCTGCTGCTTTAGAATAGACTCCCGGTGTTCTGGCTGCTCTCGGTACCTGTCTTGCTGCCTGCTCTGACTGCCTCTTTGCTTCTTCTAATGCCCGTTCTTTTTCAAGCTGATTCTCCAAATGCATGTACTCTGGCACTTGATTCCATGGAACGTTAAATCCTGCACCATGGGAACAGAAGACGGATCCTGTCGGATTCTCGATATCGCGCTCCGGATCATAAGCAATCTCTTCGATCACTGCCTCTGCGTTCCGACAAGGTTCATAGCCGCGGAACGTACAGGTCAGATGTCCCTGTCCTCTTGTATAGGAATTCACTTCCATCTGATAATCCCGCATACCTGTAACCGGTGCATATCCCTCGATCGTCGTCATCTCTCCTTCTGTCTGCGGTGTACCGGTCTTCCCATTCATCCGCTGAATATCTGTAAGTGCCCGTCCGATCATTCCCGATGGAATTTCCAGCTGAAAATCATAATACGGTTCCAGCAGCATACTTTCGGCCTGCATCAGTCCTTGGCGCACCGCACGGTAGGTTGCCTGCCGGAAATCCCCGCCTTCGGTATGTTTCAGATGTGCCCGTCCTGCCGTCAGTGTGATCTTCATATCCGTGATCACAGAACCTGTCAGCACACCCCTGTGTTCTTTTTCCAGAAGATGGGTAAGGATCAGACGCTGCCAGTTCTTGTCTAACATATCCTCACTACAATCTGTCCCGATCACAATACCGCTGCCTCTTTCTCCCGGTTCCATCTTCAGATGTACTTCCGCATAATGCCGGAGCGGTTCGAAATGGCCCACACCTTCCACTGTATTCTGGATGGTCTCTTTATATACGATATTTCCCGTATCGAATTCCACATCTACACCAAACCTGTCTTTGATCAGACTTTTTAATATCTCGATCTGGACTGCTCCCATAAGTTTTGCATGGATCTCTCCCAGTTCTTCATTCCATACGATCTTAAGCATTGGGTCCTCTTCTTCGAGTATACGTAAATTTCCGAGCATTTTGTGGACGTCACACCCATCCGGGAGTTCGATCTTGTAGCTTAAGACAGGCTCCAGTGCCGGTGCTTCGGAATCGCATTCTATGCCAAGGCCTTCACCTGGATAAGTATAATTCAATCCGGTTACTGCACATACCATGCCGCTTTTCGCTTCCTGTACCATCTCATATTTTTCACCGGAATAAATGCGGATCTGATTGACCTTTTCTTCCCAGTTATGATCGGCACCCTCTGTTTCATCTGAGTGACCGTTCTTCCACATATCCCCTTTCAGGATATCTTTCACTTTCAGTCTTCCGGATGTTACTTTCAGATGTGTCAGACGGTTCCCTGCTGCATCCCTGGAAATCTTATAGGCTTTTGCGCCAAAATGCCTGTACTTTTCCTTTCGTGTCACTTTCACCGGATGCCGGATCTGTTTTTTGCTGCTGATTTTTCTCTATGTAACCGGTCATCCCATCCATGAATTCCTGTACGCCTTCCATCTTCAGCGCCGAACCAAAATAACACGGATATGCTTTCCTGTTACCGATTATCTCAGCAATTGTATCCTCTTCTACTTTCTCCGACTCCAGATACTCTTCCATCGCTTTCTCATCACACATGGCAAGACTGTCATACGTTTCTTCCGTTATCTCCGAAAAATCGATACACCCTTCATCCAGTCTGTTCTGCAGATCTGCCAGTACCTTTGCCTTATCCGTTCCCACCTGATCCATCTTATTGATGAATATGAACGTCGGTATCTGATATCTTTTGAGCAGTCTCCAAAGCGTACGCGTGTGTCCCTGCACACCATCGGCACCATTGATCACCAGGATTGCATAATCCAGCACCTGTAAGGTACGTTCCATTTCTGCAGAGAAATCCACATGCCCCGGTGTATCCAGGAGCGTTATCCCCAGATTTCCCATCTTTAATTCTGCCTGCTTGGAAAAGATCGTGATTCCTCTTTCCCGCTCCAATTCGTATGTATCCAAAAATGCATCCTTATGATCCACTCTTCCGAGCTTTCTAATCTGCCCACTTAAGTAAAGCATGCATTCCGATAATGTTGTTTTCCCGGCATCTACGTGAGCCAGGATTCCAATTGTAATATGTTTCATAATTTCTTTCCTTATTATCTGTCGTTATCAGTCACTATTACCATTACTTATCAGTATTCTTTTTTACGATATTCTTATTATACATCATAATTTATATTTTGTACTTTTTTTCATAATTTTGCAATTTACTATTGTTTTTTCCTGAAAAAATCTGTTTGACTATTAGTGAGGACATATTAAAAAAAAATAATAAATAAGCGAGGTATTGTTATGAAACCAATAAAAGAAGGTAAAGTCCGTGAAATTTATGATAACGGAGACAGCCTGATTATGGTTGCCACTGATCGTATCAGTTGTTTTGACGTAATTCTTAAGAATATTGTTTCCAAGAAAGGAACTGTTCTGACGCAGATGTCTAAATTCTGGTTCGACCTGACAAAAGACATTCTTCCAAACCACATGATCTCTACTGATGTGAAAGATATGCCTGAATTCTTCCAGAAACCAGAATATGACGGTAACAGCATGATGTGCAAAAAGCTTGAGATGCTTCCAATCGAATGTATCGTACGTGGTTACATCACAGGAAGCGGATGGAAGAGTTATCAGGAGAATGGTACTGTATGCGGCATCAAACTTCCGGAAGGATTAAAAGAATCGGATAAGCTTCCAGAGCCAATCTATACACCATCCACAAAAGCTGAGATCGGAGATCATGATGAAAATATTTCTTACGAGCAGAGCATTGCCCACCTTGAGAAATATTTCCCTGGTAAAGGCGAAGAATATGCAGCCAAGCTTCGTGACTGTACGATCGCTCTCTATAAAAAATGTGCAGACTATGCATTAAGCCGTGGTATCATTATCGCAGATACCAAATTCGAATTTGGTCTTGATGAAAATGGTAATATGGTTATCGGTGATGAGATGCTGACACCGGACAGCTCCCGTTTCTGGCCTGTAGAAGGTTATGAACCGGGACACGGACAGCGTCGTTCGACAAACAGTTTGCACGTGACTGGCTGACTTCTCACCCGGATAATGACTGGAACCTTCCGGATGATATTGTCCAGAAAACAATTGACAAATATCTTCAGTGCTACAAGATGATCACAGGTGAAGAACTTGCTTAATTCCCCTGTATTCAGAGATAACGAACTCCTTGCCGTTTTCTCGATCATCTGATCAGGTAGCAATGCAGAGGATCTGCCACCGGCAGTTTCTCTTGCATATTTTAGTATAAATACTCCCGCCGGGACTGCCACTCTGACAGCTTCTACGGGAGTTTTATTATAATACATGAACTACCTTTGAACATTATTTCTTCATCTTCGGCTCAAAGACAAGCGATGCCAGATAGCCAAAGATAAGTGCTGCAGATATTCCAACGGCACTTGCCTTAAATCCGCCCATAAATATCCCGATGAATCCTTCTTTATCTACAGCTTCTTTGACACCTTTCCACAAAAGATTACCGAATCCCAATAATGGTACGCTGGCACCGGCTCCTGCATATTCCTGAATCACCGGATATATCTTCAGTGCTCCTAATACAGAGCCGCTGCACACCAAAAGCACCATAATCCTTCCCGGCATCAGCTTTGTCCGGTCCAGCAATATCTGTGTCAGTGCACAGATCAGACCTCCCACCCAGAATGCATTGATATAATCCATATTATGTTTCTCCCTGTATGTTTTTGTCTAACAGTGTTCCAGCACGATTCCATGTGCAATTCCCGGAACACTTGCTCCCTCATTGTAACTGACCGTCGACATCAGTGCTCCTGTCGGAACGAACAGTACCCTCTTCCACTCACCGCTTGCAATGGCAGGCAGGATATACGCCGATAACGTTGCTGCAGCACATCCGCAGCCACTTCCTCCCGCATGGTATCCTGCCTGCTCTGATCAAATATTGTCATCCCACAATCCATATGTCTTTCTTTGATATCGTATTCTTTTTCCCGCATAAGATCAAATAATATACTCTGTCCCACATATCCGAGATCTCCGGTAATGATCCGGTCATAATCTTCTTCTTTTCTTTCAAAATCTTCCAGATTCTGGATGATCGTATCGCAGGCTGCCGGAGCCATACATGCGCCCATATTCTGCGAATCCTTCAAGCCATAATCCACAATCTTACCGACCGTCACTCCGGTGATCCTCACATGACTCCTGTTCTTTCCAACAATAAATGCTCCACTTCCGGTCACCGTCCATTGTGCAGACAGCGGTCTCTGATTCGCATAACTGAGCGGAAAACGGAATTCCTTTTCTGCACTTCCGAAATGGCTGGATGTCACTACGAGCATCCGCTCTCCGTATCCTGCCGCCACACACATCGATGCCAGGGCGAGTGCCTCCCCTGACGTTGAACATGCACCGTACAGACCAAACATCGGTATCTGCAGCTGTTCAACTCCAAGTGATGTTGCCACTCCCTGCCTTAGCAGATCGCCTCCGAACAGATACCGAATGGCTCCTGCTGTCAGATGTGCTTTACCAAGTGCCAGCTGACAGGCTTCTTTCTGCATACTGCTTTCCGCTTTTTCCCAGGTGTCCTCCCCGAACATATCATCCAGACCCACCATATCAAACCTGCTGCCAAGTGGTCCTTCCCCCTCTTTCTTACCGACGACAGATGCACTTTCCTCAATATACGGAGATGCCTTAAATGCTATACTCTGCTTTCCTTTTATCATATTCTTATATCCTCCTGCTATATTTCCATACAGATTATCCTGCAACTCCTGCCACTTTTAGCAGCCAATAGAACAGTCCAAGCAGCCAGCTTGTAAATATCCCATACAGGATCACCGGTCCGGCAATGGTAAATATCTTGCACCCGATTCCTATAACCTGTCCTTCTTTCTTGTATTCAATCGCCGGTGCTGCCACTGAATTGGCAAATCCCGTAATCGGTACCAGCGCTCCTGCACCGCCCCACTTTGCGATCTGCGGATACAGATTGCATCCGGTAAGCACTGCACTCAGAAGCACCAGAAGCATCGAACACCAGCTTCCACTCATATCCCTGCCCAGTCCCGCTTTCTCGCAGATATTCAGAATGCCTTGCCCGATCACACAGATGGCACCGCTGTAACGAATGCTTTCGCCATATTTACCGGCAGATTATGCACCGGTGTTTTCTGCCTGACATAATTTTCATATGACTGTTGTTGTTTTTTCTTCTCCATATCATCACCACCTCTTCCAGAAAAACAATAATGCGCCCAGACCTTTTCCAAATGCGATTCCAATCATCACCGCTGCAATCCCTCTTACCATACGGATTCTCCTGATAAAGATCGGAAACAGATCCAGCATTTCCGTCAAAGCCATTGCCCAGCAGCCCACAAAGATTCCTCCGAACAGTCCCATAACCGGAAGCAGACAGCCTGCGAACGGAACCGCCGGATGATACACAGAAAATAACGGCGCCCCAGGCTTCCTCCGGCTGCAACCGCATCTTCATATAACATAACCTGTTCTCCTGTATGTGTCCGGTCGGCAAAGTCCGATATCACACCCAGGCCTATGATAAAAGAAAAAGTCCGCCTGCCGCCGTAATCCCTGCACTAAATCCCAGTAGTGCCAGACATATGTTTTTCGCCAACATCCAGTTCTTTCTCCTTTCTGGAATATGTCTCTACCAGCGTTGTCTGTATATCATTCTCGTAAAGACGCATCTCCACCTCCATCGGTGTCGGATCTACAGACAATCGTTTTTTTCCGAAATGATTGAAGAATGTCAGAATTCCTATCACAATACCAATACAGTATGTGAACTCCAGGATTGTAAATCCATCTGACTTTGTACCAGTTAAAAGTTCATATACCTGTCCAAACATTCTGGTCACACCTACATCATTATTGAATGCCATTGTTGAAAATGCTGCACCAAAGAAACTGATCAGTACTACAGCCACAATCTTAACGCCATGGATGATCCCGCCTTTTCCATCCTGCTCCTCATACGTCACGATAAAATCCGTTTCTCCGATATTTTCTACTGCTGCATCCGGATAGATCTCATGGATCTTCTGTATCACTTTCAGAAGTGATACCACTGTTCTACGCTGTCTCTTATCATCCGGATGATGAAAGGTCAGCAGATGAATGCTCCGGATCCTGGCAAGCATTGCCGGGTCTGTACACTCTATCTTCAGCACATCACCGATCATCACGGATGTCTTTGCCACCTCAACATTCCGGTCTGCCTTTATATATACAGTGCCTGCCTTCCCTGCCATCTTTCTTCACCTCCGTTTTTTCATCCTGATAGTATACCGTCTTCTTTACCAACGTTCCTTCATTTACTCCGTGACTGCCTTTTACATCATGAAAATAATAAATAAATCCTATGATCACTGCTGCTGTAATAACAAAGATCAGGCACATCCTGATCTTCTTTCTGCCTTCTTCCAACATTCTCACCCTTTCTTCCCATGCTTTCTTTTACCGGATCTCATGAGTTAGTATGCCGGATTCTGACAATTCTATGCATGGATTCCATACATAGAATCGATCCTTAACGTGCCTGTTATAACTTCTCTCTTAAATTTTTTTAATATCTTCTTTTCCATTCTGGATACCTGAACCTGTGAAATTCCAAGTTCTTTTCCTACCTGTGTCTGTGTCTTTTCCGAAAAATATCGTAGATAGATCAGCTTTCTCTCGTCCTTATCCAGATTTTTCAGCAGTTCTTTCAATAGCAGATGATCTACAACTCTTTCTTCTGCCGCATCAGCCTGACCGACTTCTCCATCAATGACATTTCCTGTCCTTCTTTTTTACAGACAGGTCTGTGCAGTGATTCCACATCCGTACATGCATCCATTGCCATCGTCAGTTCTTCCGGTGCGACCTTTAAATCTTCTGCAATCTCTGCAACCGACGGCTCTCTTCCCAGCTCTTTTCCGAGCCTTTCCTGCGTCTGATACGCTTTGTATGACAGTTCTTTCAGTGAACGGCTGACCTTGATCATTCCGTCATCTCTCAGGAACCGCTTGATTTCACCGCTGATCAGCGGGATAATGTATTATAGTGGAAATTTTGAAATTTCTTTATCCAATAGGGTAATTATCTTGAATAAGATATATGAAATTTTACACGCAAGAAGATATATCCCCTTGCGATGTATTAACTATAGAAATGTAATTTACTGTAGTGTCAAAAGATCATTATACTC
>ENA-OQCN01001531-OQCN01001531.1-human-gut-metagenome-genome-assembly--contig:-NODE-1531-length-11279-cov-2.134146_pt1 | contig 11279 bp, 18 predicted proteins | sample MGYA00242497_ERZ504576 | MGnify/ENA primary metagenome ERZ504576 (study PRJEB26092, sample SAMD00036296) | human gut metagenome | host: Homo sapiens | study: EMG produced TPA metagenomics assembly of...
ACCGGAGGAAAATGAGCAGGTGTGTGCGTATATGCTCGAAAATTATAATGTGGAACTTGTAGAACCGAATAATCTTGATATGCTGTCTAAAGGCAGAGGAGAGTGGTCAAATTCCGACTATGATATGAGCAAAACGCGAAGAATTTTTCCGCATAAAAATAACGGTGAGGGACATTTTGTGGCACTGTTTCACAGTTTGGACAATTACGAAAGTGAAGTAAGTAAGCCTAAAAAAACAAGTATGACGGATGCCGAAAAGGTGTACAGACAATTTGAAAAAGAGTTTTTGAATACAGAACTTGACGGTGAATTTTGTCTGTTCGGAGAACAGCTTTACTTGAAACCGAAATGTATTGACGTTGATAAAATTAAGGTTGTCAGAAACGGTCTTAATCTCGGAATATATCGTAAAAACAGATTTGAGCCGTCATATGCGTTGTGTTTGGCACTTAAAAAAGAAGATTTTAAGAATACCGTTGATTTTGAATGTGACAGTGAAGAACTTAAAAAGTATCTTATGGGTAATACAGTCGAATGTGATAAAAAAGGTTGGTGTGCCGTAACTGTAAACGGTTATCCGATAGGTGGGGAAAAGCGTCAAACGGAATACTTAAAAATCATTTTCCTAAATATTTGAGATTGAAAAGATAGGGAGAAAAATTATGAATTTGTTTGAATCTGACGTAAGGTTATGGATGTTTTATGGCGTGAGGGCAGTATAACCGCAGGTGAAATTGCAAAAATACTGAATATTGATATTGGCTGGAACAGAAACACTACATATACGGTGATAAATAAGTGCATAAAAAAGGGTTATATATCGCGTGGCGAGGATAAATTTCTTTGTACACCTGTTATAACGAAAGATGAAGTAAAAAATGATGAATTGGAAGAATTGATGAAAAAATATTTTGATAATTCACCCGTAAAACTGTTTACTTCTGTTGTAAATTTGGCAGATAAACAGGAACTAAAGAAAATGAAGAAGATTATAAAAAATACCGCTAATCTTTAGATATTAGCGGTATTTTAATTTTTAGTCTTTTATTAATTGATAAAATTCATTACGCAATTCGTGGTCGGTGTCAAAAAGACCGCGTATAGCACTTGTGCGTGTTTTAGCACCGCGAGCCTTGATACCGCGAGCTGTCATACAGCTATGCTCACCCTCAACAACAACGATTACGTCCTCAGTATCGCAAACCTTTTGAATAACTTCGGCAATATCCGAGCAGATACGTTCTTGAAGCTGAAGTCTTTTTGAAACCATATCGCATATACGGGCAATCTTTGAAAGACCGATAACCTTGCCGTTCGGAATATATCCGACGTGGCAGTGCATATTGTACATAAGTGCAAGATGATGTTCACAATGGCTGAAAACCTCAATATCTTTAACAATTACAAGGTCGTTCGAGTCAACCTCAAAGCACTTGTTAAACATTTCAGCGATTTCGTCATTGGTGTATCGCATACCCTCAAAAATTTCGTCATACATACGCGCAACGCGGTCGGGAGTATCCTTTAATCCCTCACGGTCGGGGTCGTCGCCAAGTTCTGTAAGAATTGTGCGTATAGCCTCTTTTATCTTTTCGTGATTAAATTCTTTTTTCATTTAAACACCTCTTTCTTCCGGATCCCAGATAACCTTGTGAAGTTGAATTTGAAATGTTGCGTCACAAAGCACAGGCTCTTTAAGTATTATATTGACAAGTTTTTGTGCGTCATACATTCCGTAAACCGCACCAAGATAAATATGCGGCATTTCGGTATAAACTTGTTTTAACTTCTTGACTATACCAATAGTCAAGTTCATATCTTCGTCAGAGCCTATAACGAATTTGATAACATCGCAAGGCCGTAGATTAATAAAATTATTCCAAATCATTTTGTCGGTCATACCGCTTGACGGAAGTTTGTAGTCGATTGTAAAAAACAAATTATCCGACTTCGACACTTTGCCGAGAAAATCAACTATATCAACCGCACCGTTTGTTTCAATATTAACATCACAGCCGATTTCGGTCAGTTTTGAAACAAGCTCCGCACTGTCGGTATGAACAAGCGGTTCACCGCCTGTAAGCGTAACACGCTTGTAAGTCATATTAACCTTTGAAATAATTTCATCAACAGTCATTTCAGTATATTCACAGGGTGATTCTTCACCGAACAGTGAATAAACCGTATCGCAGTACGAACAGCGTAGGTTACATCCTGCAAGACGTATAAATGTTGCACATTGTCCTGTTCGTATACCCTCACCGTCAATACTGTCAAAAATTTCGATTACTTTCATTTTGATTTTCCTTATAATAATTTTATTTTAACATTATCTTTGATGTAGCTTGCAATGTTGTCCTGACTTTCCTGTACGTCAACACGATAACAGAACGGTGCAAGCTCATCGCAAATATATTTCGCCAAGTTTTCGGCAGTAGGATTGAAAGGTACAACTTCATTTATAACCTTATGGTCAAACTTGTCTTGAATTTTGCGTTTGATGTGTGTAAAATCAAGCACCATACCGTTTTTGTCAAGAGTTTCACTTTGAAGATATACGTCAATTATCCAATTATGACCGTGAAAATTCGTACATTTTGAGTCGTAGTCAAGGTCTAACTTGTGTGCCGCACTTATTTCAAATCTTTTCTTTACTTCGTACATTTTTTCATCTCCATATATTGTTCGTAACCGCGTCTTCTGAGTGTGCATGACGGACAGTGTCCGCAGCCTTCGCCGAGTACGCCGTTATAACAAGTAAGTGTTTCGTTGTAAATAGTGTCAAGTACACCCAAATCGTCAGCCATTTTCCAAGTTTCAGCCTTGTTCAGCCACATAAGCGGTGTGTGGATAACAAAATTGTAATCCATAGCAAGATTGATTGTAACATTAAGAGATTTAACGAAAATATCACGACAATCCGGATAACCCGAAAAATCTGTTTCGCATACGCCTGTTACAAGGTCTGTTATGCCGTGAGTTTTTGCATATATAGCGGCATAGCTTAAAAACAATAAGTTTCTGCCCTCAACAAATGTATTCGGCGGTGCACCCTCCGGCTTTGTTTCCTCAACGGGAATATCTTCACGCGTAAGTGAATTTGCGGAAAGCTGATTTATAATAGGCGTCGGAACGATTTCATAAGGAATACCGACTTTTTTACAAATCTTGTCTGCACATTCAAGCTCAAGCTTGTGACGCTGACCGTAGTCAAAACCTATTGCAGATACATTTTCTTTACCAAATTTGTCTATTGCCCAGAACAGACAAGTTGTACTGTCCTGACCGCCCGATAAAACAACAAGTGCTTTTCTGTTTTTCATTTTAATCCTCCATTTATTTCAAACTGTCAAACAATCTGTTTTCAGCGATTTTTTCATATTTGGTACCCGGTTGACCGTAGTTCGCAAACGGATAAATAGATATGCCGCCGCGCGGCGTGAAAATACCTTTAACTTCAAGATATTTCGGCTCCATAAGTTTAACAAGGTCTTTCATTATAATATTGATACAGTCCTCGTGAAAATCACCTTGATTTCTGAAACTAAAAAGATACAGCTTTAATGATTTTGATTCAACCATTTTCACGTTTGGAATATAGTTGATAGTGATTTTTGCAAAATCCGGCTGACCTGTGATTGGACAAAGCGACGTAAATTCGGGACAGTCAAACGTTACCATATAATCGTTGCCTTGGTGCTTGTTTACGAATGTTTCAAGTACCTCCGGTGCATATGTGTCCTTGTAGACCGTTTTTTTGTTACCTAAAAGTGATAAACCCTCTGTTTCTTCTTTGTTTCTCGGCATAATAAACTCCTTTTATTCCATTAACCATTTCATTTTTTGAGAGGTTGCGTGAGTCATAATTTCTTCAAGCTTTTCTCTGTCACTGTTTTCGACCGCTTCGGCAATCTTTCCGAGACTTGCCTGCATTTCGTGTATTCTGTTTACAAGCTGTTCCTTGTTTTCAACGAAAAGTTCGCTCCACATTTGAGCGTTTATAATCGCAACTCTTGTACAGTCACGCAAACTTCCCGCACTGAAAAACGTTGAACGTTCAATCATAGGATTGTCGCAAAGAGCAACGGCTACAACGTGCATAAGCTGACTTGTGTATGCGATTACAGCGTCATGTTCTTCCGGTGTTGTTGTGACAACGTGCTTACAGCCGATATATTCGGCAAGCTCACGAATAAGAGCAATATTTTCGGGTTTGTTTTTCTTTGTCGGCGTAATCAGAAATGACGCTTTGTTGAAAAGTGTGTCGGTCGAACTTTGATAACCGCCGACTTCACGTCCTGCCATAGGATGTGCGCCGATAAAGTCCACATTGTCGGGAAGTATTTTAGACATTTCATCAATCATAAAACCCTTAACACCGGAAACGTCTGTTATAACCGCACCCGGTTTGATGTGCGACAAGTTGTTTTTAACCATATCGACATTAAGCTGCGGATAAAGACAAAGTATTATTAAATCAGCGTTATCCATTACTTCGCCTACGTCCGAACTTCCTTCGTCTATTGCACCGTCCTGCTTTGCAAGTAAGACAGTTTCGGCTGTTCGGTTGTATGCGGAAATTGTGCAGTTGTGAAAACCGCGAAGTCTGCGTGCGATTGAACCGCCGATTAAACCCAAACCAATTATTGCTACTTTCATTTATTTTCACTCCGTTCTACCATAATTCAAACTATATTTTATCACAAAATTCGCAAATTGTGAATATATATATTAAAATTTTATATTTTACCTGTCGGCTATTGACGATATATATGTTGAAATGATAAAATATTAAATTGAATACTTATAATTTGAAATAGGAGATTAGTATGTGGAGTGCAGATAAATGGGAGCAGTACAGACTTATAGACAGTGCTGACGGAGAAAAACTTGAATATTGGGGAGATTATCTTTTAAGACGTCCCGACCCACAGGCAGTCTGGAGTTTAAAATCTGATAAAAAACTTGGAATAAGGCTGACGCTTGGTATCACCGTTCAAAATCGGGCGGCGGAAAGTGGGAGTACTTGAATAAGAAACTTCCCGAGCGTTGGACTGTTAATTATCGCAATTTGACTTTTAATATAAAGCCTATGGGATTTAAGCATACGGGACTTTTCCCCGAACAAGCTGTAAATTGGGATTGGTTTTCGGAGCTTATAAAAAAGGCGGACAGACCTATAAGAGTACTTAACCTTTTTGCATATACAGGCGGTGCAACAGTTGCGGCACTTGAAGCAGGTGCGGAAGTTGTACACGTTGACGCGTCAAAGGGTATGGTAACTTGGGCAAAAGAAAATGTTGTGTCGTCGGGACTTGGCGACAGACCCGTAAGATATATTGTCGATGACGTTGTTAAATTCGTGCAGCGTGAAAACAGACGCGGTCGTCAGTATGACGCAATAATTATGGACCCGCCGTCATACGGCAGAGGTCCGTCGGGTGAGGTTTGGAAGATTGAAAATGAACTTTATCCGTTAATTGAAGAATGTATGAAAATTCTTTCGGATAAACGTTATTTTTCCTTATAAATTCATATACGACAGGTCTTAGCGCACAAGTGCTTATAAATGTACTTTCTATGACCGTAGGCAGAAAATACGGCGGTAAAATCACTGCCGATGAGATTGGACTTACGATGAAATCAAATAATCTTGTTTTGCCGTGTGGAATTAGTGGACGCTGGCAGGAACACAGTACAAAATAAATTTAAAGGAACAAATTAAATGATAGAAACAAAAAATCTTTCTTTTATTTACCGTGAAGAAGATATGGAAAGCGGAGAGATAAAAGAGGAAAAAGTTTTAAAGGATATTAACATTGAAATAAAAAAAGGCTCTTTACCGCCGTACTCGGTCACAACGGCAGCGGAAAATCAACTCTTGCAAAACATTTTAATGCTATACTTTTGCCGTCGGGCGGTAAGGTATATGTAAAGGGTATGGATACGGCTGACGAAAATAACATATTTAATATACGTCAGTCGGCAGGTATGGTTTTCCAAAATCCCGATAACCAAATGGTTGCGGCACTGGTTGAAGATGAGGTGGCGTTTGCACCCGAAAATCTCGGTGTTGAGCCTAAAGAGATACGCAGACGTGTTGACGAGTGTCTTGAAATAGTCAATATGACAAAGTATGCCCAGAGTTCACCGTCAAAGCTTTCGGGCGGTCAAAAACAGAGAGTGGCGATTGCGTCGGTGCTTGCAATGAATCCCGAAATACTTATACTTGACGAGCCGACAGCAATGCTTGACCCAAAAGGCAGAAGTGAAGTTATAAAGACGATAAAAATGCTTAACGAAGAAAAAGACATCACAGTTGTGCTTATAACTCATTATATGGACGAAGCGGCACAGGCGGACAGAACCGTTGTTATTGATGACGGTGAAATTGTGCTTGACGGTACGCCGAAAGAGGTATTTAAAAATGTTGAAAAATTAAAGTCACTCGGTCTTGATGTTCCGCAGGTTACGGAACTTGCGTATGAACTTCGTAAAATGGGGATAGAAATTTCAGATGATGTGCTGACGGTTGATGAGTGTTTTGATGAAATTATAAGAATTTTGGGAGAAACAAAAAGATGATAAAAGCAGAAAACGTTAATTATATATATCAGCAGGGAATGCCTTTTGAACGTCAAGCACTTTATGATGTAAATATTGAAATTGAGGACGGTTCGCTTGTTGCACTTATCGGTCATACAGGCAGCGGAAAATCAACGCTTATTCAGCACTTCAACGCACTTGTAAAACCGACTTCGGGCAAAATTATTATTAACGGCATTGACGTTACCGCTCCAAAAGCGGATTTAAGACTTGTCAGAAAAACAGTCGGACTTGTGTTTCAATATCCCGAACATCAGCTTTTTGAAGAAACTGTATATAAAGATATTGCATTCGGTCCTAAAAATATGGGATTCAGTGATGAAGAAATTGATAAAAGGGTAAGAGAAAGTGCCGCACTTGTCGGACTTAAAGAAAAGCATTTAACGCGTTCACCGTTCGACCTGTCGGGCGGTCAAAAAAGACGGGTTGCAATAGCCGGTGTGCTTGCAATGAATCCTAAAGTACTTATACTTGACGAGCCGACCGCGGGACTGATCCGAAAGGTAGAGATGAAATACTTGCAACGATAAAAAAACTTCACGAAGAAAACAAAGAAATGATAATTATATTCGTTTCACATTCAATGGAGGACGTTGCAAAAACCGCCGAACGTGTAATCGTTATGAATGACGGACACGTTGAAATGCAGGGAACGGTTGCGGAGGTGTTCGCACAAGCGGAGCATTTGCAGAAAATCGGTCTTAATGTACCGCAAGTAACATTGCTTACCGATAAACTGCGACTTGCCGGTTATGATTTGCCCGAGCATATTTATACGGTAAAATATGCCGCGGACGCAATTAAAAAATTAATCGGAGGTGGCGGCAATGTTTAAAGATATAATAATAGGACAGTACGTTCCGGGTAATTCACCGCTTCATAAAATGAATCCGCCCGTAAAATAATAATGACGATACTTTACATAGTATTGTTGTTCATTTTAAAAAATCCGATTTCATATGTCGTATTTACGATTTACACAATAACATTAATTCTTATAAGCGGTGTACCTTTTAAAATGATATTAAAAGGCTTAAAGCCAATGCTTTGGATATTTATTTTTACGGCGGTACTTAATGTGTTTATGACGCCGGGTGATACGGTGTGGGCACTGAAGATATTTAAGTTTACTTTAAAGATTACAAAAGAGGGTATCGAATCCGGTTCACTTATGGTTATAAGGCTTTTGTATCTTGTAATGGGAACGTCACTTCTTACGCTTACAACGTCACCTTTACAGCTTACGGACGGAATAGAAAAACTGTTAAAACCTTTCAATAAAATAAAGGTTCCGTCACACGAAATTGCAATGATGATAACTATTGCAATAAGATTTATTCCGACGCTTGCCGAAGAAACGGATAAGATTATGAAAGCACAAATGGCAAGAGGTGCGGACTTTGAAACAGGAAATATAATAAGACGTGCAAAGGCTATGATACCGCTTTTGGTACCGCTTTTTGTAAATGCGTTCAGACGTGCCGACGAGCTTGCAACGGCTATGGAGGCAAGGTGCTACAACGGCGGCAATAACCGTACAAAAATGAAAGAAACGCATATGACTAAAGTCGATTTGGGAGCAAGTATCGTATTTGTTTTGGCGGCTGCTCTTATTATGGCGGTAGAATTTTTAATTGAAATTTAGTAATGGAAATGGTATAATGAGAAATATTAAACTGAAAATTCAATATGACGGTACTGATTATCACGGCTGGCAAATACAGAAAAATGACATAACAGTACAGGAAACAGTAAAAAAAGCCGTTCAGAAAATTGTGAATGAAGATGTACATTTGACAGGTGCGGACGAACAGATACAGGTGTTCACGCCGAAAACTATGTATGCAACTTTTTCACAAATTCAAGAATACCGTCTGAAAAACTGCCGTATGCGTTAAACACATATTTACCGAATGACATTGTTTGTTTTGAGGCGGAAGATACTGACGAAAATTTTCATTCAAACAGCAGTGCGGTGAAAAAGAGATATGTTTATAAAATTTTAAACCGTGAATTTCCCGATGCGGTTATGAACAGATATTCGTGGCATTATAAATATCCTTTGGATATAGAAAAAATGCGGATTGCCGCAAAGGCGTTTATCGGTGAACATGATTTTATAGGTTTTGCGTCAAGCGGATTTTCGGTTAAAACAACTGTAAGAGAAATTTATTCGCTTGATGTTGATAAAAACGGGGATATAATAACGATTGATGTTGTCGGAAACGGATTTCTTTACAATATGGTAAGAATTATTGCGGGAACGCTTGTTTTTGTCGGCGGCGGAAAGATTAATCCGAACGATATGACAGACATAATAAATTCAAAAGACAGAGAAAGAGCAGGTATAACCGCTCCGCCACAAGGACTTTGTCTGAAGGAGGTGTATTACTGATGAAAAACGATGACGAAATAAATGAAAGTTCAATAAGTGACCTCATACATTATGCGGAGGACGAAAAAACGTAATACATTTGACGATGAACCGAAACAGATGATGAATTGGATGATGAAATAACGGAAACAGACGATGAAACTGTATCGGATAAGGAAGAACCTGTTTCGGAAGAAGTAAGTGAGGAAACCAAAAAAACGAAGAAGAACCTGTTTCGGAAGAAGCAGAAGAAGAACCGGAAGACGAGCTTGCTTTAGAAGAAGCAGATGAAGAAAATAGTTCCGAAGAAGAAAAAACTTTAAGTAATAATGTAAATTACGATGATGATACAGATTATCCCGATTATGAAACGGATGTCGGATTTTTTGACGATTTAAAAATCGGAGACCACAAAGGTATAATCATAGGTGTGATAATAGGTATAATTGTTGTAATCGCTTTTATAATGATAGATACAGGAATAATCGGAAATTACAAAAATAATTTTTCAAACAATATATCTAAAGTATTTAAAACGAGTAAAACAGACAAAAACCAATTACCCGACCCAACACAAAAACCTGACGAACAATACAACACAGAAATAAAGTCAAATGAAATTGTTTCTTTTGAGGGTGCGAATGAAACTGAATTTGTACCGTACAAAAACGGTGTTGTATGTGCAAAAATGAATCATATGTCGTATATTGACGGAACGGGAGCTGTCGTGTGGGAAATAGATACGGCGATAGTTGATCCGATATTAAAGGTAGACGGAAATTATATTTTAATTGCCGAAAAAGGCAGAAATAAAATTTGCTTGTACATTGACAATAAACTTCAATATGACGTAGACGATCCCGATACTGTTATGTCGGCGGAACTTTCTTCAAACGGTGATGTAGTGGTTGTTACGGATAAATCGTCATACAGAGGCGGTATATCTGTATATAATAAATCAGGCGAACAAATATTCTCGTGGGCGTCAGGAAGTGACGCGGTTATATGTGCCGATATTTCGGCGGCGTCGAGAAGTGTCGCAGTGGCACTTTTAAATTCCGATGTAACCGCAAAAACAACCGTACAGCTTTTTAACGTAAATGAAACAGAAAGCTATGCAAAAATCGAAATGCCCGATACCGTTGTATATGAACTTCAATTTGTGGGTGATAAGGTTAATGCGTTTGGCGACAACAGGGTTACGGGAATTTCATCAAGCGGAAAAATTGTTTATGACAACGATTTTTCAAATGTGCAGCTTACACATTCGGCAATAGACTCAAACGGCAATAAACTGTTGGCATTTGACGACGGTAATATACCTATGCTGAATTTGTACAGCAAAAATGGTTTTTAAAGAACAGTACAACCCTTATAGGCGTTACTGACTTTATAGACATAAATAAAAAATATATACTTTATAACATAGGCAGAGATATTTACTTTGGAAAAACAAATTCAAAAGTAATGTCAAAATATACTGCCGCAATGGATATAAAAAATCTGATTATAGTATCGGATACAACCTTTGTGGTGATTTATTCAAACAGCCTTGAAGTTGTAACCGTATAAAGGGGGTATGGCATGAATATAACTCTTGATATTATTTTATTGGCAGTGCTTGTCATATCGTTTGTTATCGGTTATAAAAAGGGATTTGTAAAATCGGTTTGGAAAATAGTCGCATTGGTTGTAACAATAGTGCTTGTTCTTGCACTTAAAACGCCTACGGTAAACTTTCTTGCAGGTTCGGCTTTGGCAAATAACATAAGCACAAAGATTGCGGAAAATGTCAATATTCCGCAGGGCGGAGGTGTTGATATTGCCGAAACACTGAATTTGCCGGAGTTTATTCAAAGTGATATGACAAATCAAATTGACAGCACCAACAATGCGGTTAATTCGATAAACGAAAAAACCGTAATGTGGCTTACAAATCTTTGCTTGACGGTTATCGCCTGCGTGGCACTGTTTATCATAATACGTCTTATACTTATGGCGGTGTATATGATAATAAACGGTATTACGGAAGCGCCGATTATAAAAGGTGTAAATAAATTTATGGGTGGAATTTTTGCAACGATAAATATAATTTTTATTATATTTTTGTTGCTTGCACTTGTATCAATGTTTGCACCGGCAGAGAGCAATCTGTATGAAATGATTGACAAAACATATGCAGTAAAATATTTATATAATTATAATATATTACTTCAACTATTTATGAAAATCTAAGGAGGAAAAAGAAATGTACAGTGATATAGTAAAAAAAGGATTAGAGAAAACACCTCATCGTTCG
>ENA-OQCN01001533-OQCN01001533.1-human-gut-metagenome-genome-assembly--contig:-NODE-1533-length-11273-cov-2.047999_pt1 | contig 11273 bp, 16 predicted proteins | sample MGYA00242497_ERZ504576 | MGnify/ENA primary metagenome ERZ504576 (study PRJEB26092, sample SAMD00036296) | human gut metagenome | host: Homo sapiens | study: EMG produced TPA metagenomics assembly of...
GTCGGTCGGCACGAGGCTCTTCTTCTCCCGGCGCACGTAGTCACGGGCAAAGAGGGTCTCGATGATGGAGGCACGGGTGGCGGGCGTGCCGATACCGTTCCCTTTCAGGCTGTCCCGCAGCTCGTCGTCCCGCAACTCCCTGCCGCAATGCTCCATCGCCGAAAGGAGGCTGCTCTCGGTGTGCAGGGACGGGGCTTGGTCTGTTTCTCCACGCACTCCGCCGATTGCAGGGGGAAAGACTCGCCGGGCTGCAAGGGCGGCAAAGCGGCTGTACCCTCGTCGTCCTCGTCCCGCTCGTTCCGCACGGCACGCCATCCGGCAGACCTGACGACCGTCCCCTTGGCGGTGAACACGCTGTTCCCCGCCGTGAAAGAGACGGTGGTAACGTCCTTGAGGCAACGGGCGGAGAAGGCTTCGAGCAGGCGGGCGGCTACCATGTCGTACACCGTGCGCTCGTCGGCGGACAGCTCGCCGGGCAGACACTCGGTGATGATGAGCGCATGGTGGTCGGTAACTTTCCCCGCATCCACGCTGCGGCGGTTGAGCGAAGCTCCTTTCAGGGCGGCGGCATGGGCGGCGAAAGCCGGGTACCGCTTCAGCAGTGCGATGCGGTCGGGTATCTCGTCGAACACATCGTCCGAGAGGTAGCGGGAGCCGGTACGGGGATAGCTCAACACCTTCTTCTCGTAAAGCGACTGGGCGACGGAGAGGGTCTTGTCCGCCGAGAAGCCGTACCTGCCGTTCGCCTCTTTCTGCAAGGCGGTCAGGTCGTAGAGCAAGGGAGGCTCTTGGCTCACTTCCCTGCGCTGCACGTCGGAAACCTGCACCGTCCCCGTTGCGGTTACAGCGGCGAGGGCGGCGTTTGCCGCCGGAAGGGTTTCGTAACGCAATTCAGAGATGGCGGCGAAGGGCGTGCCGTCCTTTTCCGCCGTGACCTTCAGCAGGAAATAGGTCTGCGGGGTGAAATCCCTGTTCTCCAGATAACGGGAGCAGATCATCATCAAGGTGGGCGTCTGCACCCGTCCGAGGGAGTAGATGCCCTGCCCGGCGGCGATGCTGAGAGCTTGGGTGGCGTTCAGCCTATCTCCCAGTCGGCGATGGCACGGGCTTCGGCGGCACGGTAGAGGTTGTCGTAGTCGCTGCCGGGCTTGAGGTTATCCAGCCCCTCCCGGATGGCACGGTCGGTCAGCGAGGAGATCCAGAGGCGCAGGCAGGGCTTGCGGCAGCCAAGGTAATTGTAGATGTACCGATGAATGGCTTCGCCCTCACGCCCGGCATCGGTCGCCACGACGATACGGTCGGAACGGTCGAAAACCTCCTTGATGACCTTCAACTGTTTGAGCACGCCGGGGTCGGGCTTGTATTCCTTGCCCTCCGTATCTGGCGGGGGATGTACTTGAACTCCTGCGGCAGAATGGGCAGGTTCTCACGCCGGAAGCCGTGTAGCCGTATGCTTCGGGCATGGCGAGCTGGACAAGATGGCCGAACGCCCAGGTAACGAGGTAGCCGTTACCTGAGAGGTAGCCATCGTGCCGCTCTTTTACCCCCAGCACGCAGCCACGCTTGCCGCCACGCTCGGTTTTTCACATAAGATACAACTGTCATGTCGTTAAAAATTTAATGGTTTGACAAAAGTTATCCCGCCGCTCGGACGGGATAACCGGGTAATTCATTTACAGAATGGCGGGGGAAATCAGCGGCGGACACCCCGGCTGCGCTTGGGCTTGTCGGGCTGCTCCTGCTTCTGTGCCTGTTTCCGGTCCTCTTTCTGCTCCTGCCTGCGCTCCTGTTGCTGTTTCTGCTCCCCGGTGGGGCGCTGCTGTGCGGATTGCAGGGCTTCTTTCAGGTTGCGGGTCGCCTCGACGGTCTTGCCTCGGAATTGACCGCCACCTGCACCTCGTTCTCCACGGCGGGCTTGACACGCCCCTCTTCGAGCGCCGCCTTGTAGTCCTTGGGGAACATGAAGGCGGGCTTCTCGCCGGGCTTCCATGTGATGTAGCTTGGTAGGCTTTTCCTTTCTTGTCCACCAAGCCGGAGACCTTGACCGTTCCCCCGGCTTCGAGTTCGAGGCGGGACTTCTCGGTAAGCTCCTGCTTGCGGAAGGTCTTCGGCACCTCCTGATTGGCGGTCTGTTTCAGGTTCGCCTTGTACGCATCCATCGCCAGCCTGCCCCGGTCGCCGAAGAGAAATTCGAGCTGCATCTTGGCTGCGCTGAACTGCACGGGAGCCGGATAAACCTTGGGTTGCTCCCCCTCCTTGGCTCTGGAAAGGAACTGGCAGACCACCGCCTCGCCCTGTTTGAGCCGGGCTATCTCGTCCGGGGTAAAGGTATGCCCGTTCTTCTCCGCCGGGATATTGACCTTGGAGAGCGGGAAGGCGACCAGCTCGTTGGTCTTGAGATTGCGGCTGACAAGGGCTTCGACCTGCTCGCCCGCCCGGTTGGTGACAGTCGCCGGGTGTCCCATGTTGCCCGTCTGCCGGAGCACCTGCCTGTCGGAGTCGGTGATGTCGTAGCCGAAGAACTGCTTCTGCATCTTCTCCGGGTCGAGGATGCCGTGGCTGCACACGGTCAGCCTGCCGTCCGTGCCGGGCTTGAGCGAGAGCTGGCTGTCGTTGCTGTGCGAGATGCCGTCGAAGTGGAAATGCACCCGGACGGTCTTGTCGGTCTGGAAGCCCCGGAGCATCTGGTCGAGCATCCCGTTGCCTTCGATCTGCTCCCGCTGCACGCCGAGGGCGGCGAGGCTGTTCCAGTCGATGTCTCCGGGCGGTACTTGTACTGCGGGTTCTGTTCGGTCTGCCCGGCGGACTGCTGCGGCGCACTCTCTGGCTGTTGCTGCTGCCCGGCTTGGGTCTGCTGCTGCGCCTGCACGGGCGGCTGCACCTCGTACTGCGCAACGAGCGGCTCGCCCGTCTGACGGACTGGCTCTCCCGTTGCCGGAAATCGGCGGCTACCCGCTGCACCTCCTCTTCCGGCACACGGAAGAAGTGGAAGCGGGTCGGATCTTTCAACTGGTTCCAGAGGTTGGAAAAGAAATTTGAAAACATATCGCCGTGGCGATCCACCCGCAGGAGGTCGTTGTTGTCCTCCAGTGGGTTCTTGGTCTGTAACTCGCCGTCTTTTACTCCGCTGACGGCTTGGAGCGTGCCTTTCTCGTCCATGACGAGCAGGATGTCCATCAACTGCTGGCTGCTGTCCGGTCGTTCGTCCATAATCTAATGTTTTTAAATGGTGAATACTATTGGTTCTCAAACGAAACCGGGCGTAAATATAGAGGGAGAAACACGGGGAACGTGCGAGTCCGGGGCGGGCTGTCCGCACTTGTCGTCCGGTTCGCAGGTTTGTCGCAGCCCTTTCCTGTGAAAAATACCAAAAAATCATGCCCCGCACGCATTTTTCTCCTCCGGGAAACGGCGATAATTCGTTGTTTTCTCTATATTTGTAAAATATGGGTAATGAGGGACACGGTCTGTCATTGCCACCCATGCGATGCGTATGAAGTCTATCAGAGCAAACCGAGAATAACGCTTTCACCTGCCATCCGTGACGGGCAGAAATACGTGGAAGTGGAGTTCGACGAGGACGATGCCATCCGGCTGTCGCTGTCGAAAGAGAAGGGCGTGCGGTTCGAGGGGGACAGAGCCTACCTGCCGGAAGAAGGCTTCGACCTGTCCGGCTTTTTCGACCGCCATGTGGAAACGGCGTATATCAATTACTCCGCCCTGAAAAACACCTTGCCCAAGAAAAACGGGAAAACCAGCCCCGCCATCCCGCCCGGCTATGCCGAAACGCTGCGACAACTGCGATACAGCGAGCATACCGTCCGTGCGTACACCACTTACTTCAAGGAGTTCCAGCAATACTTTGCGGGAAGAAACCTCCGCTACATCCGACCGGAAGAAATCAACGCCTACATCGTGCACCTGATTGACACACGGGGGATCTCGTCGTGCCAACAGAACCTGCGCATCAACTCGATCAAGTTTTATTTCGAGAAGGTGCTGGGATTGGAACGGAAATGTTACGAGGTAAAGCGAGCCAAACGGGAACGGACGCTGCCCGACGTGCTGAGCAAGGAGGAGATAAAATCCATCCTTGACGCAACCGGTCCGGACATCCGGCTGTTCTGCATGTTCTCGCTGCTCTACTCCGCCGGGTTGAGAATCAGCGAGCTGCTGGACTTGAAGCCCCACGACATCAACGTGAGCCGTTCGCTGATACGGGTACGGCAGGGCAAAGGGAGGAAAGACCGCTACACGCTGCTGTCGAAGCCCCTTGTCAGGAAGCTGACCGAGTACACCAAGCTATACAAGCCGCAGGAATGGCTGTTCGAGCGGTACAAGGGTGAGCCGTTTACGGAGAGCATCGTGTCGAAGAAGCTGAAAGAGGCGGCGAAGGAAGCCGGAATCACCAAGCGGGTGTACCCCCACCTGTTGCGGCACTCGTTCGCCACGCATCTGATCGAGCAAGGCACGGACTTGAAAATCGTGAAAGAGCTGTTGGGGCACAACCAACTGAAAACGACAGAAATGTACGTGCATATAGCCGACACTTTCAAGAGCAGCATCCGCACTCCATTGGATGATATTCTTGAAAGTGATAACGAGATAGTTAAATAAGAAAATAACAGCGAAAACCGCTGATAATTACATGTTATCGGTAAAGTTCAAAAGAATGGAAATAAAAGATATAATAACAAGCATAGGCTTTATTGGTGGACGAGATGCTATAATAATTGAGCATATCAATATTGTAGATACTCGAACAATCGAAGTGTATGTTAATGTCTGGAATAATAGTCTATGTGATTTTTTTGACAACTCGATGAGTGATATTAATCTGAAATTTGTATTCAATGGAGTAATGAAATTCCAGTTGTACGATTACGAAATGTTTGAAAACAATATCAAAGGTAAAGGGCAAACAGTGTCATCTATACGAGAGATTGTAAAGCCCACCTATTCCTCAAAGGGACTTCATCACATAATAATAGATGCATACGATGATGTAATGGAACTTTTATGTACCGAATTTCATAATGAATTGATTACCGATAACAAACAGCAGACCGACTGAATAAGCGGAACGCTGCCGAACATTATCGACCTAAAAAGCAAAATGATTATTAAAATAAAGGACATAAATAATAATATAACTTTTGAGTTATTGATTGAATCTAATATTTTAATCAATGACTTGCATAAGTGTATAAGAAAAGTCCATAATCAATATTTAGGCAATAATGGTATTGATGTCATTAGAATAAATGGTTCACTACATATCTTGTTATACTTCGTATCACTTGATAAATATGTAGAAATGAATTATGGGAATAAGCCATTGAATTTTATTGTTGATGAATACAATCATAATCAGTGGCGAAAAGAAACGTTTAATTTTCTTTCTTTTGAACATTTCAATTCAACTGAAGATTATGCAAAGGAACTCTATACCGGTTATGATTGTAGTTTTGTTGAAATGGGTAAAGATGGATGGTATGAAATATATGAATTATGCAATGTACCTAACGAAAAAGCAAGAGAATGGAAAATTGAATATTTAGAAAAGAAGGTCGATAACAAACAGCAAACCGACTGAATAAGCGGAACGCTGCCGAACATTATAGGCTTAAAAAGAAAGAAATATGTACTATGTATGGTGTATAACGAATAAATATCCTAATTCATATTGGCTTAAATATGACCGGGAAAACAGTCCCAATTACCTAATGTTTTTGGGGAATGAGTCTGTTAATCTACCAGTAAGAGTCGTGTCATTTTTGTGTTGAATGAAAAGGTAAGCTTAAATTCATTTTTAAGGTATGATTACGTTATGAGTGACGCAGTTCCTTTAATAAGTAAAAAAATGGCTTCGTTAATCATCAGTAGCAAGAATGACGATTTGCAGTTAATTGGGGCTGATGTTTATTATCGTGGTAAAATTATTGGAGAATATTATATTCCCCTATTTTTAAGTATCGTTGATTGTATTGATAGGAACAAATCAATATTCAATCAAACAATAGGCGATTATACTTCGATTTCATTTAAGAAGGATAGTTTAGGTGATAAAATGATAGTCAAAGCCAAAGGTCTTGAATTATGGTATCCCATTGTTCAAGAAAGCTTTGTAAAAATATGCTATGAAAACAAGGTTAAAGGAATTAACTTTTATAAAGAACCATATATAAATCCGTTATACGAAACATATTGAGCCTATAACAAGCGGCTGAACATTCCTGTAAAGGTCGGTTAGCTACCAAACATTACTAACGATAACAAATTTGTATGAAAGTTTTTATTGGAGGTGAATTGGAACATAGTATTTCTGATAAGTTTCGTAAAGCAAGAAACTCTGTAATAGAATATATGGATTGTCTATGTGATATTTCATATATTAATGAACTAAGTTTCTATGTATTCTGCTTAAAAGGATTTACTGCAAATCCATTAAGTAGATATTCGAAAAAAACGTAATCGGATAGAATTGGAAATTCTACTCCCATTTGATAAATTTGAAACAGCAAATGATTCTCAATGCGTTGAGATATTGAAACAAAGTATTCTTGATGCTATTGAGAACTATAAAAATAAAAACATTCCACAACAATATATTGATGTAATTGTAGAAAAAATGAAAGCATCAATTAATGAATGAATTCGTTAGTAACAAACAGCACTACTGCTTAAAGCGGAACGCTGCCGAACATTATCGGCTCAATAAAATGTTCAATTTTTAATTGGAAGAAAAATGAATACTAAAACAAATGATTTAAAAGAAGTTATCAAAAGATGGATTGTCAATATTGATAAAACAGAAGAATTGCCTTCTGATATTGTGGCTTTGAGCTTAATCTTTATGAACCTTATGGCTTAGAAATGGTCGGTTCTACTTGGTTTGATGAAAAGGATGAAGATTGGGCATGTGATGAAGTTTTGAACCAACTCAAAGAAGTTGTCCTAATTTTGAAATTTCAGACAAACTAAAATGGGAAGAAGTGTTAGAAATAGTTGTAGCTATTCTTAAAGACTTACTCAATGAACTTGCTGACTTAAATATTTTTAGAGTAGAACATATCGCAGTTGGATTTGTAGATGGTGATTTGATTATCATTAAATAATCAATATGCCGATAACACGCACCGCAATCGCCTAAACGGTGATTAGCTGCCGAACATTAGTCATGTACTATAAAACAGAAATGAAGATAATAAAACTATATAAGGTGATTAGTTCTGATGAAGTCATATTATTTGATATGGATTTCATTAGAAAACTGTTAACTACCTACGATAATTATGTTTCAGCTACATGGTTAAATGAATCCGTAAGTCATATCGAAATCAATTATTCGGGTAGAGCGTGGAAAACAATAAATAGTTTCTTCCATTATTTATCACAACACAATAAGGAGATTGTTGATTTATCCGCAGCTTCTAAAAACGAAAGCACTTCTTTGTTTTATACTAATGAATTGCTTAATCAAATCAAACCGGAGTGCTGTGGATTGATAGAACTGATAATTGAAACAAACAATCAGAATATGGAAAATTTATATTCATTGATAAAAAGCATTTATGATTTTTATCATTTTGATTATGGATATTGTTTTAATCTAAAGAAAAATCAAGATTTGTTTTCTGAAGTAATAGATAAAAAATCTTTTATCACTTCTTTATTTTCTGTTACAAGACGAGTCACTTCGGTGCAAATTGAAGCAACTAAGCGAAGAAGGGAGGTTTTGTTACAAGTTAAACAAGGTGTTATCCCGCAGATTTATGAGATAAATATATGGAATAATAAACAGTTAGAACAAGCAATAAAAGAAAAGTTGTTTATCAACAAAACGAGAAAATTGAATAATAATTTAAATATAGTTGAATGTCGGACATGACTAACAAACAGCAATCCGACTGAAAAGCGGAACGCTGCCGAACATTATCGGTCAAAATTTCAAATTGCAAATATGGATAATAACTTCAATCATTCACAAAAGTCTTATTAAAAGAACAATATGATGAGTTTCTGAAAATGATTCAGTTGTTCAATGTAGATAAGAGAACCTTTATCCTCAAACATAGGAAAATGTTTGAAAAAGGATGGTACGATATAGACTCTGATGATAATGAATTAAGTGAAGTGGATATTATGCTTTGTTTTGCTATAACTTCTCGTAGAATGGCAGTTATTGATTGGAGTGGTGAGGAATATCCCGGGCAGGTTAAGCGATCCATTACGATGATGTTGAAACATTATGGAATAGAACATTTCTTATGGAACACTAAGAAATTTGAGGCATCTTTGGATTGGGAGAAAATTCACCGTTGGGGATTATTTGCCTTTGTTATTTCGAGATATGAATATGCAACTTAACAAAGACGGATATGCCATTGTATTTTGTGACACAAATCAGATTGCTTTCGCTATGCAATATTACCAATTTCCGAGTTCGTTCAATTTGAAAATACAGAATTAGGGGATTATCTGACTATCATTAGTCCTAAATCTACAATATATATCTTGTCGATAAAGGAAATGAATTTCCTAAAATTATGCTGTATTTAAAAAAGAAATTTTCTGTTCCATTGAGTGAAATTAAGGAATTTTGTTCAAAAGATAAAATTCTACTTGGAATAGGAAACTCTATAATCGTGGATGAATACCGAAAAGAAATTGAAAAACTTGGAGGAAAGATTGAAGTAGAAGAAAATAGACCGATAACAAACAGCAAACCGACTGAATAAGCGGAACGCTGCCAAACATTATCGGTAAATCCAAGAATTAAAGGTATGGAGATATATGATATAAATACAATTTACAGTCAGTATAAGGAATTTATCAATTCTAACTATATAGATTGAAAGATGAAGTAGAAATGATAGTTAGACGGAGAGGGCTATCTTCTATAATGAATGATTCCAAGTGGCTAAAATTACAAACCGCTATTCTGTCTATTTCGAAATTTGAACCCATATATGGTGTTCAACTTTTGACTGATGAGATTGAACATTCTCCCGTATTTGAAGTACCGACGCTTCCGATTTATGGAGATTGGGAACTTATATATGAAAATTGGGAATACGCCCCGCCACCATTCTTTAATATTGAATGGATGGCAATACAGCCTTTGAATAAAATTCACAAAGGAAGATTAATAAATCCCGAAATCATAGATAAATCAAATATATTGGTAGAAATTCTTTATAAGTATCATATACCATTTGAGAAGGAAGATGAACATACGTTTGTAATCTACGGGTATAAATGATGAATAAACCGATAACAAACAGCAAACCGACTGAACAAGCGGAACGCTGCCAAACATTATCTGCCAGAATAAAATAACAATAAAAAAGAAAAAACAATGATTAGGTATATTGAGAAAGGCGACATATTCCGCATTGAGGGTGTAAGTAGTTATGCGCACGGATGTAATTGCGCCGGTGCAATGGGTAAAGGCATTGCCGTGCAGTTCAAAGACAAATATCCAGATATGTATCTTGAATATAAGCAGTTGTGCAAAGAAAATAAGTTTTGCCCCGGTGATGTTTTTGATTATGATTATGGCAATGGACATATATATAACCTTGGTACTCAAGCAACGTGGCGAACACGAGCTAAAATAGAGTATATCGAAAAGGCACTGATACAGATGCTTGAGTTAGCCAGTGGTGATAATGTAACGGCAATAGCCTTACCTGCAATCGGTGCTGGATTAGGAGGATTAAAATGGGATGATGTAAAAGCAATTATAGAGACAGTTTCAAATGATTATCCTAATGTTGATTTGTATGTAGTTGAAACTTATCAAAGCGAATAAAGGCAGATAACAAGCGTATCAATCTCCCTAAAGGACGATTATTCGCCGAACATTAAACATTAGAAAATGAGAACACCAATCATAATCCTGTTATTTGTAATCCTGCTTGCCGCAAGCTGCGGAGAGCCTCCCATGCCGCCGTCGGACGAGGAAATGATACGCCCATTTCACCACGCACGAGGTGGCGTTCCGTAAGGTGTACGAAATCATGGCAGAGAGTTCAGAAGGTAGTTTTCACTACCCGCCGCTTTCTCCGGAAGAGGTCATTATACTTGATTCAACAGAACAAAGCGATACATTCCATGAAACGAATGACGAACAAGACATTCCGGTATATGGACTGTTGAAGCCGGAGCGAATCCTACTCGACTCCTTGTTATCAGAGATTGGATGCGGTTTTATCCTTGTTGATCGCAGGGAATGGGGAACGGCAGATTCGGTATATGTGAGCCTCGTTATGCCGTACTATTCCCACGGCATCGTGGATGCGGGAACATCCAAGAGTTTCGTTTACGATCCCGGATTGAGAAGCCGTCGGAATATCCGTATCACCGAATATGGCGACCTGAACGAGATCTACCGCAGGACGTACAACGACACCACGCTTTACAAACCCATCAAGGGAACTGGTACATCGAGTTAGACCATTCGATATAACGGCCCGGAGTTCGTATCAAAGCTTGTTTCACTTTTTGTCAAGAAGATACATCATAAAGCAGATAATGGCTATCGCAAGGAAAAATAACAGAACCGCAAGGAGTTCGTTAAACCTGCACTTGGCATAGTGAGACATCACTGCTTTGCCTCGCCATTTGTAAATCCTGCTGACGAGCGACATAACGGCAAATGTGACAATGCTAAAAACGACACATGGCAACAATGCCGACACACCTGGAAAAAGCCGGATAGTAACAGTCATCATAGGGAATATCAAAAGAGCGAAGATATAAATCGAGAGCATCATTTCGCCATCGACCCTGCCTGTTCGTCTTGCTTGTTCCAATTTCTCCCCCATCCACCAGAGGTAGTCCCAGAGATAGAACCGTTGCTTATTCTCCTGCCGTTTCATCATGCCCAATGTATAAATCCGAGGTGGAACATCAGCGCTACATTTGCCACGATCAGGGCGATAGCGATAAGAACTATTTTGGCGAGCTTCCTGCCGGGATGTTTCATCTTCCCGTAATGTTCACGGAGCGCTTCACGCCGTCCGGCTGTATAGCGTAGCTTGCAGAATAAATCGGGAAGAAAGCAGAGAGGAATCACTATGGCCAAACCAATCATCCAGCCGAAAAGGCGCAATATCGGCGGAACCCCAAGCGGTATGAGTAGGACGAAGAGCCAGCACCAAAACAGTAGCATACGTCCGTTGAGATTGGTACGCTCCCTTTCGTGCCATATCTCGGCTACATACCACATATAGTCGATGAAGCAGATCCGGTATTTGCGATTGTCC
>ENA-OQCN01001534-OQCN01001534.1-human-gut-metagenome-genome-assembly--contig:-NODE-1534-length-11272-cov-2.732795_pt1 | contig 11272 bp, 17 predicted proteins | sample MGYA00242497_ERZ504576 | MGnify/ENA primary metagenome ERZ504576 (study PRJEB26092, sample SAMD00036296) | human gut metagenome | host: Homo sapiens | study: EMG produced TPA metagenomics assembly of...
CAAAAATCACTTAAACATTCTACCGGGATAAACTTCATCTTTTTATATGCTTTTTTCTGCTTCGATTCCCCGCGGTTTATCGGTTCCACATATATCATTCGGTTTTGGAATCATATACTGCTGTCCAATATATGGAAATGCATCTGAAATTAACAGATTTCCTTTTTTCACAGCATCATAAAACTGCTGTTGCAGATTCAATTTTAAAGCTTCTATATAAAGTGCTGAAAATAACTGATCTGCCTTAAACGTGCAGGCACTTTCATTTAACATTCCGGTACCAAAATGAACACCCGTTTTAAATTCTAACTGATAGATCGTATATTCCATGTCCCGCCTCATTTCTTTTCTCTCTGTAGTCAAAAATCAATCCTGCAAAGTTATTTTATTCCACTGCACTCATGATTTTCTGACACTGGGACAAAACATCTTCCGACACTTCCCCTATCACAGGTTCCACATGGATATCCATGATTTTGACACGTCCATAACCTCTTGATCCACTGCCGCCTAAATAATCATATTCTAAAAGTTGAAACCCGTCTTTTAATATTTCAAAATCATGAACCATTTCCGATTCATTCGTCACTTCATAAATCAACTGCATCGGAATTTTGCGCCTCTTACCACACGTTCGATCTGTCTGGGGTTCGCTACTGCCGTTGTTCTTTGGATGCTGTTTTCAAATTTAACCTCTGTTGCACCTGTCAGCCCTGCATATTTTAATTCATCCATATTTTCAAGAAACATATCGTTAAACAGGATTTTACTAGTCTTTACCTGACCTTTTTTCGCACTTCCAAACAGACTTGTCAGACATACCGCATCGTCATCCGGTGTTTTCGCTACTGTCTGATTATATTTTTTTGCCAGAAGTGTCCTTAATTTCCCTTTTAAACTGCTACCCGGAATCATCGGCATATTCGTCCTTGCATCCCGGATGACAGGAGAATCTACTGCACCAATCGCAGAAAAAGCACTCGATCCGCCAATATGTAAACCCGTTATTGTCTCTAACACCCCACTGATTTTAACTTTTGCAAACATTATTTCATCCTCCTCTACTCATCACGTCCACCATAAAATTTCTATATGCAACCAAGGCTTCCATATACCGGCTGAATAAAATATACTGGTCTCTGCTGCCTTTGATCTCTTCTAAGTGCTCTAAAATCTTTGCTTTATCTACCAGTTTCTTTACCTTCGGTTCACGCCCTGCTTCATAGATAAAACGAATCTTCATGTAGTTGATCCGTCCAATTATTTCTGCATTCAGCTTGTCGCTCTGACTATTGACCACATCATTGTAAATATCGGATGTCATGGCAAGCAGATTTCTGATCTTGGATGTTGTTACCGGACCAACCAGTCTCCCTTTCTGGTCTTTTTCACTACACAGTTCCTTGATTGCCTGTTCTGCAATCCCCACATAATTTTCTTCTGTCAATTTCATTTAATCCTGCTCCTCTCTTTTGCGATTCAGATATACATACAGATAGATTGCCATGATCAGTTCTTTTCTATCCTGTTCTTTCCCGCTCCACTCGTACATCTTTTTTGAAAAACTCCGGTAAGCCGCCCGTTTTTCTTTATTTTCATGTTCCTGTGGTTCCATTCTCGACAACAGATAAACATATCTTGCAAAATTGATGTTGTTCCCACTTTCCCTTAACAATTCCATGAGATGATATAAAAATCCCATACCGTGCTCATCATTCTGATCAAAATAATTCTTAAGCACACCTATCTTTTCTGTAACAACATTTTGTATAAATACATTCCATGGATAAGCATATGTTTCATCAAACAGCGTAACTGCATTTTTTCCTTCCACATGTTTTGATCTGTCTTCAAGTCTTTCCACTTCTTTTGCCATAACATTCAGCGGATATTTCGCATCGTAAATACCAACACCTCCTGATATTGTCAGCGTTCCCTGTGTAAATTTTTCAAGCGCATTTCTGATATCCATAAAAGCTGCGATCACATCATTCCACGCTCCGGCTAAAAACACATCATCTCCACCAGAATATACAATTACCGCTTTTCGTTCCCCACTTCCACCAAAATTGTCTGCTGTTCCTTTCCGAAGTATCTCATTGATATAACATTTAAAAATAAAGACAACTGCCGTGACAATGTAGATGTTCTCGAAAGTGTTACATATTTGTCATCTCCATCCGGTCTCTGCAGTCCATAAACAAAAGTCGTTCCAAGGTTATCCACATCCGCACGAAGGATTCCAATTCTTTCCACACCTTTTGCCTGTTCTGCCAGTTTTTCAAACGTGTCACCTGTCGTATAATCTCCAACCCACAATTTTGTAGTAACATGTTTCCCGGTATAAATTTCATTTTTCGTATAACACCGGACATAATTTTCTGATTCCATCCGTTTTAACAGACTTCTTTTGTATCTGCTGCTAAGTACCTGTTTTCCGGAAGTGGCAGCGCGTCTTTATCCGGTTCACTCATGACAGTAAAATAATTTTCATACAGAATACTTCCTGACATTTTTTCTAATGCCAGACATACCTGACATTTATCATCTGTAAGGCGGGCTATCCTGCGGCACACTTTACATTCCCGCTCTCCTTCATGTTTTCTGCTATTCAGATTCCGGATCATATCTGCATTATACCGATTCGATTTTTTCTCAGAAATCATCTTAGATATCGTAAGATACAGATCGGAATAACTTCCCTTCGGCATATTTCTTAACGCATTGGCATTTGCTTTCGCATATCCGCAGGCAACATATAACGCTGTATCAAAATGTTCCATCATCCAGTGATTCAGACTTTTTTCATAGTGCTCTAAAATATCACGGGTATCATCCGTATTCGCTAAAAGCAAATAGCAGTGTCCTCCTCCTGTATAAATTAAATTTGCCCTTGAAAGTGACAACTTCTCTAACAGTTCATCCACAATATGCTCCATCATAATTTCAAGGTAAAAACTTCTCGCACGCAGTCCTTTTAATGCACCTTTTTCTCCTATCGTATAGATAAAACTCTGAATACCGGAAATATCCATGGAATACAGTAAAAACATTTCCTCGTCATAAGATTTCTCTGCATTGATAAACAGGCTCTGCTTATAATTTTTTTCGCCTTTCGCAGTCAGAAACTGCATTACGCATGACGCAACTGCTGCGGTCATCTTCATGTGGTCATACAAAGAAATATCTGCAAGCTCCTTTTTTGAAGTAGAAGATGGAATGTATGTCAGATTTGCCTCAAGCACAGCCAGCAGGGAATTGATGTATTCTTCGTCTAACGTGATGCCCTTTAAATTATCTGTAATATTTTGAATGACGGACTGATAAAAATGTTCATCCATAGATATTTCATCTTCTGTCGGATAATTAATTTCATTCTTCGGATTTAAAACCTGCATGGCATAATGACTTTGTCCGTGATTTCCATTTAAAATATTAAATACACTCTCTAACGGCATCGCTTTATCAAATCCGCCTTCTCCTGCTTCCGCCTCTCTGCGATCCGAAAATGCTGCCACATTGTCTGCATAGTAAACAACATATGCCTTATCGTCTTCTGCTAAGGATGCGTTCTTTAAATACATTCCATGATGATATCTCACACAGTTTAAAATTTCATCATCTGAAATATGTGCTTCATTCTTCAGATACTCATATCCACTCTGACTGTGATTTCTTCCATCCCCACTTCTATACACAACTTTTCCTATGTCATGAAGCAGACTTCCAATCATTAATTTTATCTGATCGTCCGTTATCATTTTCTTCCCCCTTCGTTTATGATTTTCATATATCCCATTCCGAGGGAAGTTTTGATTCCTACCCCGGAATACTCTCCAAACTCGAACAACATGTTAACAAAATTTGCCATTGTATCTGTGCCATGCAGCTTTATGGTTATTTTTCCGATAAAGGATGGAATCTTGACCCCCTCCAAAGAAAAACTTACACTTTTCAGATCATACCTGATCACCTGTGCATGCTCACATATCTGTTCGAGTGTATCTTCATCATGCATTGTATTTTCTGCTGTGGCACTGTCGTACTTATTCATCAGACTCTGAAAAACACAGCGAAGATCCGGATAAAAAAGATACCTTCCATTTTGTTTAAATGCAGTCGGAGATAGAAAATGAATCTGAATATACCTTTTCCCATCATCCTCATAAAAATGATCCATTAATTCTTTATATGTTGTTTCCATATAATTTTTCTTCACTATCAAAACTTTAAGATCATGTTTTTTATCAGAATGTATTCTAATTTCCACAACGTATCCTGTATAATAATCTTCACTGCTTCTTTATTCAGTCCTGTAATTACCCAGTACCAGTTCCCCTCTCTGCATTCTAAATGCTGTGCATATGGATGAAGGCTTGAAATATGCAGATAATCTGCATATTCCTCTGGCAGCAATTCCATAAGTGCCCCATGAAACAATGATGACATCTGATATGTCAATTCTTTTTCACATTTTAACTTTAATTCTAATTTTGCTAACATTCCCCTTCTCCATCTGTTATTTTATGCCTTTATATTTTATTTACTTACTATTGTAACATGCATCTTCCAAATTTTCATATATTAACGTAAAATATTTATTTTTCTATTTCATAATCTGACATAAATAACCAAAAGGCAAGAGATCTCTCCCTTGCCTTTTCATAAGCCAGCCACCCTACAACTCTTCCGTCTTATACGTGACATATCCCTCATAATAATAACTATGGTCAATACCTTTCATATAAATTTCCCGGTCATTGATCTGATCGGTAAGTGCTGCATTTAAAATATATTTAATTTCAATATCTTTGATCGGACTGCGTTCCATCGCCATCAGATAATCTTCTTTTTCTATCTTACTCCAGTCTACTACCTGTCCGATCTGTTTTTTTAACATCATATCCAGCCAGATGCGCATGCTTCTTCCATTTCCTTCACGAAACGGATGCACAATGTTCATTTCCACATATTTTTCAACAATCTCATCAAATGTGTTCTGTGGCATTTTGTCTACATTTTTAATTGCTGTTTCAAGATACATAAGCGGTGCAAATCTGAAATTACCTTTTGATAAATTTACGGTTCGGATTTTTCCTGCAAAGTCATAGATATCATCAAATAAATATTTATGAATCTCACATAACGTTTGAAACTTTCCCGCCTCAAGTTTCTCGAGCATACCATTTTCAAACAGTTCTACTGCCTTCTTTTTACTGATACGTTCCTCTTCACGCGCGAGTCCGCGGAACTTTTAATTCCAAGCTTATTTTCCAGCGCCATACAACATGTCCTCCATATTGGGATGTTCTCCCTTTAATCCTCCTCGATCACATGCATCTCCAGAAAATCAAAATCCACATGCTCAATAAAACAATCCTGCGTAAAACGTGTCTTTGCATGCCTCTTAAACTCTTCCACATTCGCATCTAACCAGATCGGTTTTCCAAGGTCAAATGCATAACATACCTCATCTAACGCCTTGAAAATTTTGTGCGTTCTCGTATCATCTGACTCATCTGTCACTGTCATGTCTTTGATCAGGTGCGTACCCTTCATCATTTTAAACCAGATTCTCATGAATTGTTATCTCTCCATTTTTATTGTTGATCCGTGTCTTCTCTGCCGTCCCGTCTCATACATCAGAAGTGATGCGGAGATTGCCGCATTTAAGGATTCCACCTGTCCCTGCATTGGAATCTTAATATAAGTATCTGCCAAATCTGCGATCTCATCCGACAATCCGTTTCCCTCATTTCCGATGAGAAACGCCGTCTTTTTCTTATAGTCCGGCTCATCATAGGAAAGTGTGCCCTTAAGGTGCGCCGCATAGACATTGACCTGCTGCTCTTTGAGTGATGAAATCGTCCCCGCAAGATCTTTCGTGATGAAAAAAGGAACCCGGTAAATGCTTCCCATCGTGGAACGGATGGTTTCGGATTAAACAGATCCACAGTCGTCTGGTTCATGATCACCCTGTGATGCCTGCCCCCTCACCGGTACGCACCATCGTGCCGAGATTTCCCGGATCCTGGATGCTCTCTAAGATCAGAAGATGCGTCTGTTCCCCTTTGATCAGTTTCTCTAATGCATACTCCGGTTTCTTTATCACACAGAGGATTCCCTGCGGTGTCTGTGTGTCGGAAACACTTTTAAACACATTGTCGTAGACGATCTCATAGCCGGTTTCATTCAAACGTTCCAGTACTTTTCTGTTCAGTTTTTCTTCCCCATGTTTTGGTGTGCATGATTTCATGCAATCCTGCATATTGCCCTGCATACATGTTTCATAAAAACTCTCGGAAACATAAACCTGTTTCACCCATTCCACCGGGGCCTCTAAAAACATTTTTCTTCCCTCTGCCACGAAAACACCCTGTTCATTTCTGGCTTTTGCTTTTTTCATGAGCAGTGTCAAATTTTTCATCTGCTGGTTTGATGTACTTGTAATCATAATTTCCCTCACTAAAAAATCCGTTATACCTGTCGCTAAGTATAACGGATTTCTCTCTAAAATGCAAAAACTATCAAATTTATGTAATATAACATCAGATTGTATAGTTCATCATCTACTGTCATGTACAATAGATCAACGATCTATTGTCTTGTATTACAGAGAAAGGTTTCTGCTGATCTCGTACTGATATTCCGGAATCTCCTTTGTCATTGCAAGTGCCTCGTCGATATCATAATCAACGAAATCACCATGACGGTATCCAACAACACGGTTTGTCTTGCCTTCGCAGAGTAAATCTACTGCTAAAGCACCCATGTTGATGCATATACACGGTCTTTACATGTCGGGCTTCCACCACGCTGCATGTGACCTAAGATAGTTGCACGTGTCTCGATACCGGTTGCAGCTTCGATTCTCTTTGCCATACTGGAAGAATGTCCGATTCCCTCAGCATTTACAATGATATGATGCTGTTTACCACGTTTACGGTTCTCAATGATGTGGTTGACTAATTTCTGCTCGTCATAGTCATATTTTTCCGGAAGCAGGATATCCTCGGCACCGTTTGCAATACCACACCATAATGCGATATAACCTGCACCACGTCCCATAACCTCAATGATACTGCAACGCTCATGGGATGTTGATGTATCACGGACTTTGTCAATTGCTTCCATTGCTGTATTTACTGCTGTATCAAAACCAATCGTGTACTCAGTACATGCGATATCAAGATCGATCGTTCCCGGAAGACCAATCGTATTGATTCCAAGTCCTGCCAGCTTCTGGGCACCTTTAAAAGAACCGTCACCACCGATAACGATGATTCCGTCAATGCCGTGTTTCTTACAGATCTCTGCACCGCGTTTCTGTCCTTCTGCTGTTGTAAACTCCATACAGCGTGCTGTCTGTAAGATCGTACCACCGCGCTGGATGATATCGGAAACATCTTTTGCTTCCATATCAATGATCTCTTCCTGAAGAAGTCCTGCGTAACCTCGCTTAATTCCTTTTACCTTTTTTCCCTTTGCAATTGCTTCCCTTACAACTGCACGAATGGCTGCGTTCATTCCCGCGCATCGCCACCACTTGTCAGCACACCGATTGTATTAATCTCTTTTGCCATTTATCGTTCCCTCCTAAAATAATATACCCATTTTTCTAATCTTTATTATTCTAATCTCTTTATTATTTCTTTTCAATGCTCTTTTCAACAATTTTTACATTTTTTTCGCCCAAAAATTCCGTCAAGTTACCAACAAGCTCCGGATTGATATGAACATTGTAATTTTGGCTAATCTTTTCATGGCACGCAGCGAGGCAATATAGATCACAATCTCATCATTTCCGTCCGAACCATAGAGCCGGGAATACAGTTCTTTTTCCTTTTCTTCATATGATTCTTTTGTCGCAAACTGAAGCCACAGCTCCCGTTTGGTGTCGTCAAAGGAATAGATTTTTTCACAGATCAGTTTTCCGTTTTTATCTTCCTCGACATTGGCATGTCCGGCGACAAAGACTTTTTCATCCTCGTTCAAATAACGGCTGTATTTCTCGTAATCGCGCGGAAAAATAATAACTTCCACCGTTCCAAACAGATCCTCGACCGTGATGAATGCCATCGCTTTGTTCTGCTTGGTGTATTTGATGGTCTTTTCAGTGATGATGCCCCCAATGACAACACTCTGGTTATCTTTGATCTTTACGGCATTCGTTTCTTCATCCAGCATAAAATCTGCTGTCACGGCGCTGATATTTTTGCGCCATTTTTCCTCATATTCCTCCAACGGATGTCCGCTTAAATAAATGCCAAGAACTTCCTTCTCAAAACCAAGTTTGATCTCCTTGGTGTACTCCTCCACATTCGGGAAACGGACTTCATACGCCTTTTTTTCTTCCTCTGAGACAAGGTCAAACAAAGACATCTGCCCGGCAAGCGAATTTTTCTTTTCCTGATTCAGGTTATCAATCAGCGTATTATATACTAAAAGCATCTGCTGCCTGTTGCCGTCTAACCCGTCACAGGCTCCTGCTTTGATCAGGTTTTCGACTGCGCGCTTATTGACCTCACGCCCCGCCACACGGCTTAAGAAATCAGAGAGCGTGGTATATTTTCCGTTCGCTTCTCTTTCAGCTAAAATGATATCAATAACCTGTCTGCCGATGCTCTTGATTGCGTACATGCCGTAGCGGATCCCATCTTTTGTTGCCAAAAAGCGTCCTTCTCCCTCATTGATGTCCGGAGAAAGTACCTTAATTCCCATCTGGCGGCAGGAATAAATGTACTCTGCAACTTTTCTTGTATTGTCGATCACAGACGTCATGAGCGCCGCCATAAATTCAACCGGATAATAATATTTTAAATACGCCGTCTGATAAGCAACCACCGCATAAGCTGCCGCGTGGGATTTGTTAAATGCATATTTGGCAAAATCAACCATGGAATCGTAGATCTGGTTTGCTGCCTGCTCACTGATCCCATTTGCGATACAGCCCTTGATGCCCTGTTCTTCATTTCCATAAACAAAATTCTGACGTTCCGCGTCAATGACATACTGCTTCTTTTTACTCATGGCACGGCGGATGTTATCTGCCTGTCCCATTGTATAACCGGCAAGGTTCTGCACGATCTGCATAACCTGCTCCTGATAGACAATGCAGCCATACGTCGGCTCTAAGATCGGCTCTAATTCCTTGCAGACATAGGTCACGCTCTCCGGTTCATTTTTCCCTTTGATATATTTGGGTATAAAATCCATCGGTCCCGGACGGTAAAGGGAAATGCCGGCGATGACATCCTCTAAACTCTGCGGTTTTAACTCCTTCATGAAGTTTTTCATACCCGCACTTTCTAACTGGAAGATACCATCACATTTTCCGGTTCCGATCGAGTCTAATACTTTTTTTATCATCATAATCAATGTTATCCACATCAATTTTTTATTCCATGATTTTTTTCCACAAGTTTGACTGCATCACTGATGACAGTTAAGGTACGCAGTCCAAGGAAATCCATTTTTAAAAGTCCGAGTTCCTCGATCGTAGTCATGACAAACTGTGTTGTGATCGTGCCATCGGAACTTCTCGACAGAGGCACATATTCGTCCATCGCCTTCTGGGAGATTACGACTCCGGCGGCATGCATGGAGGTATGGCGCGGCAGACCTTCTAGTCTTTTCGCCATGTCGATCAGTCTTTTTACCGTCTCATCCGACTCATACATGGAACGCAGTTCCGGGTTCATTATGAGTGCTTTGTCGATCGTGATATTGAGTTCGTTTGGAATATTTTTTGCAATCGTATCACAGAAATTATACGGCAGATCCATGACACGTCCGACATCACGGATGACACCGCGCGCCGCTAACGTACCGAAGGTAACGATCTGCGTTACACAGTCTTTTCCGTATTTTTCAATAACGTAATCAATGACTTCACTTCGTCTCTCATAGCAGAAGTCAATATCGATATCCGGCATGGTCACACGTTCCGGATTTAAGAACCGCTCAAACAGCAGGTTATAACGGATCGGATCAATATTGGTAATACCCGTTGTATAAGACACAAGGCTTCCCGCCGCACTTCCCCTTCCAGGGCCAACCGGAATACCGTGCGTTCTCGCATAGTTGATAAAATCCCATACGATCAGGAAATAATCGACGTACCCCATCTTCTGAATGACAGAAGCTCATAGTCAAGCTTCGGCAAAAGCTCCTCATGCTTGTCCGGGTAACGTCTTACCAGCCCCTCATGACAGAGTTTGTTCAGGTAAGTCCACGAATCATACCCCTCCGGCACGTCAAAATGCGGCAGCTTGGTCACTCCAAATTCAATCTCCACATTGCAGCGGTCCGCGATCTTCTGTGTGTTGTCAATCGCCTGTGCCGCATATGAAAACAGCGCGCGCATCTCCTCCTCAGATTTCACAAAATACTGCCCGCCCTCATAACGCATGCGGTTTTCGTCGGACAGTTTTTTTCCGGTCTGCAGACAGAGTAAAATATCATGCGGCTCGCATCCTCAGCGTAAGTGTAATGTACGTCGTTTGTTGCCACCAGCTCAATACCCGTCTCCTCACTCATCCGCATCAGACCTGCATTAACGGTCTTTTGATCCGGGATTCCATGATCCTGCAATTCCAAAAAGAAATTGCCTTTTCCAAAACATTTTTCATATTTACAGGCAGTCTCTTTTGCCTCCTCATAAAGACCACGCACCAGGTAGCGCTGCACCTCCCCGGCAAGACAGGCACTTAAGGCAATGATACCCTCATGATACGTCTCTAAGACTTCCATATCCACGCATGGTTTGTAGTAATATCCTTCCACGAAACCTTTTGAAACTATTTTCATCAGGTTCTGATACCCCTGATTATTTTCCGCTAAAAGCACCAGATGATAATAACGGTCATCCCCGTGTGAAAGTTCCCTGTCAAACCGTGATCCCGGCGCCACATAGACCTCGCAGCCTAAAACCGGCTTAATCCCTGCTGCCCTTGCTGCCTTATAAAAATCAATCACGCCGTACATCACACCATGATCTGTGATGGCGGCGCTGTTCATCCCGAGTTCTTTGACTCTTGAAACATATTCTTTTATCTTATTTGAACCGTCCAAAAGGCTGTACTCTGTATGGACGTGCAGATGCGTAAATGACATGCTTTGTTTCCTCCGCATTCTATTATATCGTCTCCCTGATAAATATTCAATTTTTTTCGCACATCTCATACAATTTTCTGTTACTGTTCACTCGTACCTCGTTCCAGTAACGGATTTTGCCGATGCTTCGCATTCCAAATCGGCAAATCTGCTGCCA
>ENA-OQCN01001535-OQCN01001535.1-human-gut-metagenome-genome-assembly--contig:-NODE-1535-length-11271-cov-4.758794_pt1 | contig 11271 bp, 8 predicted proteins | sample MGYA00242497_ERZ504576 | MGnify/ENA primary metagenome ERZ504576 (study PRJEB26092, sample SAMD00036296) | human gut metagenome | host: Homo sapiens | study: EMG produced TPA metagenomics assembly of...
TGGAGATTCCTACACTCTGCTATCTGGAAGATGTATTGCCGGATGGTTCCTGTCGTTTGTGCGTGGTAGAAGTAACAAACAACGGAAGAACCAAATTTGATACGGCATGTACACTTCGCTGCTCAGAAGGTGATGAAGTACAGACAATGTCAGAGAAGGTAGTTGCATATCGTAAAGATACACTGGATCTCCTTCTTTCTGACCACCGTGTACACTGCTTCTCCTGCGAGGCAAACGGCGACTGTAAATTACAGGATTACTGTTTTGAATATGGTGTAACTGAGACAAGCTATCCTGGTGAAATGAAGGATATGCCGATTGATGATACCAATAAATTCTTTACCTATGATCCAAGCCTGTGTATTCTCTGCCACCGCTGCGTGAATACCTGTAAAGAAATCGTAGGAAGAGGTGCGATCGATACCATGGATCGTGGTTTCAACTCCGTAATCGGTGCACATTATAAACATAAATGGAATGAAGGTATCTGTGAATCCTGTGGTAACTGTGTTCAGGCCTGTCCGACAGGTGCGTTAACCATGAAGCGCAGAAAGAAATATCGTCCATACCAGATTGACAAGAAGGTTCTGACTACCTGTCCACATTGTGCAACAGGCTGCCAGTATTATCTCCTCATAAAAGACGGAAAGATTGTGGATACAGAGGCTGCAAACGGACCATCCAACAAAGGTCTGCTCTGCGTTAAAGGCCGCAGCGGAAGCTTCGATTTTGTACAGTCACCGGAGCGTATCAAATATCCGTTAATTAAGAATAAAGAGACAGGTGAATTTGAACGTGCAACATGGGATGAAGCACTTGATCTTGTAGCTTCCAAGTTTATGGAAATCAAGAAGAAATATGGCTCTGATTCCCTTGCAGGTTTTGCATGCTCCAGATCACCGAATGAAGATATTTACATGGTACAGAAGATGGTTCGCTGTTGCTTCGGCACCAACAATACAGACAACTGTGCACGTGTATGTCATTCCGCATCTGTATCAGGTCTTGCAATGACTCTTGGCTCAGGCGCCATGACAAACCCGATCGAAGATATCACAAAGAATGCAGATCTGATCATGCTGGTTGGTTCCAATCCTGAGGAAGCACATCCTGTAGTCGGCATGCAGATCCGTCAGGCCATCAAGAGAGGATGCAAGCTGATCGTAGTTGATCCTCGTGATATTGGTCTGGCTAAGAAAGCAGATATCCATCTGAAACTGAAACCTGGTACAAATGTTGCTTTTGCAAACGGTATCATGAATGTGATCCTTTCTGAAGGTCTTCAGGATGACAAGTTCATTGCAGAGCGTACAGAAGGTTTCGAAGAATTAAAGGAAATCGTTAAAGATTACACACCTGAGAAGGTAGCTGAGATCTGCCACATTGATCCAGACGATCTGAGAAAAGCAGCGATCATGTATGCAAAAGCTGACCGTGCTCCGATCATCTACTGCCTTGGTGTAACTGAACATTCCACAGGTACAGAGGGCGTTATGTCCATGTCCAATATGGCAATGATGGTTGGCAAGCTTGGACGTGAAGGCTGTGGTGTTAACCCGCTTCGTGGACAGAATAACGTACAGGGTGCCTGCGATATGGGTGCTCAGCCGAACGTATATCCGGGATATCAGAAGGTTACTGATCCGGCAGTTCGTGAGAAATTCGAGAAAGCATGGGGTGTAAAACTTGATCCGAATATCGGAACTCATGCAACTGATGTATTCCCGAAGGCAATCACAGGCGAGATCAAGGGTCTGTATATTTATGGTGAGGACCCGGTAGTTACTGATCCGGACACCACACACATCATCAAAGCATTAAAGAGTCTTGATTTCTTTGTACTTCAGGAACTTTTCATGACAGAGACAGCTCAGTATGCAGATGTTATCCTTCCTGGTGTAAGCTATGCAGAGAAAGAGGGTACATTTACCAATACAGAGCGCCGCGTACAGAGAGTCCGCAAGGCTGTCACAGTACCTGGAGAGATGAGACTGGATACAGATATTATTATTGATCTGATGAACCGCATGGGATATCCGCAGCCACATCTGACTTCTGCTCAGATCATGGATGAGATCGCATCCTTGACACCGAGCTTCGCAGGTATCAGCCATGAACGTCTTGACAGTGAAGAAGTTCATGGACAGGGACTTCAGTGGCCATGTACCTCCAAGGATCATCCGGGAACACCGATCATGCATGTTGGTAAATTCTCCCGCGGTCTTGGCTGGTTCTATCCTGCAAAATATGTACCGTCAGCAGAGCTTCCGGATGAGGAATATCCAATCATCCTCATGACAGGACGTATTCTGTATCATTACACAACAAGAGCCATGACAGGAAAGACACCTGAGCTTATGGAGATCGAAGGTAAGTCATTTATCGAAATGAACATCGTAGATGCCGATAAGCTGGGTATCAAAAACGGTGATAAAGTCAGAGTTTCTTCCAGACGAGGATCCATTGAATCTACCGCTCGTGTAGGTACAAAGACCTCACCGGGTGAGAGCTGGATGCATTCCACTTCCCGGATGGAAATGCAAACTGGCTGACCAACGCCGCACTTGACAAATACGCAAGAATTCCTGAATATAAGGTATGCGCAATTAAGATTGAGAAAGCATAAAACAATATCGGAGAAAAAGTTCCGGATCTGATATCGTAAATATTATATGGGGCTGTCGCACATGGATCTGCTGTCCTTGCGGCAGCTCCATATTCCTTTATGGAAAGGCAAAAATAATCATTCGGCAGTACATCATTCTGTGAAAGTACGGAACGGTTACAGATAATTTTTTGTGAAAAATATAGTGTTACATAATAAGGAGTACGAGGCATGCAGAGATTTCAGTCAATCCTTCAGTTTAAAAAAGTCAGTTGTAAAAACTGTTACAAATGTGTCCGGAACTGCCCGGTCAAGGCGATACGTGTTCATGATCATCAGGCCAGGATCATAGAAAGTCAGTGTATTTACTGTGAGAAGTGTATCCTTGTCTGCCCGCAGGATGCCAAGGAAGAGCAGAATATGATTCCTGCAATCTGCAATGCAATGGAGAATAAGACGCAGGTTATAGCCTCTCTTCATCCGGCATATCTGGCACGTTTTGGGGTAACCGGTATCAATGGAATAAGGGAAGCGATGAAGAAGCTGGGATTTGCAGATGCAGCGGATGCAGCAGAAGGTGCAAGCCTGATGATTTCGCAGTATAGAGCACTTTTTGCGGAACAGAAAGAGCCGGGAATAATGATCTCTTCTGCCTGTCCTGTAATCGTACAGTTTGTCAGGAAACACTATCCGCATCTTCTGGGAAATTTGGTACAGTCTGCCTCTATGATGCAGTTTCATGCCAGTTATCTGAAAAAGAAATATCCGGGAGCAGAGATTGTCTATGTAAGTCCCTGTATTTCGGCTATGTCAGAACTGAGAGACTCAGGAAATGAAGTGGATTATGTGATCACATTGGAAGAGCTGGCGCAATGGATGAAAAAAGAAGGGATTTCCATAACTGAAAAAGAACCTGAGCAGATTGCCTACCGTTCCAGAGAAATCGCCATTGCGGATGGTTTAACAGACCTGCTTGGGGCTGTAAAGGGAATCCGCAGGCTTTCTGTAAGTGGGATGGAGCAGTGCAGGGAGGTTCTGGAAGAACTTCATCCGGAGGATTTTGAAAATTGCTTTCTTGAGATGTATGCATGCAGCGGCGGCTGTGTGGCAGGTCCTTCTTTCCAGATGAAGAGGGGACATTATCTGGCAGACGTTCTGGCAGTGAAGAATGCAGCCTTTGGAAAAGATTTTCACAGAGAACAGGGAGACTATGAACTTCCGGGATTTGAACTGAGAAAGAATTTCGGTTACTGTCCTGCACAGGAACAGGAGGAGGTCTCAGAGGAAGAAATAAGGGATGCTCTGGCGGAAATGGGGAAATTTTCTCTAAAGGATGAATTAAACTGCGGTGCCTGCGGGTACAACACATGCAGGGAAAAGGCAATTGCCATTATCCAGAATAAGGCTGAGGTTGCATGTGTATTCCATATATGCGGGCAAAACAGGAAAGTTACTCCAATAAAGTCTTTAATGCCATGCCCGGACTTCTGGTAACTGTGGATTATAATCTGAAGATCATTCAGATGAATGAGGCGGCGTCCAAATTGTTCAATATGCCGAAAAAGCGGCGCCTGATCGGGAAACCGGTATCGGAGATCATGGATGATTACAGTCTGGCGAGTATACTGGCTTTTGAACGGAATCTGATGCAGGATGAGATTTATCTGGAGGATCAGAAATGTTATCTAGATCGCGTAATGACGAATGATAAAGAAAATAAAATGATTCTCTGCATTATGAAGGATATTACAAAGGAGCGGAAGCATAAAGATCAGATTCATAATGCTCAGATTGAAGCTGCGCGTATGGCAGATAAGCTGGTAGAAGAACAGCTGAAGATCGTGCAGCAGATCGCCGGACTTCTTGGAGAAACTGCTGCAGACACCAAAGTGGCAGTAGAAAAACTGAAAAATACCATACTTCTGGAGAGTGAAGAAGAGAATGAAAAGAAATAAGCATCATGGACTGAATGTGGAATTTGACGGCTTATGCATGGATTTTGGTCATGTGAGCCTGAATAAAAAGAAAGAATTTCTCTGTGGGGACTGCTATAAGATTGAAGAAAATGATAAAGACCATGTTCTGGTGCTTTCTGACGGACTTGGGAGCGGAGTAAAGGCGAATATCCTTTCCACGCTGACTGCGACCATGCTCAGTACCATGATCATTAATCAGGTGGAACTGGATGAGGCAGTGCGTGCAGTGGCAAAAACGCTTCCTGTGTGCAGTGTGAGAAATCTGGCATATGCCACTTTTACAGTGCTGAATTTTCAGGGGAAACAGGTAAGCCTTTATCAGTTTGATAATCCGGATGCAATTCTGATCCGGGATGGCAAGCTCTTTGATTATCCGGTGGAGACAAGTATGATCGAAGAGAAGGAAATCCATAAAAGCTGTTTTGAACTGAAAGATGAGGATATGCTGATCATTATGTCCGACGGTGTCACCAATGCGGGAATGGGAAAAACTACCAACGGCGGCTGGGGAAGAGATGATGTAATGGCTTTCTGCAGGGCAAAGTACCATAAAGGGATGAGCGCACAGGAGATGGCAGGCTATCTGGCAGAGGCCAGCCTGGATCTGAATCTGAATGAAACGGATGATGATATTACAGCCATTGTTCTGCGGATGCGGCATAAACAGGTGGTAAACCTTATGATCGGCCCGCCAAGTAAGGAGGAGCATGATGAGCGATATCTGAAGTCCTTTTTCGATTCAGAGGGATATCATGTAATCTGCGGCGGAACTACTGCACAGTGTGCTGCCAGGTATCTGGATAAAGAGCTGATCTCTCTTAGTGAAACTGCCTGCGGAGACGTTCCTGCCTATTATAAGCTGGAAGGTACAGAGCTGGTGACAGAGGGATTTCTTACGATTGAGCATTTGCTTGAATATTGTGAAGAATGGATGGAGGACAGGCTGTCCTTTAACAGGCTGAAACGAAAAAAGGATGCGGCAGCATTGCTTGGTGTGATGCTGTTTGAGCAGGCAACGGATATTAATTTCTACTTCGGCGGTGCTATCAATAAGAGTAACGTGGAACTGGGAATCACAGAGAAAAGGAAAGAGCAGGCAGCAGAAGAACTTGTGGAACATCTGCAGAAAGCAGGAAAGAATGTGAATATTGCATTCTGGGCGATCTGAGAAAACAGAAAAAACAGCAGTACATGGTTTTATAAAGAGATATCAGGGTTACTGTTCACTGGTAATATCCCGCGAGGTGTTTTTTGTGAGCGAAGGTCACAGAAAACCCGAGACATACCGCGCGAATTTATGCGATTAGCATAAATTGAGTTTGCAAAGCAAACGATACTCCTTGGGCTTTGCGCAAGGAGGTTCATATTTTTTGCATCGCGAAGCGTGTTGCTGTGAACGGAGTGAACAGTAACACATCAGGAAGGATGAGACAGAAAATGGCGAAGATATTATGTGTATGCATCAGTAAGGAACGCAAGACCTGCTCGCAGAACATTCATGAATGCGAAGCTGATCTGCAGGGACTTGTGGGAGATGTGCATTATGGAATGGGCGGAAGAAAGCAGGTCAGTCTTCTTCCTTATGAGAAGGTAAAAGAATATTTTGAACAGGCAGGAGAAGATTTCAGATATGGCAGATTTGGAGAAAATCTCCTTGTGGAAGGGATTAACTGGAACAGTATTGCGGAGGGGAACAGATTTCGTTGTGGAGATGTACTTCTGGAAGCAGTCAGGATCGGTGCGGGCGGTCCTGCATCAGATGCCTATAAGGGAGAAAAGGTATGCACGCCCATGGAACCCTGGTTTGTATTCTGTCAGATTCTGGAGGCAGGGAGGCTGAGAGAAGGAGAAATCATTCTCCAACAGAGATGAAAAATATGTAATTCTTCAGCAGTGGGCTGAATATTATGATGTTATAGCAATTTCCAAAATACTGAAGACAATCTGGTTTATAAAAAATAAGGCTCTAATGGAGTATCTTAGTGATATTATTCTCTGAAATTGCTATAGAGTTCAAAAGGTAAAACTAATATATCCGTCAATTGACCCGGTGGTTATAAAGGTATTGAAAAGACTATAAAAATGTAATATACAAGAGGAGGAATTAGTGCGTGGAGGGAATCAGTGTAGAACAGGCAGTGGAACAGATTCTGCAGCATACGCCTGTAATAAACGAGACAGAAGAAACAGAACTGAATAAAGCAGGGGGAAGAATCCTGGCGCAGGATATGGTGGCAGGGTTTGACAATCCTCCTTTTGACCGCTCTCCGGTAGATGGCTATGCGTGTAAGGCAGAGGATCTTGCAGGTGCCGCTAAAGAGCATCCGGTGAGGCTGAAAGTCATGGAAGAGATTGATGCAGGACAGTATTCGGAAAGAGAAATCCAGCAGGGACAGGCAGTGCGCATTATGACAGGTGCTGCAATACCCAATGGCTGCAATTGCTGTATTTATCAGGAGGATACCGATTATGGCGAAGATACGGTAGAAGTTTACAGCGAACAGAAGCGATGGAGTAATTATTGCTTCGCAGGAGAGGATTTCAAAAAAGGAACTACACTTCTGAAAAGAGGAACACATATCGGATATGTGGAGGCAGCAATTCTGGCCGGAATGGGAGTGGCGAAAGTGCCGGTTTACCGTCAGCCGAGAATCGTGCTTCTGACTACAGGAGATGAGGTGGTAGAACCGGGAATTCCATTGCCGGAAGGAAAAATTTACAACAGCAATATGACAATGCTGTCTGCCAGACTGCGTGAACTGGGAATCGAATCTTTGCATATGGAAGCAGTCAAAGATGATCCGACGGTTATGTCTGAGAAATTAAAAGAAGCAGCAGAAGCGGCAGATATGATCATCACTACGGGAGGTGTATCTGTAGGCAAGAAGGATATCATGCATGAGTCCCTGAGACTGATGGGGGCAGAGCGGATTTTCTGGAGGGTAAAGATGAAACCGGGAATGCTACATTGTTTTCTGCATATAAAAAAGACTTCCGATATAACTGCAACAGATCATTGCGCTTCAGAAAGAGAGATTCCGATCATCAGTCTCTCCGGAAATCCTTTTGGTGTTGCAGTCAGCATAGAACTTTTGATCCGTCCTGCACTGGAAAAGATGATGCAGGATCCATCAATCGGTCTGAAAGAAGTAAATGGCATTATGGCTGATAATTTTGAAAAAGGAATCAAGGGCCGCCGCTTTATCCGGGCATATCTGGAAAATGGAAAATTTCATCTTCCCAATGGTCTTCACTCTAACGGAGTCCTCAGTTCCATGGCCGGCTGCAATTGCCTGATCGATACAAAAACCATGGAAAATCAGGAAAGCAGAAGCCTGAACGCAGGGGATAAAGTGAGCGCGATTTGCTTTGAGAGGAGCAGCAAACAGGTGGAAAGAAAAAGAATATTTGCAATCAGCGGTGTAAAGAATTCAGGGAAAACAACTCTGATCTGCAGGCTTTTGGAGATTTTTAAAGACAAGGGCCTTAAAGTGGCGGTGCTGAAGCATGACGGGCATGATTTCGTGCCAGACGTACCGGGAACGGATACATACTGTCAGCTTCAGTCCGGAGCCTACGGCACAGCAGTTTTTTCAGCAGGCAAATATATGCTGGTAAAACAGCAGCCGCAGATTTCCGAAAAAGAGCTGGCAGAATTTTTTCCGGAGGCAGATCTGATCTTACTGGAAGGATTTAAATACAGTACTTATCCGAAAATTGAAATTATCCGTAAGGGAAATTCAGCAGAAAGTGTCTGCAATCCGGAAAAACTGATGGCGATCGCCACAAACCTGGATGCAGAGGAAAGAGATGCACTGTCTGTACTGGAAAATGTTCCATTCTTTGAACTGGACAATGCAGAGTGTATTGCAGAATTTATTCTGTCGGATTATTTCCGGTAAAGAGTTTCATACGGTCACGTCGCGCGGCACAGATAAGGGTAAGGTGGTATTCTTTGGCCATGGCAACTGCCTCGGCGGAAGGGGATGCCTTGCTTGCCAGAACCGGTATTCCGGCGCGGATTGCCTTGATCGCCATATCTGTAGGGATACGTCCACTGGAATAAACCACGCATTTCTTCAGGTCAATATTATGGCGCAGGGCATAACCGATGGCCTTATCCAGAGCATTATGACGTCCGATATCTTCGCACTGAAAGAGCAGTTCTCCGTCACAGGCAAGAAAACAGCTGTGAGTTGCCCAGGTCTGGCTGTGAAGCGGGGTACCATTGGCGAAACAGTCTGCAAGATCAAAGATCCACTGTTTTTTCCATGGGACAGGTGTAACTGGCGTCATTGGCTGATCTGTGATAAAATAATCATTAAGAACACGATTTCCGGTGCAGCAGGTCGGAGTAGGAGCAACATAATCTTCATTTTCCTCATGAGACTGCCCGGATTTATTTTTACTCAGGATAACGCGGGCACGTTTGCCGAATTCACAGATGTAGATCTGGTCAACGTCATCAGCAGAAGAGATGATTCCTTCAGTAAAAAGACGCCCCAGAACCAGTTCAGCCAGATGTTGTGGGATACAGACCAGTTTCATGGTCAGACGTTCATTTACATATACATCCATCATGTGTTCCACAAGAATGGGTTCTGTTTCCTCATGAGTTTCCCCGTCACGACCCAGAAACTCATAGGTAACATTCTCGAGCAGATTCAGGTCGTGGTATTGTTCGTTGATTTTCATAGGACAGTTCCTTTCGTCCGGTAAGGATTTTAATAATCTTGATACATTAAGTATAGACTGCGGAGTATGGAGTGTCAAACGATTATGAGAGAAAATATTGCCTGTGATTTTGACGGCGAATAACAGAAGAAAAGGTTACAAAGGTTGCGGTTCACCCGTATCCGGTAACAGAAAAATCAATTATTAGAAAGTAAAAGGCAGGTAGAGCCGATGATAGACAAATATGGAAGAGAAATAGATTATTTAAGGATTTCCCTGACAGACAGATGTAATCTGAGATGCATTTACTGTATGCCGGAAGAAGGCGTAAAATCCCTTTCTCATGCAGAAATCCTCACATACGATGAGATTCTCCGCATCTGCAGGTGCGCAGCAGATCTGGGAATCCGTAAGATTAAACTGACAGGCGGTGAGCCTCTTGTTCGTAAGGGCTGTGCAAGTCTTGCAAAACAGATCAAGGCGATCCCGGGAATTGAGAAAGTGACATTAACAACAAATGGAATCCTGCTCGCCGAGCAGCTGGATGCATTACTGGATGCAGGAATTGACGCCATTAATATCAGTCTGGATACTTTGGATTCGGAACTGTTCAAAAAAGTAGCGAGACGTGACGGACTGGAAAAGGTATTTGAGGGAATCGAAGCAGCACTTGCACATCCGGGACTTTCCCTGAAGATCAACAGCGTTCCGGTGATCAAGGAAAAGAAACTTCATCGGGATTGCAGGACTGGCGCAGAAATATCCAATCCATGTGCGTTTTATCGAGATGATGCCAATCGGATTTGGAAAACAGTTCCCATTCCAGGATGAAGAATCTATCAAAGCAGTACTGGAAGAAGCCTACGGTCCGATGCATGCAGTCAATGAACGCTACGGAAACGGCCCATGCCATTACTATGAAATCGCAGGATTTAAGGGAAAAATCGGATTTATCAGTGCAATGACCCACAAATTCTGCAGTCAGTGCAACCGAGTACGTCTTACATCCGAAGGATTCATGAAAGGATGCCTCCAGTATCAGAAAGGTACAGACCTGCGGGGGCTTATGCGCGGCGGATGCATGGATTCGGAACTGAAAGAAGCAATTTATCAGGTAGTCTGGAATAAACCGGTGAGCCATAATTTTTATCAAACGAAGACAGAACAGGATGAAATCAGAGGAATGTCACAGATTGGCGGGTGAGATATGTAAATAAGAAAGACACTTTTCTTCTAACATTTTGAAATTGCAGCATCTTGCGGCAAGGGAAGAATCTGGTTTGGCAATACACTTCTGGTATAATTTCATGGCTTTGTTTTGCAAAGTATTCTGAATATTGTCAATCAGAAATTTTTCTTTTTGGAGCAGATAAATATAATCGGTTTTTTCTTTGTCACTTTTAAAAGAACGGAAACAATCAATCTGATTATATTTTAATTGCGTAAGACAATTGTCTGGAACGGGAATCATGTTATTGATATTTAATACTGCATAAAGATATCTGGTAGATTCATCCTGAAGTTTGTGGAAATCCAGACTGTTTGACATTTTCTGATGTTTGGGTTTGGCGGAAGAGATAGGAACATAGTAATGAAAATTTCCAATTGTAAGAAGAGTTCCTACATGAAGTTTTAAACGTTCCCCATATTCCACATATCCAACGTGGGAATCAAATTGTGTTAGGTAATTTATATATTTTTTATCAACAATATACCAATTCATAAAACCTCCTGAAAGTAAAAAGTGGGTGGATTACTCCACCCATTACTGTTAATCGATTGTTTTAATTGGACAACCTAACCGCTTTTAAACGAGTGTTTTGGCTGGACACTCTAACCGCTATACAGACATTTCTGTCTGTGATTTTATTATATGTAATATGAAGAAAAAAATCAATACTTTTATTGATGATTTATATAAACAAAAAGGAAAACTGATAATGAGAAAGAAAGAAATTTCTAATGATTATTCTTGCTGGCGGTGCCAGCAGCCGCATGGGACGGGACAAATCAGAT
>ENA-OQCN01001536-OQCN01001536.1-human-gut-metagenome-genome-assembly--contig:-NODE-1536-length-11267-cov-1.599731_pt1 | contig 11267 bp, 13 predicted proteins | sample MGYA00242497_ERZ504576 | MGnify/ENA primary metagenome ERZ504576 (study PRJEB26092, sample SAMD00036296) | human gut metagenome | host: Homo sapiens | study: EMG produced TPA metagenomics assembly of...
CCCAATACTTAAAATGGAGCCGTCTTAAGGTAGACTGCTCTTGTATGATTACAAATCACTATGGTACTTTACCTGCATCTGTTTCATAGAGGTTTATGAAGTATTCAGTTGTATAGGACGCAGTATTTTAAGAAGTCCCCCATTATTAAGCATTGGTAAACTTTTTATGGGGGTGTTACTGATTAATACAGTATTATTAATTGTAATGATAATCGTTGCAATCGTATTATGTGTTATAGGCGTCATTGTTGGTTTCAACTTAGGCGTTGCACACAGAAAGAAAATTGCTGAGGCTGAATTCGGCAGTGCCGAAGAAAAAGCCAAGTCTATTGTAAAGGATGCCGAGAAGGCTGCTGACGCCAAAAAGCGCGAACTGTTGCTTGAGGCTAAAGAAGAAAATCAAAAACTTCGCGCAGACTTTGACGCAGAGGTTAAGGAACGCAGAAATGAACTTAATCGTCAGGAACGCAGAATTAACCAAAAAGAAGAAAACTTAGACAAGAAAACAGATAATTAGAGAAAAAAGAACAGACTTTAAGTCAAAAACTAAAGTCACTTGAATCTAAAGAAAAAGAAATAGCAGAAATCAAAGAACAACAAATGGCTCTTATTGAAAAGATTTCAGGTCTTACCGCCGAAGAGGCTAAGACTATCTTATTAAAAGATGTTGAAAATCAAACAAAGCATGAGGCAGCCATGATGGTTAAAGAAATTGAGCAAGAGGCAAAGGAGAACGCGGAAAAGAAAGCAAAGAACATAGTTTCTTTAGCTATTCAAAAAGTTGCCGCCGATCACGTTGCCGAAACCACCGTTTCTGTTGTTAATCTTCCAAGTGATGAAATGAAAGGCCGTATAATCGGTCGTGAAGGACGAAACATCAGAACCATTGAAACTCTTACAGGCGTTGATTTAATCATCGACGATACTCCTGAGGCAGTTATTGTTTCAAGTTTCGATCCTATCAGACGTGAAGTTGCACGTCTTGCACTTGAGAAGCTTATCGTGGACGGACGTATTCATCCGGCACGCATTGAGGAAACAGTTGAAAAATCTCGTAAAGAGGTTGAATCAATCATCAAGCAAGAGGGCGAAAGTGCTACATTTGAAACAGGTGTACACGGTCTTCACCCTGAACTTATCAAATTGCTTGGTAAACTTAAATTCAGAACAAGTTACGGTCAGAACGTCCTAAAGCATAGCATTGAGGTTTCACATCTTGCGGGCGTTATGGCAGGTGAACTGGGCGTCGATGTCGCACTTGCAAAACGTGCAGGTTTACTTCACGACATCGGTAAAGCAGTTGACCATGAAGTCGAAGGCTCACACGTTACTATCGGCGCAGATATTGCAAAGAAGTATCGTGAAAACAAGGATGTTGTACACGCTATTATGGCTCACCACGGTGACGTCGAGGCGCAGACAATCGTTGCCTCTTTAGTACAGGCAGCCGATGCAATATCCGCAGCACGTCCGGGAGCAAGACGTGAAAATCTTGAAACCTACATCAAGCGTTTACAAAACCTTGAAGAAATTGCAAACAGTTTCGACAGCGTTGAAAAGTCATTTGCTATTCAAGCCGGTCGTGAAATCAGAATTATGGTCAAACCTGAAAAGGTCAACGATGAAGGTATGATTCTTGTAGCAAAAGAAATTGTTAAACGTATTGAAAGCGAGCTTGAATATCCGGGTCAGATTAAAGTTAGTATGATTCGTGAAACAAGAGCGGTTGATTACGCTAAATAAGCTTGCATTACTTTGAAAAATTTGGGGTTATTACAGAGCGTAAATATTTATGACTTTGATACTTTGCGATAAAGGCACTGTATAAGCCGTTTATGTTTAGCTTCTACCCGTTCTGTAATACTCCTTTTTTTATTTATTTTGAACGAAAATTTATTTTAATTTTAGATATATTATACAGTTTTACACGTCCTGTCCGCCCACGATAAGACAGTGTTATAAATAAATCTGCGGGCAGAAAGGCTATGGATTTTATTATGAAAATTCTATGTATCGGAGATATTGTCAGCCGTATAGGACGCGATATGCTCTTTTAAATATGTTGACGATATGAAATATCAGAAAGATATTGACTTAGTTATCGCAAACGGTGAAAATGCCACCCACGGCAGAGGTCTTGCCCGCAACGCATATGACGAGCTTATTCGTGCAGGAATTGACGTTATCACTATGGGTAATCACACTTGGGACGCAAAAGAAGTTGTTGATATTATGCGCAACGAGGGAAACGTAATCCGTCCGGCGAATTACAATAAAAAGTGTCCGGGTGAGGGAAGTATCGTTTTTACCGCAAAAAACGGTGTTAAAGTCGGAGTTGTAAATCTTATCGGCAGAACATATCTTGACCCCGCCGACTCCCCTTTCGACGCTGCCGAACGCGAGGTTGCAAAATTAAAGAAATCAACCAATATTATAATAGTAGATTTTCATGCAGAGGCAACAAGCGAAAAACTTGCTATGGCATATTTCCTTGACGGCAAAGTTTCAGCCGTATTCGGAACGCACACACACGTTCAAACAGCCGATGAAGTCATTCTTCCGAAAGGTACAGGAAATATAACCGACCTCGGAATGACAGGTCCTCAAATATCGATACTCGGCAGAGAGAATAATGCAATAATAAAAAAATTTATTACAGGTATGCCTCAAAAGTTTGAAATTGCGAACGGAAAAGGACAATTTTGCGGTTGTATTTTTGACATTGACGAACAAAGTGGTTTGTGTACGGACATTGAAAGAATTTTTATTCGCGAAAAATAAGTCAAGTAAAAACACATCATTTTAGTTAAAATTTGATGTGTTTTTTAGTGATTAATCCGAATTTATGTTTAGCTTTTATTGTTTATTGACTTTGATAATTCGGTGTGATATGATTATTTTATAATAGTTTAAGGGGAGATAAGTATGAAAAAAAATTTTAGGAATGTTTCTTGCCGTATCAATCGTTTTGAGCGGAATAGGCGCATTCGCCGAAACAGCGTCACCTGCACCGACAGAAACACCGCAAGTAACAGTAGAGCCTACCGTTTCACCGGGAACAACAGTTGAGCCGACAGAAACAGCAACAACATCGGCCGCAGAGCCGACAGTTAAGCCGACTTCAACGCCTACAATATCGGAGAACGAATTATCAACACAATTTGTTCTTAATATTGACATCACATCGCATAAGTACATAATACCTAATGACGTAACTGTCGAACTTTACAGCAGTTCCGATGAATTACTCGGTTCAATTACCGAAAACGTATCTCAGGATACTTCTTCACTAAATCTTATATTCAACGTTCCGCAATATCGTATGGGCGAAAAATTCAAGGTAAAGCTTGTTTCGGGACTTCGTTCATTGAAATATTACGATAAAAAGATTGAGCCTGACGGCATTCTTGAAGTTCAGACGTACGGATATTTGAACGAAAACGGCGAATATGTACAAAATAACGGTTGTGCAATGAACGGTAATCCGAATTACGATAAAGAACTTTGTATGTATGTAAGCAGTAACTTTCTTCAAGACGTTTCACCGCGTGCAAGAATAGTTGACGGTGTCGCAATGATGCCTGTTCGTGCAATCGGTGAGGCAATGGGATTAAAGGTTACATACGACCCTAAATATGACAGCGTAGTTTGCAGCGTCGGTTCAGACCAAGTTATTTTTAACGCAAACAGTGCATATACAACGATTTTCGGAAACGATACATACGCACCTCACGCAACGGTTTATATCGAGGGTTCTCTATTTGTTCCTGTAAGAACGCTTGCCGAATCGTTTAATTCAAGTCTTGATGTTCTTGATTTCGACGACCACCTTGATATTATCATTGGTGAATCTCCTATGGTTAAAGAATATCGCAACAGAACACCTGTAAACAAGAACGGTATTACAAGCCGTACAAATTATCTTGTATGGGTTTCAAAGCACGAATATAAGGTAAGAGTATATCAAGGCTCACAATATAATTGGGAACTTCAAAAAGAATTTCCTTGTGCATTAGGTGCATGGAATACGCCTACCATCACAGGTCAATTTGAATATATCGAACGCACAGAATGGGATTATCCAAGCTACTATGTAGGTCCTGTACTTCGTTTCTATAACGGTTATGCACTTCATTCAACATTGCTTTACTATAACGGTACAGAATATGACGGACGTGTCGGCGTAAATATTTCTCACGGTTGTGTACGTCTTCACCCAAGCGATATTAACTGGATTGCAAATACAATTCCGTTCTATACAAGAATTTATATTACAGAATAATATCAAAAAAGCAAGCTGATTTCAGCTTGCTTTTTTATTAGCCGTTCACATAAAATTCTCCGACCATTTCAATCGCTTTAAATGCCTCAAGATAAAACGGTGTTGCCAAAATCCAGTCGTGTACCATTTTTTCACCCTCATAAAATTCCAGCTCCGTACCGTATGCCGCCATCAACTTTGTTTTTAACTTTCTGCAATCGGGATTTAAAATTTCATGAGTTCCTGTCAAAAGAAATATTTTACCGAGATTATCCATTCTTCCGAATATAGGTGAAAGCACAGGATTTTTAGCGTCACCGTTTCCAATATATCGCTCCGCTGCATGGTACAGGCAATCCATCGTCAAAAGCGGATCGCGTTCCGCCGCCTCCCCTATTTTCGGATTGCTCATAGTCAAGTCAACCCATGGTGACATTAAAACTGTCTTTTTCGGAAACGGTATCATTTTTTCATCACGCAATATCTGCAAAACTGCCAATGCCAATCCACCGCCTGCACTGTCACCGAACAAATAAAATTCATCACCGTAATTTTTAATTGTAATCTCTCTGTATGCTTTCATTACGATTTCGTATGTTTTTTCATATGTATGCTCGGGTGCAAGAGGATAGTCTATAAAAGTCACTTTCAATCCGTACATCTTCACAAGTTCTTCAATAATTCTTCTGTGAGATGCTGTCGCCTCTGCGACATATCCGCCGCCATGCAAAAATATAACGTGTCCCCCGTTTGTTTTTTTGCTGCTTACTGTTATAACATTAAAGCCGTCCACATTCCATTCATCTGTTATAAACCCTTTAAATTTATCTGCTCAATTCACCGTTGTTTCTTTCGGGATTGTCGAAATTCTTTTTATGTTCTCCGACATTTTCATCGTTTCTGCACCGTTTAATATTAAGTCCGCCAATAATTTCATATAATATCTCCATAAGTGTTTTTGTTTAGTATACATTTTATAAGTGATTTTGTCAAGAGAATGTTTAGTGTCCCCATAAAATCAAGCGACCAATGGTCGCCCCTACGAATTTCAATAATTATCGACTAACTATTTGTAGGGGCGGTCATCGGCCGCCCACAAGGTTTATTCATATTTACCGCACATCAAAAGGGACACTAAATTTTAGTGTCCCTTTTACTTAACAATCTTTCTTTTGATATTCCTTAATCAACAATGCACGAACATAACCTCGCGACTTATCTGTCGAATCAATATAAAAACCTCTGCCGTAATAAAAACGAATAAGCGATGTAATCTTTGAGCCTGTATGCAACTGAATTTGAGTTACACCCTTTTTAACCATTATTTTATCAACAAGATTCATTATTGATTTACCGATACCGTTATTTTGACTTGTAACCTTTACCGCAAAACGTGACAAATATGCGGTTTTATCGGGAAATACTTCTACTCTCACACTGCCGACAGGCTCACCGTCCGACAATGCAAGCAATACAACTTTTGTATCTATATCTTTTTTCACATCATTATACGATTCTTCAAGTGCCGCAAGATTTTCAACGCCTGACATCTGCTGATATTTAACAAATGCCTCACGCGTGATATTCATAATTGCGGGTATATCATCATAATTAGCCAAACGCACTTGAAATAATGACTGATAATCACTTTCCATTACTATAACCTCCGATTATCCCATCAATGTTGCCATAACTGCCTTTTGAGCGTGAAGTCTGTTTTCAGCCTCGTCAAAAATAACAGATTGAGGTCCGTCTATAACTTCTTCTGTAACTTCAAAACCGCGATATGCAGGCAAGCAGTGCATAAATACAGCGTCATCTGCGGCATTCTTGAACAATTCACCGTTTACTTGATATGGCATAAATATCTTTTGTCTTTCTGCCTTTTCAGCCTCTTGTCCCATTGATACCCATGTATCTGTATAAACTACATCTGCATTTTTAATTGCCTCAACCGGATCTGTTGTCAAAATCAATTCTTTTCCCGACTTCTTGAAGTCGTCCTTTGCGTTTGCAACCACTTCCGCGTCACACTGATAATTTTCAGGTGTTGCATCGCACAGTCCATACCTGCCTTTGCACAGCCGTACATAAGCGAATGAGCCATATTATTACCGTCACCGATATATGCAAGTTTCAAGCCCTCAAGCTTACCCTTATGCTCATATGTTGTCATAAGGTCTGCAAGCACTTGACATGGATGAAGCAAGTCTGTAAGTGCGTTGATTACAGGAATATTTGCATATTCTGCAAGGTCCAAAACATCTTGATGTGCGTAAGTACGAATCATAATACCGTCAAGCATTCTTTCCAAAACCTTTGCAGTATCGTAAATTGATTCGCCGCGTCCAAGCTGAATGTCGTTTGACGATAAGAACAACGGATAACCGCCAAGTTGAGTCATACCCACTTCAAATGATACTCTTGTTCTTGTTGATGATTTTGTGAATATCATACCAAGTGTTTTACCCTTTAAAATATGATGTTCAATTCCGCTTTTCTGTTCCTTTTTTAATTTTAAACCAAGCTCCAAAAGTCCTTTTACTTCTTCTGAAGTTAAATCGTGTAAACTGATTAAATCTTTCATTTTATAATTCCTCCAATATACTGCTTAATGTATTAATAAACAAGTCGATGTCTGTTTCTTTTATAATTAACGGCGGTGCAATTCTGATTGTGTTGCCGCCGCAAAGGCTTGTAAGCATTTTATTTTCAAACAACTTATTAAATACAGTCTTAGCTATGCTGTCCTCCAACTGAATACCAATCAAAAGACCTGCATTTCTGACATCTGTAATTTTATCCGAATATTTATTTTGAAGTTCTGTAAGTTTTTCTTTAAAATACTTACCCATCTTACCTGCATTTTCAACAAGATGTTCCTTTTCAAAAATATCAAACACAGCCAACCCTGCCGCCGTTGCGAACGGATTACCGCCGAATGTTGTTCCGTGGTCACCCGGTTCAAATGCAGACGCAACCTTTTTGCCCGCACATACCGCACCAATCGGAATACCGCCGCCAAGTGCCTTTGCCGAAGTGAAAATATCCGGTTCAACGCCGTACATTTGATGTGCAAAAAGATAACCTGTTCTGCCCATACCGGTCTGTACTTCGTCAAAGATAAGAATAATATCTTCTCGTCGCATAGCTTTCTAAGCTTTTCAACGTATTCCTTATCCATCGGATGAACTCCGCTTTCACCTTGAATAAGTTCAATCATAATTGCCGCCGTTTTATCAGTAACCGCGTCCTCAATCGCTTTAAAATTATTAGGCTCAACCTGCTTGAAACCCGGTGTCAACGGTCTGTACGGCTTTTGATATTTTTCCTGGCCTGTAGCCGCAACGGTTGCAAGGGTTCTGCCGTGGAATGACTTATCAAGCGTGATTATCTCATACTTATCCAAACCTTTTTTATAATAATAAATCTTTGCAAGTTTGAATGCACCCTCATTGGCCTCTGCTCCGCTGTTTGCGAAAAACGCTTTTTCCGCACAAGTATTTTCAACAAGCTTTTGTGCAAGCTTTGCTTGATTTTCTATATAATAAAGACTTGATGTATGCACTACTTTATCAAGTTGATTTTTAAGTGCGTTTATAAAATCTTTGTGTCCGTGACCCAACGCATTTACGGCAATTCCGCCGAGAAAATCGTAATATGTATTACCCTTATCGTCAAACAGTTTCATTCCCTCGCCCTTTTCAAAGCATACAGGAAGTCTGTCACCGAAAGTATTCAAATAATATTTTTTATCTAATTGTATAACTTCATCAAGCATTACTAACCCTCCAAAATTTCAAATACGTTTATGATTATACTCCTTTTTGAATAAAAATGCAAGTCTTTTTGACAAAAAAAGTTTAAATTATATAAAAAACAGTGCATAAATATTCATTATGAATGAATATTTATGCACTGTACTGAATAATTAATCAGTTTTAATCATATAAATTCATCTATTGCGTCCTCGTAATCGTCAAGAGAATGTGCGCCGACAATCTTCTTAACAGGTTTGCCGTCTATAAATAAAATTACAGTCGGTATTGAAACAATAGCATTTTGAGCGGCAAGCTCGCCTTGATCGTCAACATTAACCTTGCACACCTTAACTTTACCGTTGTATTCCTCTGCAATTTGTGAGATTATAGGCGCAACCATTTTGCAAGGTCCGCACCAAGAAGCCCAAAAGTCAACAAGCACAGGCATATTTGACTTTATAACTTCACCATCATAGTTTTCCTTTGTCAATTCGATTTCCATTTGTATTTCCTCCTCTATGAACTGTGTTATTTATATGACGGGATTGTTGTAAACACTCTGTTTACAGCACCGGATTCATACACGCTCTTTTCGGAAAATCCCGTTTCGGTGTGTGTATATTGCTTTATTGTTGTTCCCGCACCGGTGAAAACATATACATTTATATTTTTCGTACCGTTGTCGGTTTCGGCAACATCGTAATAAACACTTCCGTTACTTACATTTTGGTCAAACAATGTATAATATCCGCCGTTGCCGTCCGATACTTCAAGCACCCACTTTTGACTGTCGTCCCAAATAAATTCATCACCGTCTTTTTGTGCGGAAGTGTATAATGTAAGTGCACCGTTGTCGGTTGTGTTGCTCGATGATTCAACTGTACTCCACGTTGAATCAACTGCTGACTCATTCGATTTATTTATTATTCTTACATCTTCTTTCGGTTCAGGCACATCTTCCGACGGCTTACTCTCAGGTTCAGCACTTTCCGAAGGCTCATTGCTCTCTTTCGGCATATCGAGAATATTTTTAGGCAGTGCCGATACGATACTGCTTTGTTTTGCTCTCTGACCTGCCACATATCCGCCGCCGACAAGTATAACGGCAGCCAATATACAGCATATCGCTTTAACTACTTCTTCATCCATCTTCCTCCTTAACATCAACATATTTTTTATCAATCTTTTCACAAACCGCTCCTGCATTCGTCATATTGATTATTTCCTCAATAACTTTATCGGTCGTATCAATCGGACACGATATGATAAAAGTAACCTCATCTTCGTAAACAGTGTCCTCAAGCAAATATCCTTTAGTCATAATCTCATGTTGCATTTTTCCGAGCAGAGAATAATCAACTTTTACAGAAACTATATCGCAAAGCTTTCTTATAACTATTTCCGACTCAATCAGTCCCTGTTTTGCCGATGCTCCGTAAGTATGTACAAGTCCGCCCGTTCCGAGAAGTGTACCGCCGAAATAACGCGTAACCACCACAACCACATCAACTATCCCGGATTTACGGATTGCGTCAAGAACGGGCATTCCTGCCGTTCCCGACGGTTCGCCGTCGTCACTGTATCGAAAAATATTATTTTCGTCAATCACATATGCGTAAACATTATGTGTTGCATCCGAATACTTTGAACGCATTTCATTCAAAAACGCAAGTGCGTCATCTTCATTGTCAACAGGTTTTACATTTGCAATAAATTTTGATTTTTTCTCTATAAGCAGTGACTGCGACTGCTTTTTTACCGTTTTGTATACGTCTTTTTTTGACATTTTACAAATATACTCCCTTATTTTATCATACATTTTAGCATCTACCATAAGCTCCATTACAGTGCCGTTTTCGCCATATTCTTCTGATATTACTTTTTGATTTTCATGAAGTTCATTCACAAGCGAGCCTGCACTGTACGGTATGCAAGCCTTAACTTTCTGCTTTTTACCAGGTGCGGTGTCGGCTATCGCTTCAATCAATTTATCAATATTTGTTCTGTGCTTGGCACTTATATATACGCACTTGTCACTCTTTAAATTAGTTATCGGATAATCTTCAAGTCTGTCGCACTTATTAAACACCGCCACAACCGGCTTACCGACCGCACCGATGTCAGACAAAACTTGTTCCACGACTGTGATTTGATTGTCCATTTCTTCCCCCGACGCATCAATAACGTGTAAAAGCACATCTGCCACAACCGCTTCTTCAAGTGTTGATTTAAAAGCCTCAATAAGATGGTGCGGAAGTTTTCTTATAAAACCAACAGTATCGACAAGTAATATTTTTCTGTTATCGTCAAGTGTTATCGCTCTTGATGTAGGGTCAAGCGTTGCGAAAAGTTTATCTTCTGCAAACACCTGTGCGTCTGTAAGCGTGTTTAAAAGCGTTGATTTGCCTGCGTTAGTGTAACCCACAAGTGCCGCAGTTATAACACCGTCTTTCTTGCGTCTGTCCCGAATAAGTCCACGATGTTTTTTCAGTTCCTTGATTTCTTCTTCAAGTGCCGAAATTCTTCTTCTTATATGACGTCTGTCACTTTCAAGACGCGTTTCACCCGGACCTCTTGTACCTATTCCCGCACCTGTACGGCTCATTTCCACACCGAAACCGCGAAGTCGCGGCAAGCGGTATTTAAGCTGTGCAAGTTCAACTTGAAGTTTACCCTCGCCGCTTTTTGCACGCATTGCGAAAATATCAAGTATAAGCATAGAACGGTCAAGCACTTTTATTTCAAGAAAATCACTTATATTTCTCATTTGTACAGGCGAAAGCTCATCATCAAACACAACCATATCGGCATTAAGCATTTCTATGGCAATTTTGAGTTCATCAAGTTTACCCTCGCCCATATACGTTGCACTTTCCAAATCAGCCTTGTTTTGAATCATTTCACCCACAACAATACCGCCTGCCGTTTTTACCAATTCGCCAAGCTCATGTATTGATTCTTCAGTTGTATCCCAAAGTGCGTCACGCATACCGCGATGTACACCCGCTAAAATTACACGTTCCTGTTTTTGCTCGTTATACTCCATATTTACCTCGCTTTTTGTTTCTATATATCCAGTATAACAAAAAAAATCGTTTTTTAGTATACCCTTTTGGTGAAAAATTCAAAAAATTTTAATATTATAAATAAAAAATATCGGTATGATTTTTTCCATACCGATATTTTGTGCCACCACTCCGTCACTTCGTGACACCTCTCCTCAAGGAGAGGCTTTTCGGTCCATT
>ENA-OQCN01001537-OQCN01001537.1-human-gut-metagenome-genome-assembly--contig:-NODE-1537-length-11261-cov-2.352344_pt1 | contig 11261 bp, 12 predicted proteins | sample MGYA00242497_ERZ504576 | MGnify/ENA primary metagenome ERZ504576 (study PRJEB26092, sample SAMD00036296) | human gut metagenome | host: Homo sapiens | study: EMG produced TPA metagenomics assembly of...
ATAAGACGATACCACGAGCTTGACCGACAGGAATGGCAGTAGTTACATTGCGATTGAAAAATAATTGTTCTACGCCCATTACATCAGGTTTATATTTTTGAATAATATCTGTAAGTTCACGATGAATTTTTAATAATCTATCTTGTGGTCGCATCTGTGGACTTGTCAAAATAGCTCCATATTCAATGGCTTTTAGACGGCTTCCTTGCATATCTACAAGACCATAACCACAGATAGCAGTCCCAGGGTCAATACCTAAAGCAAGCATAAAATCCTCCTTTTAGTATATCAAATTTAGCAAAAATGTGCAGTTCACATTATATCATGATTAACTAGTTTTTAAAAATAATAAAAGTCATGTTTAAATATATTATTCAAACATGACTATAATTTTGTTTTGCTTTTAATAGACTTTTAAGCGAGTAGAAATATCTTCAATATATTTTTCATTTGGGTGAGCTTCAATGCTACCAAATGGCATTTGAGCTGTTAATTTCCATGTATCAGGAATAGAGAATAATTCTTTGATTTTATCATCAATCAAAGGATTATAATGTTGAAGGTTAGCTCCGATATTTGCTTGGCTTAATGCTGTCCAAATATTATTTTGAAGCATACCATTTGCTTGAATTGACCATGTGGAGAAATTTTCAGCATACATAGCATAAGTTTCTTTTAATTCATTAATGATTTCAGTGTCTTCAAAAACAAGATAGTGCCAACACCAGCTTTGAATTTATTGATTTTATTTTGAGCCACAGCGAAAGTTTTTTCTTTTTTAGCTAATTTTTCTTTTAAAATATCTGTAGTAATTTGCCAAATCTGTTGATGTTTTTCACCAAAGGCGATAATAACATTTGTTGTAGGATAGTTAAAAGCAGATGGGCTATATTTTAGGCAATCAGAGATAATAGAAGTTATTTCTTCATTAGATAAATTAACATTAGTGCCTAAATTATAGATACTGCGACGATTTTTTAAGGCTTGTAAAAATTCCATGATAAATACCTCGATTATATATCTTTAGATAAAAATAGACGCAGTTATTACTGCGTCTAAAGATTATTTTATTCTTCGTCCATTTCGTAGTTGGAATAAACGTTTTGAACATCATCATGTTCTTCAAGCATATCGATAAGAGTCTGCATTTTTTCAGCGTCTTTGCCTTCAACTTTAACAGTAGTATCAGGAATCATAGTGATTTCGGATTCAACTGTTTCAATGTTATTTTCTTCTAATGCTTGAGAGATTGCATCAAAATCTTCAGGAGCAGCAGTGATTTCAAAAGAATCATCTTCTGCTTTGAAGTCTTCAGCACCAGCATCAAGAGCAATCATCATAAGGCTTTCTTCATCATCGAAAGCTTCTTTGTCTACAACAAAGAATGCTTTTTTGTGGAACATCCAGCCTACGCAACCAGTTTCACCGAGGTTTCCGCCGTATTTGGAGAATAAATGACGAATATCAGCAGCTGTACGATTGCGGTTATCTGTCATAACTTCGAGCATAACAGCAGAACCTGCTGGACCGTAACCTTCATAAATTAATTCTTCGTAATTGCTACCATCAGAAGCACCTAAGCCTTTTTGAATAGCACGATTGATATTATCTTTAGGAATATTGTTAGATTTAGCTTTGCTTAAAGCTAATTTAAGACGCATATTACCAGTAGGGTCAGCACCACCCATACGAACAGCAATAGTGATTTCACGACCAATTTTTGTAGTCATTTTTGCACGAATGGCATCATTTGCACCTTTTTTTCGTTTAATATTGGCCCATTTAGAATGTCCTGACATCTTTTAAACGCACTCCTTAATAAATTAAACTATAAATTATCTAATATGTACTAGATAAGTAAAGAAAATTTTAAGATTTAGATAAAACTTTGTAAGAAAATATCTTTTTAGAGTATACCATAAAAAAACGAGTATTTGCAAATCATTTAAAAGGTTCATTTCTTTATTGATTGATAAATAAATCAAATATAGTAATTATAGTCTACTGATAAAGATAAAAAGCTAGAATATATCAATATTATTATGGAATATATTCTAGCTTTTTGTTTATAATTTTATGATTTTTATGCTTTGATTAGACGATAGAATTTCTTTTTACCTTTGCGAACGATCATATCGCCATTTGCAAGGTCTTCTGCTGTTAATACTTTTTCTACGTCAGTCCATTTGTCATCGCCAATAGATACACCGTTTTGAGCGATTAAACGACGACCTGCACCTTTGGATTCAAATACTTTGTTATCTACTAAGATATCAAGTAATTTTTTGCCAAAGTCTGCTTCTGTGATAGTAATAGTTGGAGCATTGTTCATATTACCTTTACCACTGAAAAGTGCTTGAGCAGCTTCTTGAGCTTTTTTAGCTTTTTCTTCGCCATGAACGAGTTTTGTAACTTCATAAGCGAGAACTTGTTTTGCTTCGTTGATTTTTTGGTCTTTGTAGCTACCGAGGCGACGAACTTCATCCATTGGTAAGAATGTGAGAAGTGCAAGACATTTTTCTACGTCGCTATCAGCAACATTTCTCCAGTTATTGATAGAAATCGTATGGAGAAGTTTTTTCAGGGTCGAGCCAAAGTGCACCTTTTGCTGTTTTACCCATTTTTTTACCTTCACTGTTAGTGAGAAGGTTGAATGTCATACCATAAGAAGGTTTTGCTTCTTTACGACGAATGAGTTCAACACCAGCAATGATGTTAGACCATTGGTCATCGCCACCTAATTCAAGTACGCAACCATAACGGCGATTTAATTCCATGAAGTCATAAGCCTGCATGATCATGTAGTTGAATTCAAGGAATGTTAAGCCACGTTCTAAACGTTGTTTATAACATTCAGCAGTAAGCATGCGATTAACAGAGAAATGTGGACCAACATCGCGAAGTAATTCAATATAATTTAATTTGCGAAGCCAATCACCATTGTTGATCATTAAAGCTTTACCATCAGAGAAATCGATAAAGCGTTCCATTTGTTTTTTGAAGCAATTGCAATTATGTTCAATATCTTCATCAGTTAACATTTTACGCATATCTGTACGACCAGAAGGGTCACCTACAGTACCAGTACCGCCACCAACTAAGCAGATAGGGCGATGACCTGCTTTTTGCATATGAGACATAGCCATTAAAGCTAAGAAATGACCAACATGAAGGCTGTCTGCTGTTGGGTCAAATCCCATATAAAATGTAACTTGCTCAGTTTCTAAAGCTTTTTTTAATTCTTCTTCGTGTGTTACTTGAGCTAAGTAACCACGTTCTTTAAGTGTATCAAATACGCTCACAAAAAGTCCTCCTAAATTTTGTATGATTATCTATTAATTTAACCCTTTGCCTTGTTGAATACTTGGTTCAGGTAAATTTTGCCTTGGAGCTGGAAGAGATGGTTGCTCGATATTTTCTTCAATTGGTTCATTTTCATCAATTGGCTGTTGAGCATCATTTGGGTTTGATTGTTCATTATGAACAGGTTTTTGTTTATCAGGTGCTTCTTTTGATGGTTTTTCTTTTTCATGAGAAACATCTTTAGCTGTAGTTTTAGCATTGCTTTCTACATTTTGAACTGGATTATCAATGGAAGTATCTGAACCATCAAAGTTTTTAGCAGGTATAGATGCAAGTGCTGTTTTCATGAAGTTTTGCCAAATTTTCGCAGGTGTAGTACCACCAGTAATACCAGGCATAACATCATTATCATCACAGCCCATCCATACTACTGTTACTAAATCAGGTGTATAACCTGCAAACCAAGCATCTTGGTAATTATCGGTAGTTCCTGTTTTACCAGCAGCAGGTCTGTTGATATTAGCAGCTTTACCTGTGCCCTTAGTGATAACATCTTCAAGCATATCTGTTAATAAAGTAGCAGTGCGTTCAGATAAAACTTGTTTAGTTTCTGGTGTATGTTCATAAATAGTTTTGCCTTTGCGGTCAACGACTTTAACTATAGCAGTTGGTTTTGTATAAACACCATGATTTGCAAAAGCACTATAAGCACCAGCCATATCAAGAACTGTTACCCCATTTGTGAGACCACCGATGGAAGCAGCTAAGTTTTTATCATTTGCTTCTTTAGAATTTAATTCTAATGTGGATATACCTAAATTTTGAGCTGTTAATAAAACTTTATCGATAGATAATTTTTCTGCTAAACGAATAGTAGGTATATTTAAAGAATTAATAGCTGTTTGACGCATGGAGACTGTACCTCTAAATGTACGGTCATAGTTTTGAGGTTGCCAATCACCTAATTTGAAAGGTTTATCCTCAATAGTAGTATCTGGTGTCATTTTATTTTCTAAAGCAGTTGCAAAAGTAAATGGTTTAAATGCTGAACCAGGTTGACGTACAGCAAGTACAGCACGATTGAATTGGTCAGTACCACGACCGCCAACCATAGCTTTGATATATCCTGTTTTAGGGTCGATTGCTACGAGTGCTCCTTGTGGTTGAGTAAGACCATTGGCATCATTGTAATAAGTTGGTAATAAACTATTTACAGATTGTTCAGCAGCTTTTTGCATGTTCATGTCAATGGAAACATAAATTTTTAAGCCTTCTTTATATACTGCATCAGCACCGAATTTATCAATCATTTCTTGAGTTACATAATCAATAAAATATGAAGCAGTATTATCATTTTCTTGTTCTTTAGGATTTACAAGTCGTAAACTTTCAGCTTTTGTTTTAGCTGCTGTAGTAGAATCAATATAGCCATATTTTACCATTTGGTCTAAAACTTCTGCTTTACGTTCATTAGCAGCACCTAAATTATTAAGTGGTGAATAATAATTTGGACTACGAGGTATACCAGCAAGCATTGCACATTCTGACAAATCTAATTGACTTACATCTTTGCCAAAATATGTCTGTGCAGCAGCTTGAACACCATAAGCACCTCTACCAAAATAAATTTGGTTGAGATACATTTCTAAAATTTCTTCTTTAGTATATTGTCTTTCTAAGCGAAGAGCAATGAAAAATTCTTGAATTTTTCGTTTGAATGTACGGTCTTGTGATAAAAAGGCATTTTTGGCTAATTGTTGAGTGATAGTACTACCACCTTCAGCCACTTCACCGCTTGTTAAATTAGAATAAATCGCACGGAAAATACCTCTAGGGTCAATGCCATTATGTTCATAAAAGCGATTATCTTCGACAGCGATAAAGGCATTTTGCAGATTAGCAGGGATTTTATCTAAAGTCACTAATGTACGATTTTCAGTAGCGTGAATATTAGTGATTAGATTGCCATTCATATCGAGAATTTGAGAAGAAGCAGGTGGGTGAATATCAGAAACATCTTTATCACCATCAAGGCCAATAGCAACTAATCCACAACCAACACCTAAAAATACAACTATAAATAGCGTTAAAAGCGCTAAGAAAAATTTTTTGAAGCCAAAAGATTTTTTCTTATTTTTTTATCAGTTGTATGATTAGAGGTTGATTTTTTTTCGTTAAAAGGCTGTTTATTCATAGAATACACCTCAAATATTTATAATACTATGTTTAGTTTTGGTAAGAATATAGTAATTATTTGCGTTATTTTAATTTTACAGCGGTTACCCCACTACCGCCTTCGTCCATATCACCAAGAGTATAGCTTAAAACATTGCGATGATTTTTGAGATATTCTTGAATACCTTTGCGCAGAGCTCCTGTACCTTTACCATGAATGATTAATACTCTTGATAAACCAGAAATTACAGCATCATCAAGATATTTGCTAACAACTTCAATAGCTTCATCAACCATTAAGCCTCTGATATCTACTTCTGTACTAATTTGGCTGACTTTAGCTAGCATATTGAAGCCACCAGCTTTTTTAGATGGTGCAGTTTCTTTTACTTTAACAGCATGAGAAACGAAAGAGCAATCTTTAGCTTTAACATTCATTTTTAAACTGCCTAATTGAACAGTTAATTCTTTACCACTGATATCAGTGATAGTTCCTTTTTGGCGAAGTTTATTTACATATACGATATCACCAACAGCAATAGTTTTGATATCGACAGCTTCACCTGGTTTATTTGGATCATCATTTTGTTGACTTACTTTATCCAAACGACCACGTAATTTATGACGAGCAGCATCTATTGTTTCCTGACGTTTTTTCATTCCTTGGTCGTTGAATTGAGCTTTCAATTCCTTGATGATTTCTTCAGATTCACGACGAGTACGGCGAAGTAAACTAGCACATTGTTCTTTAGTTTTACGAAGTGTTTGCTCTTTTTTCTTAGCCATTTCTTGCTTCATATCGGCAAGTTGTTTTTCTAATTTTTCAATGCGTTGTTGACGTTCAGCAATATCAGCATTTTTTTGTTCATACATCAATTTTTCATTTTCTAGTGTATTTAATACATTTTCAAATTGAGCATGGTCTGCTTTGATGAGTTGTTGTGCACGTAAAATCAAAGTATCTGATAAACCTAATCTTTTACTTATCGCAAAAGCATTACTAGCCCCTGGTGTACCTATCAATAAACGATAAGTAGGGCGAAGGGATTTGATGTCAAATTCCACACAAGCATTTTCAATGCCTTCTTTAGAATAAGCAAAAGTCTTTAACTCGTTATAGTGAGTAGTAGCTACAGTGCAAGCGCCAATTTCCATCAATCTTTCTAAAATTGACATGGCAAGGGCAGCACCTTCTTCTGGGTCAGTACCAGAACCTACTTCATCTAATAAGAGCAAGTCATCATGTTCAATATTATTCAAGATATTTACGATATTGCGCATATGAGCGGAAAATGTACTGAGGCTCTGTTCAATGCTTTGCTCATCACCGATATCAGCATAGACATTTTGGAAAATGGAAATTTTGGAACCAGATTGAACAGGGATAAAAAGACCAGATTGAGTCATTAAAACTAATAAGCCTAAAGTTTTCATGCTCACTGTTTTACCGCCTGTGTTTGGCCCTGTAATCAATAAAGTGCGATATCCTTCGCCAAGTCTGATATCAATAGGAACGACGTTATCTTTATTGAGTAATGGGTGGCGAGCTTTAGCTAAATTGACAATACCTTCATCATTGATTTCTGGCATAGTAGCGTGCATTTTACGAGCTAATTTTGCCTTAGCAAAAGCAAAATCCAATTGGGCCATGATTTCACAGTTATGAAGTAAGCTATCAGCATTTCTAGCGATTTTTTCAGAAATTACTTTTAAGATACGTTCAATTTCACGTTTTTCATCAATAACTAATTGTTTGATATCATTGTTTAGGTCAACAATGGACATAGGTTCAATAAACAAAGTAGAACCACTAGAGGATTGGTCATGTACGACACCTGGGAATTGTTGACGATATTCTTGTTTGATAGGGATAACATAGCGTTCATCACGGATAGTAACGATATTATCCTGAAAATATTTTGATAATCAGGATTTTTTAAGATACCGTCAAGATTTGTTTTGATGCGACGCTGAGAAGATTTAATTTCACGGCGAATACGCATAAGTTCAACGCTAGCACTATCACGCATAGAACCATGTTCATCAACAATATTATCTATTTCGCGTTCGAGTTGCCCCAAAATTTCAATAGATTTAGCCCATTCTTTGAATTGAGGGCTATCTATTTCTAATTCTTTGAAGAATTTTTTGAGATTACGCATTGCGTACATGGTATTTAAAATATCAAGTAATGAATTTATTTCAATTACTAGACCTAAAGATGTTTTCTTTAATAATGAACGAATATCATGAATACCGCCAAAAGGTGGTTCAGAGCTAATTAAAATGTTACTAGCTTCTTGTGTATGTGAAAGATTTTCAATTACTTCGTCAATATCGCTACTTGGTAATAGTTTTTCAGCAAGTTCTTTTCCCATACTAGAAGTAGCCATATTTTGTAGCATAGTGATAATTTTGGCATATTCTAAAGTTTTAAATACGGATTGATTCATTTGTTAAAAAGATACCTTCCTTAAATTATTCTACTCCACGGAAGTAATGACCACGAGTAATATTTTGTTCATATTTAGTGATATTTTCAGGCATTAAAGCAAGATGATTTTTGCCTTCGATGATGATTTCTTTATAGAGTTTAGTGAATTTAGCTAATTTTTCTTTGGACATATATCTGCCATCTAAGCGAATGCGGTCGATATGAAGATTGCTAAATTCTGGAACATGAGCTAGCATATTTAACTCTTTAGCGTTTAATAGATGCATATGACAATATTGGTCTGTTACGATAGGGAATTTTTCATTTTTGCGGTCGCAAAGCCAATAATTATTTTTTTCGCAAGGTTTTGTACAAGTACCTTTATCTAAATTGCCTAAGAAACTGCCAAGCACACAATATTCAGATACCATAAGTTCCATATTGCCATGAACGATACATTCAAGAGGTAATGTAGAAGCTTCATTTAATGTTTTTATCTGTTTAAAGTTTAATTCAGGGGAAACAGTAGCTCCCTTAATACCATAATTATTTAGGAAAGTTAAAAGTTACATCATTATAGACATTGAAGGAGAAATCTGCCCAGATAGTGATATCTATAAATTGTTTGATTAAGTACATTTCGGCTAAAGTATGTGCATAAATCATATCTGGAGCGATATCTTTTTATTTTTTTTAGCCAATTTGTAAAGGCTGTTTGTTCATTATCGCGCATGATACGAGGTGTAGCAAAAGCAATTTTAATATTAGCTTCACGGCAAAGTCTTGTAGCTTCAGCATACATTTCAGCAGTGATGAATTGATGATTATAAGATTCGCCACCGAATAAAACAATATCTGCTTGATTATCAATAGCTGTCTGTACTTTAGCAATAGTATCAACAGCGACTACAAGTTGAGGTTTATTTGTTTGATTGAATGATTTGGAAGCTAAATCCTGTTGCCAAATAGTATTATCAATTTTAGCAATCTGTGGACGATGATAAGCTTCAAGACGCATAGACATTAATTTTTCAATTAATAAGCGACGAGTATCATTCATGACGCTCATAGGCACAATGACATTTTCATCAATAGTGCAAGATAAATTTTCTAATTGATAAATAGTATTGCCTAAACGTTCCATCTGTTTTTGTACTGTTGATTTATCCATAGCGCGTTTTAGAGCTGTTTCCACAATGAAATTGCTAGTTATTTGAGCACTATAACCATCTTCATCAGTAGCTTTTAACATAAAAGGCTCATTGAGTTTAGCGATAGCTTCGATATTTAAATTTATTTTGCGTATTGGTGAAGCACTAGTATAATAACTGCGAGCTTTTTGCATGAGATTAGCATCAAAAACTTTAAATATACGGTCATGTGGGTGTACGCGATTTGGTACAGGAATGATGACTTCCATGCCAGCACTAGCAGAAGTTATTTCTTTATTTTTATAGATGATTTTAGATACATTAGTATTTACGCGACCGCCGACTTTTACCCAGAAATCAATAGTATCACCGATATTTACATCATCAGTGAGTTTCATGATAGCTTGACGTTTATTATCATCATAACGAATTACTCTACCTACGAGGCGACCACGATTGTTTGGTCGTTTATCGCTCATCATGAATTTACCTTGTTTTTTCTCTAAATAAGCAGTAGTGAAATCACGATTGAATATTTGAGAAAGATTTTTTTGAATATCTTCTTGAAGTTCTGTATGGCTATAATAAGAGTTGATTTTTTGGCGGTAAGCGTCAACAACGACAGCTACGTATTCTGGTTTTTTCATGCGTCCTTCAAGTTTTAAAGAAACGACACCAGCTTCGATAAATTCAGGAATTAATTCAAGTGTATTCATGTCGCGAGGACTCAATAAATATTGTCCAGCATCTTTTAAAACATTGTTATTATTTTTATCAACTAAAGTATAAGGTAGACGACATGGTTGAGCACAGCGACCACGGTTACCACTTCTGCCACCAATCATACTACTCATTAAGCATTGACCGGAATAGCATACACATAAGGCACCATGAGCGAAAACTTCAATTTCTACATCGCTATTACGGCAGATATGAATAATATCTTTTAATGTTACTTCACGAGATAAAACGACACGTGAAAAACCAAGTTCTTGAAGAGCAAGAACACCAGCTAAATTGTTCACTGTCATTTGTGTACTAGCGTGTAATGGTAAATCAGGAGCTACAAGTTGAGCTAAACGTGCAGCACCTAAATCTTGAACGAGTACAGCATCAGCACCTATTTCATAAAGAAAACGAAAATAATCTGCAAGTGCAGGTATTTCAGAATTGTCTACTAAAGTATTTACAGTTACATGGATTTTTACATTGCGTAAATGAGCAAATTCAATGGCTTCTTTTAAGCCTTGTTCATCAAAATTATTGGCATAAGCTCTTGCACCGAACATTTTGCCTGAAAGATAAATAGCATCAGCACCACTTTCTACAGCGGCTTTTAATGCTTCTATACTTCCAGCAGGGCTAATAATTCTATCAAAATATTTTCCTCCAGTTATTTTCTTAGCTTATTATAATACACAGAGTATAAAAAATAAATGGTAGTGCCATTAAAATGCCTACCATTAGTGTATGTCTTCATGTTATTTTTTAGCTTATTTATGTTTATTAGAGCGATTTTCATCAAGAATATCCCAAAATTCATTATAATCTTTTTTCAAGCGAATTAATTGTTCAGCTATTTGAAGTGCCGTCAATACTGCTACTCTATCTGGTGGCAAATATTGGTTTTGTTTAGTCATAAGACGAATATTTTCATCTACTATTTTAGCAGCTTCTTGAATGTCATTGATATCACTATCTTTAGAATAGCGGAGAGGATATTTTACTCCCAAAATTTCTACAGTTACTTTGTTATTCATAAAATCACCTTAATATTTTAAAATAAGCCATGATATATTTAGTATATCAATATTATATACTAATACTATTTTTATAGCAAAGTATTTTACAAGATATTCATTTGACACTAATTTATATATTTTTTAAAATGTAATAAATATCTATGGAGAAGTAAAAAATGAAATTTAAATCATATATAAAACAAAAATGGTTATTATCAATTATAGCAGTAACTTTAATGATTGTTTATTACTTGAATTTTATTCAACTACCTCCTGCTGTATCTGTGGAATTGCAACAAAACTATAAATATAAATTGATTTTGATACCATTAGATACAAGACCCGCCATGTCAAAAAAATGGTGGTAGATGCAGGAAAGATGGCAGGCGTACAGATTATAACACCGCCGTCAGAGATAATGGATTATTATACTAAAGAAGGCGATACAAAAAAAAT
>ENA-OQCN01001538-OQCN01001538.1-human-gut-metagenome-genome-assembly--contig:-NODE-1538-length-11260-cov-2.030450_pt1 | contig 11260 bp, 14 predicted proteins | sample MGYA00242497_ERZ504576 | MGnify/ENA primary metagenome ERZ504576 (study PRJEB26092, sample SAMD00036296) | human gut metagenome | host: Homo sapiens | study: EMG produced TPA metagenomics assembly of...
ACTTCACTATTTATTAAGTATTTCAATAATATTATTATCATTAGATGTAGATAACTGTTTTTTTAAGTTGAATAAATTCTTTTTCTAAAGATTCAGTGTCAATAGTTTTTTTTTATATTTTCGTTAGCTGAATTTTCATTGTTATTTGTACCAAATAGATTTTTAAGGAATGAAAACATTTAAATATCACCTCTTATTGACCAGCACCCATAAGTGGAATGATAATCCAAGCATATAAGAGCGCAGCTGCTATAGTATCAACATCAGTAGCAGTAGCATTTACAAATCCTAAAGAATCAAATATGCCAACTAATAAAGCAGGAAGAAGTGTAATGAAGAAGCCATGAACAATACCACCAATGATTGCTCCACGTTTACCACCAACAGCATTACCAAATATACCTGCAGTACCACCAGCAAAGAAGTTAGTTAACATACCAGGTAAAATCATAGCTAATCCAAAAACTGGTAATATGAACATAGCAATAATTGTACCAATTGTTGTTGTAATAAATCCTAAAATTACTGCATTTGGAGAATAAGGGAATAATACAGGGCAATCTAGAGCAGGAATTGCATTTGGAACTAATTTCATAGCAATACCACGGAATGCAGGAACAATTTCACCTAATATTAAACGAACACCAGATAAGAGTACATATACACCAACTACAAATTGAATTGCTTGTAGAAAGGCGAATACTAAATAATTTGTAGTACCAGATAAATCTTGACAAAATGCAGGACCAGCAAATAATGCTGTAATGATATAGAGCGGAACCATTACTACCATTACGGATAAATACGTATCTTGTAAAAATTCAAATTGTTTAGGTAGTTTTATTTCTTCAACAGAATCTTTAGAATTACCAACAAGTTTAGCAACACCAGCTTCTACAAGATAACCAATTGTGCAGAAATGTCCTAAAGCAATATCATTACTACCAGTTATTTTTCTTATGATTGGTTGAGCTATAGCTGGCATAGCAACAGCAAAAATACCACCGATGATACCACCTATGATTACCAAGGTAAAACCTCTAAATCCAGCAAAATAACCAAAAGCTGTACACATAGTAGCCATCCATAAAAGAGCCTGACCAGTTAAAAATATATATTTCCATTTGGTAATACGTGCTAAAATAATATTTACAATAAATATAGCTAAGAATGTAAATGCAATTTGGCTTCCTAAACCGAGCTCATTCATAGCTTGACCATTAATAGCTTCGATTGAAGGAATAATACCACGTAAACCAAAACCTTCTGTAAAAATTTTTCCAAAATAAGTTAAACTGCCAACGATGATTGCAGAACCAGCTGATAGAACCATAAATCCAAGAAGGGTTTTAAATGCACCGCTCAAGCAATTTCCAAAAGATTTTTTTTTGGAGAATTAATCCCAATAAGGCAATTAAAGCTAGAGTAATACCAGCTTGAGTAAGGATGTTATTGATTATAAAATTAATAATTTCCATAAAAAGAAGCCTCCTTTAGTTAGTTTATAAAGCACCTATTTCTTTAAGTACAGGAGTAAGTTTTTCTTTAATTTCATCTTTACTTACAATATTTTTTAAATAAATAAGTTTTGTTTCATTTGGATCAATATTAAATTTTTCAAATTGAGTCTTAAAATTAGAAGCTGTTAATATAATATCAGGTCGCATAGAAACAGCTGAAGAAATATCACAATGATCTAAATTTGCTTCTGCACCAATTTGAGCTAAAACAGTTTCAACAGTCATTTGACAAGCAAAACTACTACCAAGACCAGCACCACATACCATTAAAATTTTAGGTTTTTTCATAATAAAATCTCCTTTTTACATCTTTTTAATATATTAATTTAAAATTTAATAAATAAGCTTATAGATATATTTAAGAAATAATAGTTATTAAGCATTTTGTTCAAATTTATTTAATATAGAAATAAATTGTTCAATATTATCAATTTTTGATAGTTGTTCGATTTTCCAATTTTCGTTAATAACATTAACTAATGATCTCATAACATCAAGATGAGTTGTTGGATCTGGAGCAGCTAAGCAAAAAATTATTTTTACAGGATCATTTTCAGGATTACCAAAATTAATAGGATCCTTAGTCGTCATAATACTTAATCCCATGCTCTTTACACCATCTTCACTTCGAGCATGCGCGAGAGCCACTCCTTTAGCAATAACAATATATGGTCCATAATTTTTTACTGCATCAATCATAGCAGTAATATATTCAGGATAAATATATTTACTATCAAGAAGTGGTTTTGCAGCTACAGTTATAGCTTGTTGCCAATCAGAAACCGATTGATGTAATAAAATTTTATCTGGACTTACAATATCCGTTAACATTAAAAACCTCCTAATCTATATTATTTAATAATTGCATTAGTGTTTCAAATTTTGGGTCTGTAACTAATTTATAGGAACCATATTTATCTATAAAAGCTTTATAGATACTTTTAAAAATATTTTCCCATAATTTGTATAAATGTTTAGGAATACTTAATAAAAATATTACTTGTACTTTTTCTTTATTCCAAATAATAGGATTTTTTAAGATACCTACAGAAATAGTAACTTCTGACATATGATTTTCTAAGGCATGAGGTATAGCAATCATACCACCAATTTCAGTAGAAGCCATATTTTCACGTTCAAATATTGATTGTTTAACTTGATTATCAATATAACCATGTTGAATCATAGCATCAGCTAGTTGTTCAATAGCATTATATGAAGATGTAGCTTCTAAAGAAGGGAAAAATAAATCTTCTTTAAAAAATAAACGATAATTAGTGAAATTATTTTCTTCATTTTTATTAAGTTGTTTTTCTACTGAAAGTAAATCATCTTCTGTCATAATAGGTTCTACTAAAATAAATTTTTTATTATCTAGTTTTGGAATAGGAACTGTAGAAAATATAAAATCAACACTGTTTATAATTTGCTCAGTTAATTCATAAAAACTCATAACACGAGTGATTTTTAAAATACCACCAAATCGTCTTTGTAGTTTACTTTTTAATAAAAGAGCAGTAGAAAGACCTGTAGCACATACAATAATAGCTGTTTTGCCCATTTCCTCGTTTAATTTATTACGTTCTAATGAGGCACCAAAATGGATGGCTAAAAAACCAATTTCGTTTTCATTTGTTTTAACATTTTCTTCTTGTTCGATTACTTCACTAGCAATTATCGCCATTTCAAAAGCTAATGGATAATTATTTTTTATAGATTCTAAGATACCATTGCGGATATTCATATTAAATTTTAATCTGTTAATTGCCGCAATTAGGTGAATAGTAAGACCAGAAATAAGTTCATTATCATCAGATAAATCAATATTTGTATTTAATTTGATTTTTTAATATATTAGATATTAATTGTTGACAATTATTTCTAGTTTTAGTTGATTCTATAAATTTTTGACTAGCTATAAAATGTTGGGTTAAATAATAGCTTTCGTTACTTATATCTACGCCTAGTTGTTGTTGAATGATAGATAATATTTCTTTTGCTGATGAAAAATAAGAAGATTGTTCTAATTTTTTTCGTTCATTTAAAGTATATTCAACAGTATTTTCTCTATTTGAACGACACATAATAATTATTATGTGAACTAAAAGATTTTTGAAAGCAATATCTGTTAGTCGTATGTTATGTTTTAAGATAACTTTCATTAAAATATGTTTAACAGAACTGATTTCTTCTTGAGAAAAGATATCTTTTACAAATTTATTATTGGTAAAATTAATTAAATCATCTCTATTAAATATATATTCAGAAATGCAGTAACGTATATTTGTTTCATTTCCATTTATTTTTATACCATTAAATCTGTCTGATATGAGTTCAAGATTAAAACGTGCTAAGCTTTTCTTTATATCTGTTAAATATTTTTTAATGTAGACAAGCTAATAAATAATTCTTCGGCTAATTCTTCTTGATTAACTATTTTGTTGTGTAAAGAATTTAATAAAATTCTAGCAATTATAAAAGAAATTCTATCATTATAATCAAAAGGAACAATATTGTCACCTGTATAGTTAATATATGAATTTAATTTATATTTTTCAGTGAGAACCGAATATTTTTCTTGCTCATCAATAACTAATTTGTAACCATTGCCTGCTTCTGATAATATATGAGCACCATATTTTTGGATACTTGAGTTTAAGTCTTTAATATCTCTTCGTATAGTGCTACGACTAACTCCAATAAGATTAGCTAGATTTTCACCTGAAATAGCTTTTTTATGTTTATTTAGTATTTTTAAAATAGATAAGATACGTTTATTTTGTATTGGCATTAGATTTATTTCACCTCCTGTCAATTACTATACTTTTATTATATTTAGATAATTTTGAAATGTTAAGACATGTTATGAACACATGCTATGTTCATTTTTAACTTAAAAATAAAATCTCTCTTTTAATAGATATTATAAAGAGAGATTTTTAAGTTATTTTGTAGTTAATATTTTTTTATCATTTAAATAGCATTGATTTAATTTTTCAAAGGCAACAGTTTTATCAATGATTGTTTTTATGAGTAAGTCAAGTTTACTATTTTCATTATAATCGGCAGGAGCAAAATATTTGATGCGATTTTCAGTAAATAATTTAATGACTTTATCCATATTGGATAATTGAGGATTATATACGCAGATAGAATGGCCACCATAGCTATTTACTAGTTTCATACAGGGAATATCTGTTTCACTATCGCCAATATAGACTATATTTCTAAAAGGCACGCGAATTTTTTCTTCAGGTATAGAATCGTTTACCGCGGGGTCATTTATATCTAAAAAACCTTTTTCAATGCGAAAGAGAAATTGTGTTTTATTTGTATAATTAACAGCTTGAGCGGGCCATTTGGCTATGCCATTATCATTAAAATAAAATGAGCTTGCATAGATTTTTTCAAATTCTTGAGCCATGACAGTACCTTCAATCATCTCTTTTAAGCCACTTGAGATAATATAATGCTCAATGATGATATTATGTTTTTTGCCATAATCGCGAATGCGTTTGAACCATGTTTTGACGCCAGGAAAAAGTTCAACTTTGGCTCCATAATCAGCAAGTATTTTTTTATCTAAACGGAAATTTCTTTGAGATTTTTCTACCATTTTATACATATAAGCTAAATTTGTATCCATATCATTAGCTGTGGCTAAAGCATTTGATTCTTCCCAGAAATTATTTACATCATAGCCTATATCTTGAATAAAGCCTTGAGCTTGCATATCTTTAGGTGATAAAGTCTTATCAAAATCATAACAAATGGCAATAACAAGGAAATTTTTCTTTATATTTACGTTTATACATGAAATCACCTCTAATCTTTATTTTATTATAATCATTTAGTATATACTATGGAAATTTTTTATAAGTTTTTAAAAATATGTTGGAAAAACAACATATGCTTAATATGATTTGTTATATAATGATATATGAAATTTAGATGATTGTTAATTGAGTATAAATTTTTTGTTATTTAGGAGAGGCTATTTGATGAATATATTTGAAATTTTAAGAGAAGAACATGATAATATCAGTAAATTTGTAGATAAATTTGAAATTATGGCAATAGATTTGATGGAAAAAAATGAAATATCTATTGAAGAATATACAAAAGCTATAGAATTTATCCGTGTATATGCGGATAAAACTCATCATCAAAAAGAAGAAGAACTTTTATTCAAAGCTATGCTTGAAACGAAAGATGAGATGGCAAATAATTTAGTAAATCATGGCATGATTGTAGAACATAATTTAGCTAGATTATATGTATGGGAATTGGAAAATGCGTTGAAAGCGTATCAAAAAGAGCCTACAGTAAAATTAAAATTGGCGATAGTTACAAATACAATGTCTTATGTTTATTTACTTCGTAGACATATAGATAAGGAAAATAGAGTGGCTTATCCTTATGGTGAACGTTTATTATCTAAAGAAGTAATAGAAAAATTAAATGAGCAAGCACAAAATTATATGAAATAACAAAAAAAGCCTATTATGATGATTTAAAATTTATTTAAATTATTATAGTAGGTTTTTCATTTTTTTATTGACATGAAGTTAAGTTTAACAGTTAATATATAATGTAGATAGAAGACAAAGGAGCTAGATTATGAATAATATATTGTATTTAGAATGTTATGCTGGTATTAGTGGAGATATGTTTGTAGCTTCGTTATTAGATTTAGGCGTAGATAAAAATTATTTAATGGAAAATTTACAAACATTACCACTAGATGGTTATAAAATAGAAATTAGCCGTGTAAAGAAAATGGCACTTGATGCTTGTGATTTTAATGTAATTTTGGATATAGATAATCATGACCATGATATGAATTACTTACATAGTGAACATCATGAGACTCATCACCATAATCATAGTCATGAACATTATCATCACCATGAACATTGTGGTTTAAAAGAAATCGTAGAAATAATTAATAAATCACAAATAACAGATAGAGCAAAAGAAATAGCAATAAGAATTTTTAATATTATTGCTAATGCAGAAGCAAAAGCTCATGGTGTAAGTATTGATGAAGTTCATTTCCATGAAGTAGGAGCAGTGGATTCAATAGTGGATATAGTAGCTGCTGCTGTATGTATAGATAAATTAAATATAGATAGAGTTGTTTGTCCAAAGATATATGAAGGTCAAGGCTTTGTGCGTTGTCAACATGGTCAAATGCCTATTCCTGTGCCAGCTGTAGTAAATATTGCTATAGAACATGGTTTAAGATTACATTATACACAGATAAAAGGGGAATTAATTACTCCAACAGGGGCTGCTATTATTGCAGGTATTCAAACAGAAGATAAATTGCCAGAAGAATTTATTATAAAGAAAATTGGTATAGGTGCAGGGAAAAGAAAATATGATATACCAAATGTAGTTCGTGCTATGATGATTGAAGTTAAATAAAAAATAAGAGACTTTATAAATGATAAAAAATTTATAGAGTCTCTTTTTATTTATGAATTAAAATTTTATATTTAGATAACAAAAAAGCCTTAGCTATTGCTAAGGCTCTAATTTCAAGTGGTGCGTCCAGCAGGATTCGAACCTGCGACCGCACGCTTAGAAGGCGTGTGCTCTATCCAGCTGAGCTATGGGCGCGTTCCTTGAGAACATTTAATATTATATCTATATATTACGTGTTTGTCAACAACTTTTTAAAATTTTTTAAATTAATTTGTTAAGCTACGTACAGGTGCAGGAATACGACCACCACGAGCAATAAATGCATCAGAACTATATTCACTGCGAACTTTAATAATAGGGCAATGACCGAGTAAACCACCAAAGTTAACAGTATCGCCAACTTTTTTACCAGGAACAGGAATAACACGAACGGCAGTAGTTTTATTATTAATCATACCAATAGCAGCTTCATCTGCGATGATACCAGAGATTGTAGCAGCTGGAGTATCTCCTGCGATAGCGATCATATCAAGACCTACAGAGCAAACGCATGTCATAGCTTCTAATTTTTCAATGGAAAGACTTCCACAGCTTACAGCATCAATCATACCAGCGTCTTCACTTACTGGAATGAAAGCACCACTTAAACCACCAACGTGAGAGGAAGCCATTAAGCCACCTTTTTTAACAGCGTCATTTAATAAAGCAAGAGCTGCTGTTGTACCTGGAGCACCACAAGATTCAAGACCCATTTCTTCTAAGATATGAGCAACACTATCACCAACAGCAGGAGTTGGTGCTAAGGATAAATCGATAATACCGAATTGTACGCCAAGACGACGAGAAGCTTCTTTAGCTACTAATTGACCTACACGAGTGATTTTGAATGCAGTCTTTTTAATTGTTTCAGCAACTTGTGTAAAATCTGCACCTTTTAAATCTTCAAGAGCATGTTTTACAACACCAGGGCCACTTACGCCGACGCTTACTACTTTTTCAGCTTCACTAACACCATGGAAAGCACCAGCCATAAATGGATTATCTCCAGGAGCATTAGAAAAGATAACGAGTTTAGCACAACCAATAGCTTCACGGTCGCGAGTAAGTTCAGCAGTGCGTTTTACTACTTCACCCATTTCACGAACGCAGTCCATATTGATACCTGCTTTTGTAGAACCTAGATTTACAGAAGAGCAAACTAAGTCTGTAGTAGCTAAAGCTTGTGGAATGGAATTGATGAGAATTCTATCACCATTTGTATAACCTTTTTCAACAAGAGCAGAAAAACCGCCGATGAAATCAATACCAATTTCTTTAGCAGCTCTATCCATTGCTTCAGCAACAGGAACATAAGTATCTGTCTTGCAGGCTTCAGCAGCAATAGCAATAGGAGTTACAGAAACACGTTTATTAATAATGGGAATACCATATTCACTAGAAATATCTTCACCGGTTTTTACTAAGAATTCACCAGATTTGTGATTTTGTCATAAACATTATCACAAAATTGTTTTAAATTAGGGTGAGCACAATCACGAAGACTAAGTCCTAATGTAATCGTACGAACATCTAATTTATTTTCTGTTATCATACGATTAGTTTCTAAAATATCATTAATAGTAATCACAAAAGTTCCTCCTAAATTCTTTAGTTAATTAATAAAGAATATTTAAAATTAGCCGATTGTATGCATAGCATTGAAGATATCTTCATGTTGAGCTTTGATATCTACGTTAAGCTGAGCACCTTTTTCTTTGAGGAGTTTTTGTAAATCCTGTAATTTAATGTTTTTGTCAGTCATTTCAGCAATTAGAACCATATTGAAAAAGCCATTCATAATATTTTGGTTGATGCTGATAATATTTACTTTGTTTTCAGCAAGAACATTACTTACAGTGGCAATGATGCCTACACGGTCTTTTCCGATAACAGTTATAACGAGTTTCATTTATACTTCCCCTTATTAATTTTATAGAGTTACTAAATTATTGTAACAGTGTTATTATATCATTAATAGTAGTAGCTTGCATTAGTTTTTGCTAAAAATACATTGTACATATATAATAATATAGGTATTATTTTAGGATATTGTGTTTTTTAATGAAAATGATAAAAATTTGAGATAAGAGGAGTTTTTTATGAAAGTTTTATTGACAGCGATAAATGCAAAATATATACATTCGTCATTAGCAATTCGCTATATATACAAAAATTGTCAAGATTTATCTTGTGATATAGAGATGCTAGAAGTATCTATCAATAATCATTTGATTGATATTGCTAATCAGATATTTGATGCTAGACCAGATATATTGGGAATTTCTTGTTATATCTGGAATATTGAGTTAGTGAAACAATTGTTGCCACTTGTGCATAGATTATTGCCAAATTGTAAGATTATCTGTGGCGGGCCAGAAGTTTCATATGCTACAAAAGAATTTATGCAGGATTTTCCTATGGTGGACTTTGTAGTGCGTGGCGAAGGTGAAAAAGCTTTTCATGATTTATTGCAGGCTTTATTAGATGATAAAAATAATGAAGAAATAAAAATTGCTGGCATAGCAAAGAGAAATAGTGATGATACTATTGATGAGAATATTGCCGTTACTGTAAGTGATTTAGATGAAATAATTTTCCCTTATAATGATAACGATATCGAAAATTTAAAGGATAAGATAATTTATTATGAAAGTTCAAGAGGTTGTCCTTATTCTTGTAAATATTGTTTATCTTGTGCAACTAAAGGCGTAAGATATCGCTCTTTAGATAAAGTTTTTGCTGAACTAAGTTATTTTATTAAACATAATGTTCGTCAGGTAAAATTTGTAGATAGAACTTTTAATGCAGATAAAAAGCATTATTTACCGATTTTAGAATTTATTGCTAAACAAGATTGTAGAACTAATTTCCATTTTGAAATAGTGGCTCATCATATTGATGATGAAATCAAGCTGTACTTAAGAAAATGCCAAAAGGTAGAGTACAATTTGAAATAGGTATTCAATCTACGAACTTAAAAACTCTAGGTCAGATAAGTAGAGCAAATCCATGGGAAGAAATGACAAATAACATAAAATCTATCATGGCTTATGGAAATATTCATCTGCATGTGGATTTAATCATTGGTCTTCCTTATGAAGATATTACTTCTTTTGCAAAATCTTTTAATGACGTATATTTATTGCAAGCTGATATGCTTCAAGTGGGCTTTTTGAAATTATTAAAAGGTGCAGCAATGAATGATTTAATACAAGAGCATGATTATGTATATATGCCACAAGCACCATATCAAGTAATCAGCAATAAATATATGGATTATGCCACTATGCGAAAATTACAGATTTTTGTAGATGTATTGGAACTGTATTATAATGCTGGCCGTTTTAAATATACGATTATTAATTTAATCAAACAATATAATCAAGATGCCTATACATTTTTTTGCTGACTTTGCTCAATATTGGCAAGCTAAAAAATTGCATTTAGCACCACACGCTCCTAAGAATTTATATGTATTTTTATATGATTTTATTGAGCAAAATTCTAAAATAAAAGATAAAGAATATATTTATAATGTATTGAAATTCGATGCTTTATTGACAGATAAAGGTAAGATAAAAATAGATATGTTGCCATGGAAAGAAGTAGATAAAAAAGTAACAGATGATTTCTATATGAGTGAAAAAGCATTAGCTTATATTAATAATTATCAATTTAAATCATGGCGCGATTTGAAAAAGAAATTTTCGATAGAAGTTTTTGCCTATGATATGAATGAAGCGAAATCATGTCAAATAAAAGCAAAAGAAAATGCAATGATTTTTGCCTATGAAGATGATGGAGTATTTTATCAAGAAATAAAACAAGGAGATATAAATTTATAATGATATATTATGCTTTTTCCGATTATTTAAAACAACGTTATGGTGAGAAAGTTTATAAATTGCCTATAGGGTTACCGCTTACTTGCCCTAATCGTGATGGTTCATGTGGGAAATTTGGCTGTACTTTTTGTGGTAGCATCGGTGCAGGTTATGAAAATTTACCACCAGAATTATCTGTAACAGAACAAATTCGCATGAATAAGGCTCATATAGTGCCTAAGTATAAGGCAAAAAAATTCATACCGTATTTTCAAAATTTCAGTAATACGTATAATGCCACCAGAACAATTAGAAAAAATATGTATTAGAAGCATGTGCTAGTGATGATATTAGTGGCTATTTATATAGCGACAAGACCAGATTGTCATAAATGATGTTTATTAGAAAATCTTAGCTAGAATTTGCTAAAAGAAAAAAATATTTGAT
>ENA-OQCN01001543-OQCN01001543.1-human-gut-metagenome-genome-assembly--contig:-NODE-1543-length-11214-cov-2.744566_pt1 | contig 11214 bp, 11 predicted proteins | sample MGYA00242497_ERZ504576 | MGnify/ENA primary metagenome ERZ504576 (study PRJEB26092, sample SAMD00036296) | human gut metagenome | host: Homo sapiens | study: EMG produced TPA metagenomics assembly of...
GGTCTCGTCAGGGTACGGTCCTTGTGGCGGCAGCAGGAGGGGCAGTGTCCTTTCGGCAGGCTCAGCGGCGCAGCAGGGCTTTTTTCAGCATCGGTCATAGCAGATAACTCCTTTCCGGGTGTATCAGTGTGAAGAGAAGATGTACCCTGTGGGGGTAAATTTCCCGACACTCTGATTTTACCACTTGGGGGTATCTGTTTCAAGTGGGCAGGATACACCGACTGTGAAAACTTTGTGAAAATAAAAGCCCCGAAATGCAGAAACGGGAGCCTCCCGGTGAAGGAAAGCTCCCGTTTCTGTTTAGGATAGGAAAGAGAATGTCATAAATAGGGGAGAGGGTCACAGATTGGTGTAACCCATCAGATAGCGGTCCACCTCGGCGGCGCAGTCGCGGCCCTCCCGCAGGCCCCAGACCACGAGGCTCTGGCCCCGGCGCATATCGCCGCAGACAAAGACCTTGTCTACATTGGTGCGGAAGCCGTGGTCGGCCACATTGCCCCGAGCGTTCCGCTCCACGCCGAACGCCTCGGCCACATAGTCCTCGCAGCCCACGAAACCGGCGGCGATAAAAGCCAGCTGGCAGTCGTAGGTGAACTCTTCGCCGGTGGGTACCATGCTGGTACGGCCGGTGTCAGGGTCACGCTGGGGCTTGAGATAGGAGATGACCGCGCCGGTCAGGTTGCCGGCGTCGTCCTTCAAAAACTCTTTGACGGTGGTCTGGTAGACGCGGGGGTCTTTGCCGAACTTGGCGAGGCACTCGGTCTGGCCGTAGTCCACCTTCAGCACCTTGGGCCACTCGGGCCAGGGGTTATTCGCGGCCCGCTCTTTCGGGGGCTGGGGCATCATTTCCAGTGCCACGAGGTCGGTGCAGCCCTGCCGCAGGGCGGTACCCTGACAGTCGTTGCCGGTGTCGCCGCCGCCGATGACGAGGACATTCCTGCCTGCCGCGTTGATGGCCCTGCCGTCGGCAAACTTGCTGTCCAGCAGACTCCTGGTCACGCTGGTGAGGTAGTCCACTGCGAGGTACACGCCCTTCGCGTCGCGGCCGGGGACGTTCAAATCGCGGGCTTTCTTGGCACCGCAGCAGAGCACGATGGCGTCATAGCTGTTCAAAATCTCAGCGGCATCCACAGCCCCGCCCACATCCATGTTGGTGCGGAACTCAACGCCCTCAGCCTGCATGATCTTGATGCGGCGCTCGATGACGGATTTGTCCAGCTTCATGTTGGGGATGCCATACATCAGCAGACCGCCTACACGGTCAGCACGCTCGAAGACGGTGACGGCGTGGCCCCGGATGTTGAGGTATTCGGCCACCGACAGGCCCGAAGGGCCGCTGCCGATGACGGCCACGCTCTTGCCGGTGCGGGCCGGAGGCGGGGCGGCATGGAGCCAGCCCTTGGCGTAGCCCGTCTCCACGATGGCGTGTTCGTTCTCCCGGACAGTGACGCTGCTGCCGGTGACGTCGCCGCAGGTGCAGGCAGCCTCACACAGGCAGGGCAGACCCGGCTCGTGAACTCCGGGAAACGGTTGGTGGTGCGCAGGCGGCGGAGTGCCAGCTCCCACTTGCCTGATAGACCAAATCATTCCACTCGGGGATGAGGTTGTTCAGCGGGCAACCGGAGGCCATGCCGCCGATCATCATGCCCGCCTGACAGAAGGGGACGCCGCAGTCCATGCAGCGGGCTGCCTGGGTCTGCTGCTCTTCCCGGGAGAGCCATATGTGAAATTCGTTAAAGTTTTCAATGCGCTCCAGCGGCGGAACATCCGTGCTGGTCTTGCGCGTGTAATCCATAAAACCAGTGAGTTTTGCCATGATGTTCCCCTCCTTACTTGTTCTTCTGCACGGCGTAGAATGCTTCGATCTGCGCCTGCTCGCCGTCGAGTCCGCGCTCTTCCATGGAGGCGATGACCCGCAGCATATGGTCGTAATCGTAGGGGAGGACTTTCTTGAACTTGGGCAGGAACTCGCTGAAATTGTCCAGGATCTCCTTGCCGCGGGGCGAGCCGGTCAGCTCGACGTGCTCACGGATGAGCTCTTTCAGGGTGGCGACGTCGTACTTGTGCTCCACCGGCTCGAGGCTGACGGTCTCCTTGTTCACCCGCTGGTAGAAGTCCCAGTTCTCATCCAGCACATAGGCGATGCCGCCGGTCATGCCGGCTGCAAAGTTCTTGCCGGTCTGGCCCAGAACGACGACGGTGCCGCCGGTCATGTACTCGCAGCCGTGGTCGCCTACGCCCTCGACGACGGCCACAGCGCCGAGTTGCGGACGCAGAAGCGCTCACCGGCTACACCGGAAACAAAGGCTTTGCCGCTGGTGGCACCGTAGAGTGCCACGTTGCCGATGATGATGTTCTCCTCGGGCTTGAAGGTGATGCCCTCGGGCGGGCGGACGACGAGCTTGCCGCCGGAGAGGCCCTTGCCCATGTAGTCGTTGCAGTCGCCGGTCAGCTCCAGCGTCAGACCCTTGGGAATGAATGCGCCGAAGCTCTGGCCGCCTGCACCGGTGCAGTGGACGGTGTAGACGTCATCGGGCAGGTCGCTGCCGTACTTGCGGGTGATCTCGCTGCCGAAGATGGCACCAAAGGCGCGGTCGGTGTTGGAGACATCCAGCTTCACGCTCTGAGGGGTCTTGCTGCTGAGCTTGAATTTCTTCATCAGCACCTTCATGTCCAGCGTGTCTTCCAGATGGAAGTCGTAGGTGTCTTCCTTCTGGAAGTGGACATTGCTGTTGACGATGGCGGGGTTGTGCAGGATGCAGTCGAGGTCCATCTTGGACATCCGGCTGTCGGCAGGGGTAGACTTGACATGGAGCAGGTCGGTGCGGCCCACCAGCTCGTCGATGGTACGGATGCCCAGCTTTGCCATGTATTCGCGCAGCTCCTGCGCCACGAAGGTCAGGTAGTTGATGATATATTCGGGCTTGCCGTGGAAGTGCTTGCGCAGCTCGGGGTTCTGGGTGCAGATGCCCATGGGGCAGGTGTCGAGGTTGCAGACACGCATCATGACGCAGCCCATGGTCATCAGCAGAGAGGTGCCGAAGCCGAACTCCTCAGCGCCCAGCATACAGCTGATGGCAACATCGCGGCCGGAGAGCAGCTTGGAATCGCTCTCGATGCGCACACGGGTGCGCAGACCGTTGAGGATAAGGGTCTGGTGGGTCTCGGCGATGCCAAGCTCCCAGGGCAGACCGGCATCTTTGATGGAGTTGCGGGGCGCTGCGCCCGTGCCGCCGTCGTAGCCGGAAACAAGGATGACCTGTGCGCCGCCCTTGGCGACACCGGCAGCGATCGTGCCGACGCCGGCCTCACTGACCAGCTTGACGTTGATGTTGGCGTGGCGGTTGGCATTCTTGAGGTCGTAGATAAGCTCTGCAAGGTCTTCGATGGAGTAGATGTCGTGGTGCGGCGGGGGAGAGATGAGGCCGACACCCGTAGTGCTGTGGCGGGTCTTGGCGATCCACGGATACACTTTTGCGCCGGGCAGATTGCCGCCCTCGCCGGGCTTTGCGCCCTGTGCCAGTTTGATTTGGATCTCCTCTGCCGAGACAAGATACTTGCTGGTGACGCCGAAGCGGGCGGAAGCCACCTGCTTTATCTTGGAATTGCTCTCGCTGTGGTAGCGCTCTTCGGGCTCACCGCCCTCGCCGGTGTTGCTCCGGCCGCCGAGGCGGTTCAGCGCGATGGCGATGGTCTCGTGGGCCTCGCTGCTCAGTGCGCCGTAGCTCATGGCAGCGGCCTTGAACCGCTTGACGATGGAGCTCACCGGCTCCACCTCGTCCAGCGGGATGCCGCCGTCGGGGGCATAGTTGAAGTCCAGCAGACTGCGCAGATGGACGCCGTTCTGGCCCATGTTGTCCACGGTGTGGGTGAACTGCTTGAAGGTGTCGTAGTCACCGGTGAAGCAGGCTTTCTGGAACAGGTGGATGGTCTGGGGGTTGAAGAGGTGCTCTTCCTTGCCGCTGCGGAACTTGTGGGCGCCGCCGTCTTCCAGCTGCATGTTGATGTCAAGGCCCAGCGGGTCGAAGGCTGCGTTGTGCAGGGCCTCCACGTCAGCCTGAATGTCCTCGAGGCCGATGCCGCCCACACGGCTCACCGTGCCGGTGAAATACTTGTCGATGACGTCCCTGGAGATGCCGACGGCTCGAAGATCTGGCTGCTCTGGTAGCTCTGGATGGTGGAAATGCCCATCTTGGAGGCAATCTTCACGATGCCGCCCAGCACAGCCTTGTTGTAGTCGTCTACGGCGGCGTAATAATCTTTGTCCAGCAGACCGTCGTCGATGAGTTGGCCGATGGTCTCATGGGCCAGATAGGGGTTGACGGCACAGGCACCGTAGCCCAGCAGAGCGGCAAAGTGATGCACTTCATGAGGCTCTGCGCTCTCGAGGATGAGAGCCAGTGCGGTGCTCTTCTTGGTGCGGATGAGGTACTGGGACACGGCAGAAACCGCCAGCAGGCTGGGGATGGCCACATGGTACTCGTCAATGTCCCGGTCGGACAGGATGATGATGTTCGCACCCTCTTTATAAGCGCGGTCTACCTCCAGGAAAACGCGGTCGATGGCCTTTTCGAGGCTGGTGTTCTTGTAGTAGTTGATGGAGACAGTGGAGACTTTGAAGCCCGGGACGTTCATGTACTTGATGCGGAGAAGGTCAGTGGACGTGAGGATGGGATTGTTGACCTTGAGCACCTTGCAGTTTTCGGGCTTGTCTTCCAGCAGGTTGCCGTGTGCGCCCACATAGACGCTGGTGGAGGTGACGATCTTCTCGCGGATGGCGTCGATGGGCGGATTCGTGACCTGTGCAAAACGCTGCTTGAAATAATTGAAGAGCGGCGGGTGCTGGCCGCTGAGGACGGCAAGCGGGGTATCGGTACCCATTGCGCCGGAAGGCTCTGCGCCCTGACGTGCCATGGGCAGGATGAGGGTGCTGATGTCCTCATACTTGTAGCCGAACACCTTCTGCAGGCGCAGCAGGTCGTCGCCGGTGTAGCTGGGGGTCTTGATGTTGGGGATCTTGAGGTCCTTCAGCTGGACGAGGTTGCGGTCTATCCACTCGCCGTACGGCTCACGGCTGGCGTAGTATTCCTTCAGCTTCTCGTCGTCCACGACTTCGCCCTTGACGGTGTCCACCAGCAGCATCTTGCCGGGGCGGAGACGGTCTTTGACCAGAATGTTCTCCGGCTCACAGGGCAGCACGCCCACCTCGGAAGAGAGGATCATTCTGCCGTCTTTGGTGATGTAGTAGCGGCTGGGGCGCAGACCGTTGCGGTCCAGCACAGCGCCCACCACGTCGCCATCTGAGAAGAGGATGGCGGCAGGGCCGTCCCAGGTTCCAGCATGGTGGCGTAATACTGGTAGAAGTCCCGCTTTTTCTGGCTGATGTTCTTGTTGTTCTCCCAGGGTTCCGATGGTGATCATGACAGCCAGCGGCAGGTCCATGCCGTTCATCACCATGAACTCGAGGGCGTTGTCCAGCATGGCGGAGTCGGAGCCGGAGGTGTTGATGATGGGCAGGATCTTGTTCATGTCCTCCTTCATGATGGGGGAGGAGATGGTCTCTTCACGGGCCAGCATGCGTCGGTGTTGCCCTTGATGGTGTTGATCTCGCCGTTGTGGAGGATGAAGCGGTTGGGGTGGGCGCGCATCCAGCTGGGGTTGGTGTTGGTGGAGAAGCGGCTGTGGACCATGCCGATGGCGGATTCATAGTCCTCGTCCTGCAGATCGAGGTAGAACTGGCGCAGGTCGTGGACGAGGAACATGCCCTTGTACACGATGGTGCGGCTGGACAGACTGGGGACATAGGTGCCGTTGCTGGCCTGCTCGAAGACCCGGCGGACGATGTAGAGCTTGCGGTCAAAGTCGATGCCCTTGCTCACCTTGGCGGGCTTTTTGATGAAGCACTGCCAGATGGCGGGCATACAGTCGCGGGCTTTCTGGCCCACGGCGTCGGGGTCTACAGGCACTTCGCGCCATGCCAGAAACTCGAGGCCCTCTTTGCGGGTGACAAGCTCAAAAAGCTTCATGGCCTGGGCGCGCAGGTGTTCGTTCTGGGGAAAGAAGAACATACCTACGCCGTATTCGCGCTCGTTGCAAGGCGGATGTTCAGCTCGTCGGCTACCTTGGCAAAGAAGCGGTGGCTAATCTGTAGCATGATGCCCACGCCGTCGCCGGTCTTGCCCTCGGCGTCCTTGCCGGCGCGGTGTTCAAGGCGCTCCACGATGGACAGCGCGTCGCTGACGGTCTGGTGGCTCTTACGGCCCTTGATGTCCACGACGGCACCGATGCCGCAGGCGTCGTGCTCGAACTGGGGGTCATAGAGGCCCAGAGGCCCTTTTTGCTCCGTGAAATTTTCCATAGACTTTCCCATCCTTTTTTCGATTTTCCGGAGAATATCCTGGCAATGCTGCGGCACATTCCGCAGAGTCCCTCTTAATGCCGGTAAAAAGAAAAGGCGTCCCAGATGGGTCGGCAAAGACTCATCTGGAACGCCCTTGTTCCGGATAACAAGAATATTATACAAAGGTGCTGAAAAAGATTCAAGTGACAGCTGCACCAAATGTGGGTACACGGCGACGGTTCTTCTTGTGAAAAACAGACACGCAGAGTAGGAAATAGTATGCCTTTTCCGGCTCAGTGCCGGCCCAGACAGGCGGCAAGATCGTCCTCCGGCGTGGTGATGGGCCGGAGGTCATACTTCTCCTGCAAAACAGCGGCCACCCCGGGGGAGAGGAAGGCGGGCAGGGTGGGGCCGAGACGGATGCCCCGGATGCCCAGCGCCAGCAGGGCCATCAGCACACAGACCGCCTTCTGCTCGAACCAGCAGAGGATGATGGAGAGGGGCAGCTCGTTGACCGAGCAGTCAAAAGCTTCGGCCAGACCCAGCGCGATCCGGATGGCACTGTAGGCGTCGTTGCACTGGCCCACGTCGAGGATGCGGGGCAGACCCGCCACCGTACCCAGCGGCAGGTCGTTGAGCCGGAACTTGCCGCAGGCCAGCGTCAGGATGACGGTGTCGGGCGGGGTCAGCTTGGCAAAATCCGTGTAGTACCGGCGGGAGGGGCGGGTGCCGTCGCAGCCGCCGATGAGGAAAAAGTGCCGGATGGCACCCTCGTGGACGGCTTGGACGATCTCCTCCGCATGGCTCAGTACGGCATGGTGGGCAAAGCCGGTGGCGACCACACTGCCGCCGTTCATGCCCGGGATGAGGGTGTCCTCCGGGTAGCCACCCAGCTCAAGCGCCTTGGCGATGACCGGCGAAAAATCTCGGTCCTCCCCGATGTGGCGACGCCGGGATAGGAGACGACAGAGGTGGTGAATACCCGGTCGGCATAGCTGGGCCGGAGGGGCATGATGCAGTTGGTGGTGAAGAGCACCGGTGCAGGGATGTCCTCAAACTCCCGCTGCTGGTTCTGCCATGCGGTGCCAAAGTTGCCTTTCAGATGAGGAAAGCGCTTTTTCAGCTCCGGGTAGCCGTGGCAGGCAGCATCTCGGAGTGGGTGTAGACATTGATGCCCTTGCCCTCGGTCTGCTCCAACAGGCACTTGGCGTCGTAGAGGTCGTGGCCGGAGATGACGATGAAAGGCCCTTTCTCGATGGTCAGGGACACCTCCACCGGCTCCGGGTCGCCAAACGCGCCGGTGTTGGCCTTGTCCAGCTCAGCCATGACCCGGTAGGCCATCCGCCCGGTGTCCTCCACCAGCTGGAAGAGCTTGTCCTTGTCCCGCTCCTGTGCGATGGCCCGCAGCGCCGTGCAGAAAAACAGGTCGATTTCGCCATCGGTATAGCCCAGCACCCGCGCGTGGTAGGAGTAAGCTGCCATGCCGCGCAGCCCAAAGAGGACAAAGGAGCACAGGCTCTTCCGGTCGGGGTCCGGCTCCTGCCACAGCTTCTGCATATCGTAGTCGGACACTGGTGCAGGTGCAGGCTGGCCGAGGCAAAGGCTTCCTGCTTGGCCTTCCAGACCTTATCGGTCAGCTGCGCCACCGTTTGGGGGTCGAAATCAACATTGGTGATGGTGGTGAACAATCCTTCCGTCAGCAGGAGTGCCTGCGGGGGGCGGATGGGTCTGCCGATGTCCAGCAGCAGGGTGGCAAAGCCGATGAGTGCCCCGGTGAGCTTGTCCTGCGCGTCGGCTGTCTCGGCTGATTTGCCGCAGACACCCGCTTTTCCGGTGCAGGCCGTGCAGTTTGCTGCCTGCTCGCATTGATAACAGAACATCATTTCGTCCATGCAAAAACCTCTTTTCGTTTGATGAAAGGAGTATGAGCGGGGCGGCAGACGGTTATGCAGGCAGGCGGGGCAAACCAAAAAAAGCCGCACCCTCGCGGATGCGGCCCTTGTAGATCAGGAAAAGCTTAGTAGGTGATGCCCTGAGCCATCATGGCAGTAGCGACCTTCAGGAAGCCGGCGCAGTTTGCACCGACCATCAGGTTGCCCTCGGAGCCAGCGGCCACAGATGCATCGTAGGAAGCGTGGAAGATGCCCTCCATGATGCCCTTCAGCTTTGCATCGACCTCTTCGAAGCTCCAGCTCAGACGCTCGGAGTTCTGGCTCATCTCCAGACCGGAGGTAGCCACGCCGCCGGCGTTGGAAGCCTTTGCGGGTCCGTACAGGATGCCGTTGGACAGGTAGACCTCGATGGCCTCGGGAGTGCTGGGCATATTAGCGCCCTCGCAGACCACGGTGCAGCCGCCCTTCACCAGAGCCTCTGCGGACTCCTTGTTGATCTCGTTCTGGGTAGCGCAGGGCAGGGCGATGTCGCAGGGGACAGTCCAGACCTTGGTGCAGTCAGCAACGTAGGTCGCATCCTTGTGGGTCTCAGCATATTCCTTGATACGGCCACGGCGGACTTCCTTCAGATCCTTGACGTAGGCCAGATCGATGCCGTTGGGGTCGTAGACATAGCCGTTGGAGTCGGACATGGTGACGACCTTGGCGCCAGCTGGGTAGCCTTCTCACAGGCGTAGATAGCGACATTGCCAGAGCCGGAGATGACCACGGTCTTGCCCTCGAAGCTGTCGTTGCGCATGCACTTCAGAGCCTCAGCGGTGAAGTAGCACAGGCCGTAGCCGGTAGCCTCGGTACGGGCCAGAGAACCGCCGAAGGTCAGGCCCTTGCCGGTGAGCATACCGCCCTGGAAGCTGTTGGTCAGACGCTTGTACTGGCCGAACATATAGCCGACCTCGCGGCCGCCGACGCAATATCACCGGCGGGGCAGTCCACGAACTGGCCGATGTGGCGGTACAGCTCGGTCATGAAGCTCTGGCAGAAGCGCATGACTTCCATGTCGCTCTTGCGTGGGGGTCGAAGTCAGAGCCGCCCTTGCCGCCGCCCATGGGCAGGGTGGTCAGGCTGTTCTTGAAGGTCTGCTCGAAGCCGAGGAACTTCAGGATGCCCTGGTTGACAGAAGGATGGAAGCGCAGGCCGCCCTTGTAGGGGCCGATGGCGCTGTTGAACTGGACGCGGTAGCCGCGGTTCACCTGGACCTTGCCCTGGTCATCGACCCAGGGTACACGGAAGGTGATGATGCGCTCAGGCTCGACCAGACGCTCAATGAGGGCGGCCTTTTCGTACTCGGGATGCTTCTCCACGACGGGCTGGATGCTCTCCAGAACCTCGCGGACAGCCTGCAGGAATTCGGGCTCGTTGGCATTGCGCTTTTCCAGGCCCTCGTAGACACGCTTCAGATATTCATTCGTCAGCATAATGATATACTCCTTTTCCCTTAACTCTATTGTGTGGAGGCTTCGGCTTTCCCGTTTCCCACGGCGGGTGCGATAAGCCTCTGACCACTTTGCTATTATAAAGCTTTATCTGCCGATTTACAAGATGGCCCGCCCCGCAAAAAACCGGAAAATCTTTCAAAATACAATGGAAAAGATGAATGCACTTCACGAAAAAGACGGGACACATCAAAAAATTACGATAAAACCTGCTTTTGTAAAGAAACAAAAAATCCCTGCACCGGCTCGGAACAGGCGGTGCAGGGAGGAAAAGTCTTACTTCAGCAGCTTCTCGCAGGCGTCAGCGGCACCCTCGAGGAATTGTCCGCCGTAGGTCTCGATCATGCCGGCGTCGGACAGCGCAGCCAGCTGCGGGTCGATGGGGCATTTGGCCAGAACGGGCAGGTGATGCTTTGCGGCCACCTCGTCCACATGCTGTCGCCGAACACGTTGATGTGCTTGCCGCAGTCGGGGCAGACGATATAGCTCATGTTCTCGACGATGCCCAGCATCGGCACCTTCATCATCTCGGCCATGTTCACGGCCTTGGCCACGATCATGCTCACCAGCTCCTGCGGGCTTGCCACGACGACGATGCCGTCCACGGGCAGGCTCTGGAAGACGGTCAGGGGGACGTCACCGGTTCCCGGAGGCATATCCACGAACAGGAAATCGACGTCTTTCCAGACCACATCGGTCCAGAACTGCTTGACCGCACCGGCGATGACGGGGCCGCGCCAGACGACGGGGTCTTCCTCGTTCTCCACCAGCAGGTTGATGCTCATCACGTCGATGCCATCCGGCTCTGGATGGGCCAGCAGCCCTTGTCGTCAGCATGGCACGGCCATGGATGCCGAACAGCTTGGGGATGGACGGGCCGGTGATGTCGGCGTCGAGGATGCCGCAGTGGTAGCCGCGGCGTGCCATTGCACAGGCCAGCAGGGCGCTGGTCATGCTCTTGCCGACGCCGCCCTTGCCGGATACGACGCCGATGACCTTCTTGACGCTGCTGTGCGGGTTGGGTGCGTCATGCTGGGGCGCAGCATTGCGGGAAGAACACGCTGCCCCGCAGTTGGAGCAGTCATGGGTACATTCTTCGCTCATTGTCTCGTTGCGCACGGCCGTGGTACCGGGGTGCGCTTCCTCCTTGCATTCTTAGATCCGGTCTGGCGGAACATTCCCGCCAGATACGATATATATCATATCATAAAACTGGGAAAGAAACAACCCACGGCCCCGCTCATATTTCCCAGAGCAGTTTACATATTTATAAAAAGATACACTGGGGAAAGGGAGGGGTGCGCTGTGCGGCAGAGCTATCTGAAAAACGCAGCCTGATGACCGGGGCGGACGTCCTGCTCCGTCTGGCGGGCATGGGGCTGCGCATCTGGCTGGCGAACGCCCTGGGCGGCGAGGGGATGGGGCTGTACCAGTGGTGCTGGCGGTCTATTCGCTCTTCGTCACGCTGGCGACGGCGGGCGTCGTCGGT
>ENA-OQCN01001544-OQCN01001544.1-human-gut-metagenome-genome-assembly--contig:-NODE-1544-length-11200-cov-2.333333_pt1 | contig 11200 bp, 8 predicted proteins | sample MGYA00242497_ERZ504576 | MGnify/ENA primary metagenome ERZ504576 (study PRJEB26092, sample SAMD00036296) | human gut metagenome | host: Homo sapiens | study: EMG produced TPA metagenomics assembly of...
TTCTTAATGTACTTGATTAAACCGACAAGTTGCAAGTTCTTGAATTTTCTTCCTAGCTTTGTATTCGTTTGTTTTCAACAGGAGTACTTGCGTGAAGAATATGAAAACATAGGAAGGATAGTATTACCAATCATTATTTTGTTATTGACTGTGCGGATAAATGCCGTTCCGGTCAAAGCATTTGATATGATAGTAAGAAACCTTCCTAATTCGGAACAGTTGCCGACCAAAGAATTGCTTTGTATCTTCCAGGATTCGGAAGGATATATGTGGTATGGCACTGAGGGGGAGGTTTGTGTCGTGATGATGGATATATGGTGAAAGTGTTCCGTTCTGATTTCAAAAATCCGGGAATCTTGGAAAACAACAGTGTGACGTGTATTACTGAAGACGGTGAAGGGAAAATATGGTTTGGAACGAAGCGTGGCGCCTATATTTTGTCAAAAACAGATTATGAGATAAGGGCGCTTGCTGATGAAACGATAAAGAGCTGGACTATAACTACAATGACAGCGACGTCTGATGGTACGATCTGGATTTCGACTAACAGGCATTTGTTTCGATACAATGAGTCAGGGGAAAGAACCGGAAAATACATTCTTAAATGGAAAGGACGGGAGAATACCGTCAATTCTATTTATGAGGATAAGAAACAGACTGTTTGGGTAACTCAAGCAAAAGGCGGGCTTTTTTGCTATGATAAGGTAAAGGACTCTTTTATTTCATATCCTTGGCCCTATGATGAGTATCCCACAAGCATGACGGAAGATCATAACACTCCGTATTATTGGGTTACTACTTGGGGAAAAGGAATTGTACGTTTTGACCCCAAGGCACAGGATACGGACAAAATGTTTGGATTGCAAACAGTGGATAATGCGTCTTCTAACTCCGATGCCCGAAAGCTTCATCATATCATACAAGATTCTGTTAAGGGATATTTGTGGGTGACTGCGGCAGATAACTTATATGCCTATAAAATAACGGCCGATGCATCCTTGGATAAGGTGGATCTCTCCCGTTTATTATCAGCTGACAGGAAAATCCTCACAAAGATTCTTTCCGATCAATCCGGAAATTTATGGGTGACAGGTTATTATCCTTCTTCTTTCATTATTTCTTTTCTACCCAATGAAGTGCTTCCTTTGTCTATGGAAGGGGTAAAGCAAAATCTGGGGGTAATCGCATCTCCTATGCAGTTCTCAAGAGAAAAATTATTATTGGATCAGGCAAAAGAAATTGGGGCTGTATGCTTATGATCCCCAAAGAGATCGTATGTCTGTTGTTAAGAATGACAGGGAGCTTTCTTTTTTCTTTGAGAGGCCATCGGATAGAGAGGGAATCTATATGGTAAGGGATCATTCGGTAATTTTAATTCGGTATAAGGAGGACCGGCTTTTTGAATCCATCGTATGTACCATACCCATTAAACAAGGTGAGCGTATCCGTGCTTTGCATGATGACCGTCGTGGGAATCTTTGGATAGGGACTACTTACCATTTATTCCGGTATAGCTTGGAGGAAGGCCGATTGACTACAGTTTGTGATGATGTTGGTTTTATAAATGCTATCGTTTCGTCTAATGAAGGAGTTGTTTATTTTGCAACTGAAAGTAGAGGGTTGTGGAGAATTTCCGGAGAAAGCCGGTTGCAAATAAAGGATACAGGAGAAAATTATTCGGTATTGACTGTTGCACCGGACAACAATCTTTGGGTGGGTACTAAACAGGGCAATGTGTATAGTTATTCTCCGGATACGAATGATTTTATTTCCCGGACAAAAGATTGTGGATTGACAGGGGATGCTGTGTTGGATATAAAGTCGGATGACGATGGGAATCTTTGGATTCTTACATCACAGCGGGTGATGGTCTATCATCCCGGAACACATATCTTTACTATGATGTCTTGTACTGATTCTTGGATAAATCTGGAAGATTTCCAGTCATTGTATAAAGATCCTCGGGGAGAAATGAGTGTGGGTGGACGAGGTGGAATTGTGACTTTTCCTCACTATAATGAAAAAAAGAGGAGGATACCTGAACCAACGGTGCATTTGACATCCGTCGAAATGAATAACACCTCTGAAATCGGGGTGGATAATCAAAAGAAAATAAGCCTGTCTCCTCATGAGAGAAATGTGAAATTGTTTTTTTCTACTTTTGACCATTTGAATACGGATAAGGTAAGATATGCTTATCGTTATAAACAAAGAAACGATAATTGGGTGGCCTTGCCGGCAGGGGAAAATAGTATCGGATTGTCAGATTTGTCAAAGGGGGAATTTGAACTGGAAGTCCGTGTTACAGATGAGAATGGGCTGTGGAGTAAGAGTACATTAACGGTCATGATCCAGTGTTTGCCTGCTTGGTATGAAACAGGTTGGGCGTATTTGTTTTATGTGCTTGTTGTTTTATCGGTTGTTTGGGGATTGGGCCGGATGTATATGAAATTACGGAAGTCCATTGTTGCACAGACTGTTCTGCCACTGGAACAAAATCCGGAGCAAAGGCATGAGATAGATCCATTGTCGGAAGAAGGAAAAGTAGAAGCGAATTCTATTTCAGCATCTGATGAGCAATTAATAAGGAAGGCATTGGATATGGTTGAGAAGAACCTTAGTAATCCTGAATATTCCATAGAAGATTTAAGTAGGGATATGTGCATGAGCCGTGCTACTCTTTATCGTAAGATTACATCCATCACCGGAAGCTCGCCTTCTGATTTTGTGAAGAATGTACGTCTTCGTAAAGCTGCCGAATTATTGAAAGAGGGAGGGCTTACCATTGCTGAGATAGCTGATAAGGTTGGTTTTAATACACCTAGTTATTTCACAAAATCATTCAAGAAACTGTTTGGGGTGTTGCCTACACAATATAAATAAGTGATGTTTTAGTGATAAGAAGGAGATAGCTTTTGTGGCAGTTGATGGAGGAATAATTATAAATATGATTCATAAAGTTCAATTAAAGTGTATAAATTTCCATGTTAATGAACAAAAATACATTTTTGGGCTTTATAAATAACGATATATTTGTAAAATGCTGCTTGAATATTTCAGATTGAAAGAAATAAGGTACTCATTTTACATTTAAGACCATGAAAGAACTAAAGATGTACATCGATGGGCGATTCATCGAAAACCAATCCGATAAGTGGATTGATGTATTGAACCCTTCTACGGAAGAAGTGATATCTAAAATGCCTGATGGCACACCGGAAGATGCACGTGCTGCTATAAATGCTGCCGTGAAGGCACAGCTTTCTTGGGAGAGTCTTACCTCTATTGAACGTGCCGGCTATTTAACTCGGATTGCACAAGGTATCCGCAAGCGGGAACAGGAATTGACTGATATTATTATCCGGGAGGGTGGAAAAACAAGAGGATTAGCTAATGTAGAGGTGTTATTTACGGCTGATTACCTTGATTATATGGCCGGATGGGCCCGTCGCTATGAAGGGGAAATCATTCCTAGTGACCGTCCTCACGAAATATATTTGTCTTTAAGAAACCTATTGGGGTGACAACAGGCATCCTGCCTTGGAATTTTCCTTTTTTCTTGATTGCCCGTAAGGCCGCTCCTGCTCTGTTGACGGGGAATACAATTGTGGTAAAGCCGAGTCAGCTGACACCGGAAAACGCGTATGTTTTCGCACAGATTGTAGATGAAGTTGGGTTGCCTAAAGGTGTATTCAATCTGGTGAACGGTCGTGGTTCGGTGATTGGACATGAATTGGCTGCTAACCCCAAAGTAGGTATGGTTAGTCTGACTGGAAGTGTGGAGGCTGGAATACAGACTATGGCAGCCGCTTCTACCAATGTGACGAAGGTTTCTTTGGAATTGGGAGGGAAGGCTCCCGGTATTGTAATGCCGGATGCAGATTTGGATTTAGCTGTAAAATCCATTATGCTTCGCGTGTTATTAATACAGGACAGGTATGTAATTGCTGTGAGCGCGTGTATGTACATTCTAGTATAAAAGAGGCTTTTCTTGAGAAATTGTTGGCAGGATTCAAGCAGGTGAAAGTGGGTGATCCGAATCAGTATACAGACCTCGATATGGGTCCGTTGATTGATGCCAATGCACTGAAATCAGTAGAAGAGAAAGTGAAAAAAGCTATTGAGCAGGGAGCTGAGTTGCTATGCGGTGGTCATCGTATCGGTACTAAAGGATATTTCTTTGAACCGACGATTTTGACTAATTGTACCCAAAAGATGGATATTATTCAGGAAGAAACTTTTGGACCGGTACTTCCGGTTGTTGAGTTTACAGAGGTGGAAGACGCCATTGCCTGGGCTAATGATTGTGAATATGGGCTGACTTCTTCTATTTATACCCAGAACCTGGATATGACATTCAAATTGATTCGTGCGTTGAAATTTGGTGAAACTTATGTGAATCGTGAGAATTTTGAGGCGATGCAGGGATTCCATGCCGGATGGCGTAAATCTGGTATCGGCGGCGCGGATGGTAAACATGGGCTGGAAGAGTATTTGCAGACGCAGCTGGTTTATTTGGAAACTAAAGGCTGATTCTCATCATTATTCTATGTAGGATTGTCTCGGGATATAATTCGTATTTTATGTCTCGAGATACATCTTGTTATATGATGGATATTTATTATTGATTTAGATTGATACTTTAAGAAGTATAGAGTACAAAATACTTGTTGTTTCGTCCTGTTGGAAAAGGTTTATTCATCATAAAACAGCATGCTATGAAATTGTTTTTTTCCTTCGTTTTTGCCTTATTGGCTTTTACAGCTTGTACAAAACCCGAAAAGGAAGTCTATATCTTCACTTCTCATCGTGAGCCGGCATTGGACGGGTTACATTATCTTTACAGCTATGACGCTATCATTGGGATAGTATCGCAGGTTCATGGTTGAAACCGGAAATAGGAAATAAGACTCCTTATTATAATTATTTCACTAAACAGACCGAAGAACAGAAATATGCTCCCAAATTCGATGATGCGTGATCCGTCCATGACCCAAGGCCCGGATGGAACTTTCCATTTAGTGTGGACAATCAGTTGGAATGGAGAACAGGGATTTGGTTATGCCAGTTCTAAAGACTTGATTCATTGGAGTGAACAACGCGAAATCAAAGTGATGAAAGACTCTTTGACTAACAATGTGTGGGCACCGGAAGTTTTCTATGATGATGAAAAGGAACAGTTCATCGTTGCCTGGTCTTCTGCCATTCCTGTAGAAAGATATACGGCAGCCGATAGTTTGGGAGCTAATAAAAGTCACCGTGCCTATTATACCACGACCAAGGATTTCCAAACGTTTACTCCTGCAAAGGCGTTTTATGATCCGGGATTTAATTCTATTGACGGATTTATAGTAAAGCGTGATAAAAACGACTATGTATTAATTATAAAAGACAATCGCAAGCCTGGTTACAGTGATTTGTTCTGTGTATCCGGGCCATCGGCAGAAGGACCTTATGCTGATCCGTCAGTAAAATTTGCACCGACTTACTCTGAAGGTCCGTGTGCCGTGAAAGTAGGTGATGAATGGTTGATTTATTTTGATGTTTATCGGGAAGGACGGTTTGGAGCCGTGTCTACAAAAGACTTCAAGAACTTACTCCCATTGACGATCAGATTTCTATTCCGCAAGGACATAAGCATGGTACTATCATAGAAGTTCCCGAATCAGTTTTGCTCAACCTGAAAGCGGAGGAAGCTAAAAGATTCCCTCAAAAAGACTAGTTATTACCCAGAATTGTCTGCTTGAATAAGTTACTTTGGGCTTTTGAAATTTATAAGATGAATGCACAAATGAAAAACAAGAATCTAGTATTATTATTCCTTCTTCTGATGGTGGAAGGAGAGCTGCTTTCGGCAGCAGCACAGAGCAAATCGTCGGTTTATAAGCCTTGGAGTCATGGACAACTGAAAGTAAGTAAAGAGAACCGTTATCTGATGAATGCGGACGGAACTCCTTTTTTCTGGTTGGGGGATACGGGATGGCTGTTGCCCGAGAAACTGAATAGAGATGAGGCTGCTTATTATCTGGAACATTGTCGTCAGGCAGGTTTCAATGTGGTGCAGGTACAGACTATAAATGGAGTTCCTGCCATGAATTTCTATGGCCAGTATTCCATGATAGATGGTTTCAATTTTAAGAATATAGACAGAAAAGGAGTTTACGGGTATTGGGACCACATGGATTATATTATTCAGAAAGCTGAGCAGAACGGCATTTACATAGCGATGGTATGTATCTGGGGAGGGCTTGTGCGCTCCGGAAAGATGAATGTTGAAGAGGCCAAAGCGTATGGTAGATTTTTAGGTGAACGATATAAAGATGCTCCTAATATTATTTGGGTAATCGGTGGAGATACTTATGCTGACCGGAATACTGAGATTTGGGAGGCGTTGGCGAATAGTATTCTTGCTGTGGACGAGAATCATATCATGACCTTTCATCCGTTTGGTCGTACATCCAGTGCTACCCATCTGAATAATAAGGAGTGGATGGATATGAATATGTTCCAAAGTGGACACAGGCGTTATGGCCAGAAAAAAGGAGATGGTGATACTTCTGTTACGGGATTGGAGGAAGACAATTGGCGTTATGTAGAAGAGGCTTTGTCCATGACTCCACTGAAGCCTGTTCTGGATGCAGAACCCAGTTATGAAGGTATTCCTCAGGGATTGCATGATCCTGCCCAGCCACGCTGGCGTGACTGTGATGTGAGACGCTATGGATATTGGTCTGTTTTTGCGGGCTCTTGCGGACATACATACGGACATAATAATATCATGCAGTTCTTGAAACCGGGTACACCCGGTGGGTATGGAGCTGATGGAATAGAGAAACCTTGGTATAAAGCAATGCAGGATCCCGGCTTCAATCAGATGAAATATCTGAAGAATCTGATGTTAACTTTCCCTTATTTTGAACGTGTACCGGATCAAAGTGTAATTGCCGGTACGAATGGGAATCGTTATGACAGAGCCATTGCGACTCGAGGAAAGGATTATTTGTTAGTATACAATTACTCCGGAAATCCGATGTCTGTTGACTTGACTAAAATCAGTGGCGCAAAAAAGAAGTATGGTGGTATAGTCCTAAAGATGGAAAACTTTCTTTTATAGGAGAATTTGATAGTAAAATTACTCCTTTTACCTATGACGGCAGTTATAATCGGGATAATGACCAGGTATTAATTGCTATAGATTCAAGCAAGAATTATATTTCTACCGAATGGCTGGAACTTCCTATGGTAAATCAATAGCATTTTTAAGGAATACAGCCAAAAAGTCTTATTAAGTCTTAATGAAACGGGAAAAGTCAATGCGGAAATTGTAATTTTGAAAAAACACATTTACAAATGAAACGCATTGGCTTGTTCTTATTCTTTTGTATTCTTTCCTTGCATGGCATAGCTCAGGTTGAAAATGACAAGGATACGCTCATCATCCGGCAAGATAAAATCAATGAGTTTATCAATGAGATGAATGAGGCTGATAAAAGTATGGATTTTATAAACGAACCTCCTACGTTGACACCTCCCGTTTTATCTGATACGTTGCGGATGCCAAAATTTGATTTTACTCCCCGTGAAGAAATGCCTAAGATATCCCCTTATACTTTTTCCGGAAATCCTTTCGGACATGATTATATAGATGGACGTGCTTATCAGATTAATAGTACAGGGATTCTGAGTGGTTATCATTCCTTTCAAGGGTTGCCTTCTATAGGTGAGGCACGTAATGCCGGAGTGATGTACACACAGCGTCTCAATGATTTTATAACCGTGACGGGAGGAGTATATGCTGCTAAATACAATGTATATGGAGTCCGCTTTAATGATTTAGGTGCTAAGGGAAGGTTGTCTTTTCGCATTAATGACAGAATGAAGATCAATATGTTCGGCACATACTCGGTGTATAACGGATATGGTATGACTCCCGCTTCACAGCTTTTTATGAACCAGAATTCATACGGAGGCACTTTGGAATTTAAAATATCGGATAGTTTCGGAATTGAAGCGGGAGCAGAGAGGGAATTTAATCCGATGACCCGTAAATGGGAAACCCATCCTATTATTATGCCAGTATTCTATAAATAATAATTTGTGTATCTTTACGGCATGAATGAAGAGATAGAAGAATATTACGAAGAGTTATACAGCTTTATGTAGATGAAAACCAGCCATTGGAACGCCGTTACAGGCAATTGCGTGAATCATTGGAGCGTGTGGTGCGTGAAAAGATACAAGGGAATAGTTTGCAGACCACTGATTTGGCCGCCCGTATTAATTATGTAGCCACTCAATATGGGCTGGATCTGAAAGAACAGAATCAGTTACATACCTTTCGTCTGACTTCCAATGATATTTTGAACCATCGTAAGTCTCCTGTAAAAGAAGAGTTCCTGCGTGATTTGCGTGCAGTGGCATACGCATATAGGAAGATGTTTGCACAGGATATTCCATTGAAGTTGTTCTCAGTTCTTCCCAAGCAGGAAATAGCATCTTCAGGGAAAAAGAAAAGATGGAATACATCCGCCGCATCCGTGTATGCTTTGATTATGCCGATGATACCTATTTGTATGTACATCCTGTAGATGTAATAGCTGATGAACCTATACGAGTTGTTTATAATAAACCCGGTATCAATCATGAATTTGAAGAAACTATAAAGGAACTTTGGCGATATGCCCAGCTTAATCTGCTGGATGTTTCTGTAGATAGGGATGGAATTTATACCCCTTCTTTTATCGTATTGGAACCGGATTATTTGATAGATATCAGTTCATTGGCGGAATGTTACAAGGATTATGCAGCCATCCGGCAAACTATTTTTTGAGCCGGCTGGTGCCGATTGATAATGCCCGCCCTTTGCTATTGGGAAATATAGCCAATCTGTTCCTGGATGAATGGATACATGCAGGTGAGGAGGAGCCGGACTATATAGACTGTATGAAGAAGGCATTCCGGCAGTATCCCATTGAACTGGCTGCTTGTGCCGAACTTCGTGACCCGTCCAAAGAGAAAGAGTTTGCCAAGGATTGCCGGATGCATTTTGAGCATATACGGGACGTTGTACAACACACTTTTTTGGAGCCGGGGTATAATCTGGATAAAAAGGAGGCTGTGCTGGAACCGTCCTATATTTGCGAGGCGTTGGGCATTCAGGGACGTCTGGACTATATGCAGCGGGATATGAGCAGCTTTATAGAAATGAAATCGGGCAAAGCGGATGAATTCTCCATGCAGGGAAAAGTGGAACCCAAGGAAAATAATAAGGTTCAGATGCTGCTATATATGGCAGTGTTGGAATATAGCATGGGACAGGACCGGCGGCGTATGCATCCCTATTTGCTTTATACCCGTTATCCTTTATTGTATCCGGCCAGAGCATCGTGGGCTCAGGTAAGGCGGGTTATCAATTTGCGTAATCGTATTGTTGCTGCCGAGTATGGGGTACAATTCCATAATCATCCTGATTTTACACGCAACTTGTTGGCACAAATCAATCCGGAGGTGGTGAATGAAAGAAAACTGAGCGGCAGATTCTGGGAACAGTATTTGAAGCCTCTATCTCGCGTTTCCGGGAGAAGCTGTCGGCGTTGGAACCTTTGGAGCAGGCCTATTTTTATACGCTTTATAATTTCATTACAAAAGAACTTTATACCTCCAAATCGGGAGATGTGGATTATGAAGGACGTGCAGGGGCTTCAGCTCTTTGGCTGAGTACACTGGATGAGAAACGTGAGGCGGGAGAAATATTATATGATTTGCAGATAATGGAAAATAGGGCATCACAGCTCATAAGGCTTATATACTTTTGTCTATTCCGCAATATGATGAAATGTTTCTTCCCAATTTCCGTACAGGAGATGTGTTGTGTTGTATGAGCGTAATAATGACTTGGATAATGCGACCAATAAAATGGTTTTTAAGGGTAATATTGAGCAGATTACAGATACAGAATTGCGTATTCGTTTACGTGCTACCCAACGTAATGCTTCCGTTTTTTCTCCGGACAGTCGTTATGCTGTAGAACATGATACGATGGATACTACATTTCGCAGTATGTATTTGGGACTCTCCGCTTTTCTGGATGCGAATACGGAAAGACGGGAATTATTGCTGGGACAACGGCCTCCCCGCTTTGATTCGTCTTTTGATGAAGCTATAGCGCTGACCGGTGATGATTTTGAGAGGGTGGCGTTGAAAGCTGAGTCGGCCCGTGATTATTTTCTTCTGGTGGGACCTCCCGGAACAGGAAAGACTTCGAGGGCGTTGCGTAGAATGGTGGAACATTTCTATGCAGCATCATCTATGCAGATATTGTTACTGGCTTATACCAACCGGGCTGTTGATGAAATTTGTCAGTCACTGTCCTCTATCACCCCCTGTATAGATTATATACGGGTGGGAAGTGAGCTTTCCTGTGATGTACGCTTTAGAGGACATCTGTTGGAGAATATATTGGCGGAATGCAACAGTAGGAGAGAGGTGAATATCCGTATGGCAGATTGCAGAGTATATGTTGGAACCGTGGCTCTATTGCGGCTAAAGCTGAACTTTTTAAATTAAAACGTTTTGATGTAGCATAGTGGATGAAGCCACCCAAATATTAGAACCCCAATTGTTGGGTATTCTGTGTGCCAAGTTTGCCGATGAAAGAAATGCAGTCGGTAAATTTATTCTGATAGGTGATCATAAACAGTTACCTGCCGTTATTTTGCAGAATAGCGGACATTCTGAAGTGCATGATGAGGGGCTGAGGAAAGTCGGACTTTTTAATTTAAAAGATTCTCTGTTTGAGCGGCTTTATCGTTTTCATTTAAAAGAAGAATCTCCTAAAGCGATAGATATGCTTTGCCGTCAGGGGCGTATGCATCCGGGAGTGGCTTTTTTTCCCAATAAAGCATTTTATGCTGGAAGATTGGAAGCTTTGGGACTACCTCATCAGTTGGAACACATAGAGGCTCCAGTACGTTTTATTCCTTCGGAACAGGATTTGGAGAGCATTTCCGGAAAGACAAACCAATATGAGGCACGGATTGTTGCCGGTTTGGCCAGAGAGGTGTATCTGGCTTATGAAGAGGAATTTGATCCGAATCGAACGTTAGGGATCATTACTCCTTATCGAAGTCAGATTGCTTTGATACGTAAAGAGCTTCAGACATTGGCTATTCCTGCTCTGAGTAGGATTTCCATTGACACG
>ENA-OQCN01001545-OQCN01001545.1-human-gut-metagenome-genome-assembly--contig:-NODE-1545-length-11195-cov-3.645103_pt1 | contig 11195 bp, 7 predicted proteins | sample MGYA00242497_ERZ504576 | MGnify/ENA primary metagenome ERZ504576 (study PRJEB26092, sample SAMD00036296) | human gut metagenome | host: Homo sapiens | study: EMG produced TPA metagenomics assembly of...
TTACTTTACCGAAAAAATGATGCGGTAAAACAGAAATCCCATCATGGAAATATACATGCAAAATCGCTGTAGAAAAAACTGTTGGCGTGTCATGTTTGGAATCCCATGGGAGCTGTTCGGTGGATTTCCGGAAAAATATTTTAAGTTTCAGGTTTACCGGAAAAAGAATCAGACCAGTGAAGTGTTGGCTTTGAATCCGTTGGATTTAAATGCAAATTACGAGTCCAGATTTGATTTTGATCCGGAAAGCTTTATTGAGTGCACACCTGGAGGAACACCGCAGGTTATCTATTCCAACAGTGCTTGCGTGATCCTACCGGATGGAACGATGCATTGGCAGCGGCCGGCGACACTGGAATGGCCATCTATAAATGAGCGGGCTGAGATTCTGCATCTGCAGAAATCGCTGACGCCGACAACACCGGATGAATTGCCAGATCGGATTATAACCGTACAAAGATGGCAGGATGTGTTAATGTTGGAAGGAATGGATTTCTTCCCAAATGCAAGATGTGAAAACTCTTTTGATAAAGTGGATCCTTGGGTACAGAGACGTCTCTGCAACGAAGCACTTCGAAAAGGAGATACTGCGACAGCCTGCAGAGAACTGGATGTCTTGATTGGCTATTTCCGAACGCTCACGGCATGGTGGTATGCAGATCACACACTTGGAGATGCAGACGAAGACAACTGGATTGGATTCACACATCTGAAATCTGTTTCAGATCAGGGGAATAAGATCGTATTAAAGTACGAATATGGTTTGAACACCTGCGATGCCGTATTGATTCCACAGAATCGTGGTTTTCGCTTTTATACAAGAGAAAAAGGAGATTTTGACAGCGAAGCAGTTTCGTATACATTTTCAGAAATAGAGGGAAAATATCAGATCAAAACAGCACATTCTGTGATTGTGATTACAGCGGGAGATGATTGGAAAATCTGTGCAGATGAAAAATTTGTATTGGATGCAGATAACTTCAAGCTCTATGATTATGCAGGAAGCAAAGGTTTCGATGTGTGCCAACCACTTCAGGAAAGAGAAATGGTGTATGGATTCGGCGAACGATTTGATGCTGTAAACCAGAGAGGTCGGGTACTTTCTTTGTGGCACAGAGATGCATTTGAAGGTTGTAATTGTTCTATTGGAAATCAGTCCTACAAAAATGTATCATTTTTACACTCTACAAAAGGTTACTCTTTGTTTATTAACAGTTTTTACAGAATTAGAGCAGATATTGGAAGAGTCAGTAAAGGGCTTCGAATCACAACAGCAGGACCCAAAGCAGATATTTATGTTTTTACGGGAAGCGTCTTAGAAAACATGGAGGAATATACAGCCTTAACCGGAAAACCGCTGCTTCCGCCTGCGTGGGTGTTTGAACCGTGGGCCGGCGGTGGGGTAGGCAGATGGATGGACGGACCAACGCACGATGTAATCCAGGAGATGGAAGGTGTTGTACGGAAGTTTAAAAATCTTGATATCCCACATTCTGGCCTGTATGCAGAGGGTGCTGGTTGGAAATGGGAAGACCATTACAACAAAGAAGAAATTTATAAGATTGCTGCGTTTACAAAACAACAGAAGATGCGGGTTTTTTCGTGGCAGTTTTCACATCTGGATATGGAGCAGGCAAAGGAACTTCTGCCGAACTGTGCGGAAGAAGATCTGCCAATTACAAGAACGCCGGGTTATCATGGAGAAAAAGTTCTTCCATGTGCTATTGATTTTTCACATCCAAGAGCAGAGGAACTTCTGGAAAATCAATGGCATGATCGAATGGATGCAGGTTTTGATGGAACTATGGTGGATTTCGGAGAAATTATTCCAGATGAAGCAGTGTTTTACGATGGTCGTACGGGAGATGAAATGCACAACGCTTACGCGCTGGATTATACAAAAGCGTATCGAAAACTCTTTGAAAAATATAAAGGAGAAGATCACGTGCTGTTTTCAAGATCTGCGGCAGCGGGTGTTCAAAAGTATTCCTGCCAGTTTGGTGGAGACCAGCTTTCAAGCTTTAGAGGCCTGACTTATGCAATGAATGGAGGTCTGACACTGGCGGCTTCCGGTTTTCCATTCTGGGGTGTTGATGCAGGAGGTTATTCAGGATTTGCAGACGAAGAAACGTATCTCCGTTGGACGGAATTTGCAGCCTTCTCACCGATTATGCGTTTCCATGGAGTGACCCCAAGAGAGCCGTGGTTTACAGTCGATATGCAGTGTCTGTTTATAAATTTTATGCATGGCTAAGAGAAAATCTTCTGAAATATTCGGTTCATACAGCGGAAGAGGCACATAAAACAGGCATACCAATGATGAGACCGTTGCCAATGGTATTTCCTAATGATAAAGAGGCTGTCTATTGGGAAGATGAATATTTTTATGGTTCAGATCTGTTAGTTGCTCCGGTTCATCAAGAAGGGGAAAAGAGGAGAATTTATTTCCCATCAGGAAGATGGATCAATTTATTGGATTTCAGAAAGATGGTTGGTGGAAACCGAATTTTTCAGGTGGATGTTCCAATTGACAAAATTCCTGTTTATATTCGGGAAGGAGCGTGCATTCTGTCTGTTATGAATGGAGAATTGCAGCTTGGACAAAGCATGACATATGAAAAAAAGAATACAGTTCTTATGAGCCGAGCTTTAAATGAAACCTCAGGCAAACGGTATGCGGATGGAAAAGAAATTGAATACAATATTTTGGGCCAAACGGGTGAAGATTTCTTTATGCTTCGCCATGCATCCGAGACAGAATTTATTGTTCTTCTTGGTTTTGACAGAAAGCCAGAAAGTCTGGAGTTGAATGGAGTTTCTCTTTCAGAGAGTGCATCCTTGAATGCATTGAATTATGGCTCCGGTTGGTATTGGAGAGAGGATGCAGCAGTTGTTGTCAGTGTTCCGAAATTGAAAAAAACAGAAATCCATGTAATTCATAAAGAACAATAGTATCAAAATGACGAAGTGATCCCTGCGAAGATTCTTGAGAGAAAGCCCCGTCTTCGGTTTAATTTCGAAGAGGGGACTTTCTCAAAAACAAACGAAACATTTCATGGAAAGAGAGGGTGGAAGATGGAAAATACAGGGTTTTATGTAATACCTAATAAAACGCAGTATGAAATTGGGGAAAGAGTCTATCTGGAAATAAGAAAAACAGGGCCGACGAAAGCAAATCACGTGAAAGTTTCGTTGTTTACGTATCAGGGAGAAAATCTGAAAATGGAATGTACCCTGGAACAAGGAGTGTATATTCACTTGCGGAAAGCATTTCAGAAAAAACGGGTGGATATCTGGTAAAAATAGAATTTTTTCAAAAGACTGAAAAACTAGGGAGCTGTTACACGGCATTTGATGTTGTGAATTGCTGGACAGAAGCTCCAAGATATGGATTTCTTAGCAGTTTTTCTGAGGAAGATAAACAAAAAGAAGAGTATCAGGAATTTTTCAGGGAAATGCACTTGAATGTGATTCAGTTTTATGACTGGATGTACCACCATGATGAGTTTTATCCGGAGAGTGATATTTATACAGATATCATGGGAAGAAAAGGTTCGATGACTGCTGTTGCGAAAAAAATCGAAGGAGTGCACGCTTGCGGTGCCAAGGCAATAGCATATGGCGCTGTTTACGGTGCAGAATCATTTCAGGAAGAACATCCGGAATGTATCTATCGGTACGATAATGGAGAACCAATGATTTTCATTGACAAAATATGGTTGATGGATATTCACAGGGGAACGGCGTGGAGAAAACGGATTTTACAGGAATATGGAAAAGCGCTGGAAAAAGGTTTTGATGGCGTACATATGGATCAATACGGAGATCCGAAAGAGGCATTAATTCTGGAAAATGGAAAATATGTCATTCGAGATCTGGCAGATGATTTTGGTGATTTGATCAATGAAACAAAAGAAAAATACCCGGAAAAACAACTCAATTTTTAATGCAGTAAATAACTGGCCGGTAGATTCGGTAAAAAAGAGTCGCGAAGATTGTGTTTATATAGAGTCTGGTCGCCAATGATACTTATAGAGATCTATATCGTTTGATTGCGCATGCTCGGGGAACAAAGGATGAAAAGAGGGTGATTCTGGCAGCGTATTTGAATCCGTTTAAAACAGAACCAGAAAGAAATCTGAAGGGATCTACAGCGCAGCTTGCAATGGCAACAATTTTCGCTTCTGGCGGATACCATCTTCTATTGGGCGAGGAAGGAAGTGTTCTGACAGAGGCATATTATCCAGACAACTGCAGAATCGGGGAACATTCGTTCCGAAAAGCATTGAAAAAATATTATGATTTTATTACCGCGTACGGCGGACTTTTATTTCCGGAAGTTGGACGGATCTGACGATGCAGTATGCAGGAGGAATCAACTCAGAATTTATATTCGAAAATGTTGATTGGTCACCGTATCCGGAAGCAGGAAAGGTATGGATTCAAATTTATAAGAGAGGACGAGAATTTTCAATACGATGTGTGAATTTTACGGGAATTTCGGACATGAACTGGAATAGAACACATGCGGAATTCCCACAGCGTGTGGAAAAGATAAAAGTGAAGGCAAAACTTCCGGGAGAAAAGAAACAAATATACGTTGTGACACCGGACGGTGAAATTCAGGAGCCAGAAGAAGTGTATTATAAAGTAAAACTAGGGGATGATCAAAGACAGGAAATTATATTTGAATTGGACAAATTATTGGTGTTTTCTGTTATATATCTGCGTTTGGAATAGGATTCTGAGCGTAGGTAAAAAAACAGGAGGGTTTTTACATGAGATTGAAATTAGATAAAAAAACAGGACCCCTTTACTGGTGTACCTATGAGAAACAGTTTACTGAAAATACTTTTATGCCAGAAGAACGGTTCAAAGAAAATATTGATTGGGTAGCAAAGGAATTTGTTCCATATGGATACGAGATGGTATGCACAGATGGATGGATCGAGGATTCTTTCTGCATCAATGAAAATGGATATCTAACTCGTCATCATGATTCATGGAAACATGATTGGAAATATTGGGCAGACTATCTGAATGAGAGAGGAATGGCTCTCGGCGTTTACTACAATCCGACCTGGATCAGCCCGGCAGCGGTAAAGAACAAAGAAATTTTGGTCAAAGGAACAAATATTCCGGTGCGGGAAATTACAGATTTGTCGTATGTTTATAATGGAGAAAATGAGAAAAAAATGACGGGGGATCGTTTTTCTTATCCAAATGGAGAAGATCGAGCATTGTATTGGGTGGATGTAGATCGTTCTGGAGCAAAAGAGTATGTGCAAGGATATGTAAAGTATTTATTGACTGCCATGTAGCTTTTTTACGAATTGATTTTCTTTCCTGGTACGAAGATGGAATGGATAAAGGAAAGCAGATTGGCAGAAATCATGGATCAGCAAATTACCGAAAAGTTCTCGAATGGATCAAGGAAGCAGCAGGGGATCAGATAATGATCAGTCTTGTTATGCCGCATTTGAAAAACAATGGTGAGAATGAGTTTGGCATGGGACAGATGGCGCGTATTAACGAAGACTCCGGTACGGGAGGCTGGGATACTTTTAGTGATCGAAACAGAGGACTGCATTTTGATTATTGGTCTCAGTGCACGACAGCATTTGAAGGCCTGATTTACTGGTCAAATTTTGCTGACCACAACATGATCATGGATGCGGATATGCTTCGCCTGAATACCTTTGCAAATGATGAGGAGTGCAAATCGGCTGTATCGCTGGAACTGATTGCGGGAGCGCCGCTGGATATCGCAGATCAGTATGATACGATCAAAGATCGGGCATGGATTTATCAGAATGAGGAACTTCTTGCGTTGAATAAAAAAGAAATTTTATCCTTCCCATTGTCAACGGATACCAAAAATCCGGACAGTACCATCTGGATTGGAAAAGAAGCAACAGGAGAGATCATTCTTTCCGTATTTAATAGAGATGCAGAAGAAAAAGAAGTAGAGATTGATTTTAAACAAGTGTTGTTGTGCAGGGCTGCCAGTGTCAGGGATCTTTGGATGCATGAAGATCTCGGAGAAATGAAGAGCTTTCATACCATGCTTCCGCCACATGGATGCCGGGTACTGAAACTTTCGGAAAGGAGTTAGTATGAATCTGGCTGCTTTTTATCACAGCGGGATGTACCCGGAAATTTATGCACCGGATCGGTTTCATCTGAGATTTTCTTTCCGGGCAGCGAGTGGGGACATAGAACGTGTACGTTGGTTTATTTTCATAAGAATCACAGAGAAGAAACAACGAAAGAAGAAAGAATGTCAGAGCAGTACCATTTAGGAACATCGGTTGTATATACGGCAGTGGTTTCTTTTCAAAAGCCGGCGAGATATCTTCAATATTATTTTCGAGTGACGGGAAAAAATGGGGATACGCGTTGGTATAATGCGTGGGGAACAGTTGAAAAATGTCCGGATTCCGGCTTTTTCGAATATGCATATGCCAATAAGTGTACTGTAGAGTATATGCCACCCAAATGGAGTCAAGGAACGATTTACTATCAGATATTTCCAGAGCGCTTCCGCAAAGGAAATCCGTCTTATGCGCCGGAGGATTGTGTGGCGTGGGGAAGTAAACCGACAGCTTCCAACTTTATGGGCGGAAATCTGGATGGAATCCGAAAATCGCTTAGCTATCTGGCAGAGCTTGGAGTAGAATGTATTTATTTGAACCCGGTGTTTACGTCTCCTTCAAATCATAAATACGATACGACGGATTACTATAAAGTAGATCCTCATTTTGGAATCAATGAAGATCTGCGAGTTCTGGTCAAAGAAGCACATGAAAAAAACATAAGGGTTATTTTAGATGCTGTGTTTAATCATACTGGAACAGATTTTTTTGCATTTGCTGATCTTTTAAAAAATCAGGAAAAATCAGAGTATCAGAGCTGGTATCATATTACTCGTTTTCCGGTAAGGGAAGAGGCAGACTGTTATGAATGTTTTTTTGGATTTGCTGGCATGCCAAAACTGAATACAGGAAACGAGAAGGTACAGGAGTATCTTTTGAATGTACTGGAATACTGGGTACGGGAAGTACAAGTGGATGGATATCGCTTTGATGTGATTGATGAAATTGATGAGAATTTTGTTCTCAAAATCAGAGACCGACTCAAACGTCTGAACCCGGAACTTGTTCTGATTGGTGAGACATGGGCAGAGGGAAAACGATTGCTGAATGGATGTGAAATGGACAGTATTATGAATTATTCTTTCCGCAGGCAATGCTGGACTTTTTTTGCAGAACGGAGTATTAACGCCGAAACATTTGGCCATCGGTTGGAAACTGCATTGTCGCGACATCCTGATGAAACGAATATGGCTATGTTTAATGCATTGGACACACATGATACCCTGCGTTTTATCAACAGTTGTAGTCATCGGTTAGATTCCTTTAAACTTGGTGTTGTTGTGCAGATGATGTTTCCGGGTTCGCCGTCTATTTATTATGGGGACGAAGCAGGAATTGACGGAGAAAATGATCCGGACTGTCGAAAGTGTATGACGTGGCAAGAAAATCCGGGAGAAAAAGAGAGTTTCCGTTTTTATCAGAGACTGATTCAGTTTCGAAAAAAACATTCCGCCATACGAAACGGTTCGTTTACAACAGTTTTGGCAGATGGACGCGTATATGGTTTTGCGCGTGAAAATGAAACGGAGATAATAGAAATTTTTGTAAATGACAGTGATGACACAGTAGAGATTACAGTCGAAAACGCTAGATCAATTTTGATTCCAAAAGGAAATTTTTACATTGTGTGCAGAAAAAATGGAGAAATAATAGAAGAAATCTGCAGTTGAAAAAACTGCAGGAAAGGAGTTCTTTATGGGGAAACTGAAATTTGGGGTTTCATCAATTGTTCTGGGAAAAGAACAGAAAACAGAGAATCTGAGATATGATTCTGTGGAGTGGGGAGAGGCGGCTACGATACGGGATTTTTTCCGCGCGGGAGGAAATCCGTCTCCAGTTACACCAACAAGATGTAAACTTCTGTATACAGCAGAAAAGCTGTTTGTTTTGTTTGAAAACATGGAAGAAAAAAATCATCATATCTTGAAAGAAGAAAATACCGTTACAGAGCTAACAGTAAAACGAAAAGATCAAGTAGAAGTTGCACTTTCAGGAAGAGAGTTTTCAAGAAGGGATTTTGCAGTTTTCACAGCAAAACGGGATGGCAGTAGCAGTGCTTTTGTAGAAAAAGGAATGACATATCTTAGCGGAGATCAGGCATATCTGGGAGAGGGAAAAGACCAGGGAGAAAAAACGGCAATTTCGAAAGAGCAGTATTCTGTAACAGTAGATATTCTGCAGGACAGATGGTACGCTTTATTTGCAATACCGTGGATGCTTTTTGGTGGAAAGCCGGAGAAAGAGGAGGCTTTTGATCTTCAAGTCTATCGAAAAAAACATCAGTCAAGTGAAATTCTCTGCCCAACACCATTAGATCTGAATGTGAATTATTCGGATCGATTTGAATATGATCCAGAGACTTTTCTTGAGGTATCTTTTGGAGAAAAGGGGGAAACAAAAACGGAGAACGGCATTGTATTTGTCATGCCGTCCGGAATTTGCCACTGGCAGAGACCAGGAGTGTTGGAAAAAACTAGTACGGAAGAACGGAGGGAAATTTATCAGCTACAAAAGAGTGTGGAACCAACAACGAGAGAAAATCTGATAGATAGAATCCGAATTGCACAGCGCTGGCAGGACAGTCTGACATTGGAGGGTTTTGACTTTTTCTTTAACCAGGAAGTTGCAAATCCATGGAAGCCTATGGACATGGGTAGAAAAGCGTTTAGTGAATGAGCGGTTAAGAGAAAACCGATGGGAGGAAGCGGCTGCTGAGCTGGATCGTTATCTTACGTTTTTAAGAACTTGCAGTGCATGGTGGTATGCGGATCACAGCTTTGGAAACCAGGATCTGGAAAAATGGACATCATGTAGTGAAATTGGACATGTTCTGGAAACAAAAGATCATGTAACGATTTGTGTTGAATCAAAAGAGAGAACATGGGAGCTCATGATTTATCCTGTGGTCGGTGGTTTCCGAATGGTCTCTGGAAAGAAAGGCTTCTTTGATGGACAGCCGGAAGCATTTTCTGTGGAAGAATCAGAGCATGCATATATAATCAGAAGCAAAGAGCATGAGATGATACTTCAGAAAGAAACACTGGAAATTTCTATTGATAGAAAAGCAATCACAAATCTGAAAAATATTTCGTTTATATTTGAAAAGGAAAGTGTTTCGGCTTCTCGAATTCGATTTTCAATTCGTGAAAACAGTGCCATTTATGGATTTGGAGAGCGTTTTGACAGCGTGAACCAGTATGGAAAAACCGTTGCACTGTGGCAGAGAGATGCTTGTGAGGGATGTCTTGCATCTATTGGAAATCAGGCGTATAAAAACATTCCATTGGTGCACACAAGTGATGGTTTCAGCTTTTTTGCAAATACTTCATATCGGATGCGGATGGATGTGGGAGATGCTGTGCAAGACTATCTTTCGGTGGAAGCACTTGGAGATGTTTTTGATTTTTATATTTGGAGCGGAACACCGCGTGAGGCGCTGACTGCTTACGGAACGCTCACAGGGCTTCCGATTTTCCCACCGGAATGGGTATTTGAACCATGGGCTGGCGGTGGCGGCGGAAGATGGAGAAACGGTCCGTTACAGGATATTGCGCTGGAGCAGATGGCGGCAATGAAAAAGTTCCATGAACTCGATATTCCGCATTCCGGCTTTTATGCAGAAGGAGCAGGAGCTACCTTTTATGGAGAATATAAAAAAGAGGAATTATACAAAGTTGTATCGTTTGGAGAACGTCATGGATTCAAGGTGTTTTCCTGGCAGTTCCCTAATATGACGCAGGAATTGGCGCAGGAATTGTTGCCGGAATGCCCGAAGGAGGAGCTTCCGATTACGAGAAATAAAAATGATGAGGAAGAAAAACTTCCGGTGTATATCGATTTCTCCCATCCGCGTGCGAAAGAGCTTCTGGCAGCACAGTGGAAGGATCGTATGGATGCAGGTATTCGTGGAAGTATGGTTGACTTTGGAGATGTTGTACCGGACGAGGCAGTTTTTTATGATGGAAGACGCGGCGATGAGATGCATAACGCGTATGCCTATCAGTATGCGAAAAATTATAGAGAGTTATTTGAACAAAAATATGGAGATGACCATGTTCTTTATACAAGAGGCGCTGCACCCGGATCTCAACACTTTGCGTGTCAGTTCGGCGGGGATCAGCTGACCAGTTTCAGGGACTGAAATATGCGATTGCAGGAGGCCTTTCTGCAGCTGCTTCTGGACTTCCATTCTGGGGCGTTGATGCGGGAGGTTATGATGGATTCCCAGATCAGGAAACATATCTCCGGTGGACAGAGTATGCTGCATTTTGTCCATTGATGCGTTTCCATGGAACGGAGCCGAGAGAGCCGTGGGAATACGATGCTTTTACAGTGAAGTTTATCGTTATTATGCGTGGCTGCGGGAAAATCTTCGTCCATATATTGTAAGTGTAGCAGCAGAAGCTCATAAATTGGGAATACCGATGATGCGTCCGCTTGCGATGATATATCCAGAAGATCAGGAAGCAACAAAGGTGTGGGACGAATATCTTTTCGGAGAAAATCTTCTGGTTTGCGCCGGTTTCTGACGAAACAGAAGAGCGGGAAATTTATTTTCCTAAGGGACGGTGGATTAGTCTGTGGAATTTAAATGATGAAATTTCCGGTCCGGTGCAGAGGAGCGTTGAGGTGCCAATTGATAAAATACCGGTGTACGTTCGAGAAGGAAGTTTTCTTCCACTTCGACTGAATGAAAGTCTGAAACTTGGAGAAAGTATGAGCGAATCGGAAACCGAAATGATTTTGGCCGTGGTGCCGCAGAATGACAGTATCGTAAAAGAAACATTGTATGAGAGATCCGGTGCCAAAACATGTTGTGGCATGGAAAAAAATGGCGAAACTATACAGCTCCAAATTTCAGGAAGAACAGCAGAGCTTTATGTAATGCTGGCGGGAATTCATTGGAAAAATACAGAAGCTATCGTAAACGGAAGAACATTAACAAAAGTGACTGCGAGAGAAGGTCTGTATTTCACGGAAGGTTATCTGGAGTTGGAAGAGGGTATCTTGGTGAAGATTAATCCATCTGCCGAATCTGTG
>ENA-OQCN01001546-OQCN01001546.1-human-gut-metagenome-genome-assembly--contig:-NODE-1546-length-11177-cov-1.546244_pt1 | contig 11177 bp, 15 predicted proteins | sample MGYA00242497_ERZ504576 | MGnify/ENA primary metagenome ERZ504576 (study PRJEB26092, sample SAMD00036296) | human gut metagenome | host: Homo sapiens | study: EMG produced TPA metagenomics assembly of...
TGGTCTTGTATGTGCAAGATCTCTTCCGATGAATACCTCATCACTGTCTGTATCATAATTAATAAGACCAAGCTTGTCAGAGAAACCATACTTAGTAACCATATCTCTTGCTGTCTGTGTTGCCTGCTTGATATCCTGTGAAGCACCTGTTGTTATATCATCAAATATAAGTTCTTCCGCTACTCGTCCACCAAGGCTTACAACGATATTCTGTAGCATTTTTCCCTTAGTGTTAAACATCTCATCTCTTTCAGGAAGCGGCATTGTGTAACCTGCCGCACCCATTCCTGTAGGAATGATTGATATTGTATGAACTGGTCCAACATCTGGTAAAAGGTGGAATAATATAGCGTGTCCTGATTCGTGGTAAGCTGTAATCTTCTTCTCTTTGTCAGATATAATCTTACTCTTCTTCTCAACACCTATTCCTATCTTAATAAATGCTTCTTCAACATCTGCGTTAGTTATATATCTGTTCTTCTTTCTTGCCGCATTAATAGCAGCTTCATTTAATACATTTTCAAGGTCAGCACCTGTAAAGCCTGCTGATGTTCTTGCAAGCTTATCAAGGTCAACATCATCACCAAGAGGTTTCTTAGCTGCGTGTACCTTTAATATTTCAAGTCGTCCGGCAACATCTGGTCTGCCGACAACTATTTTTCTGTCAAATCTTCCCGGTCTTAATATAGCTGGGTCAAGGATATCAATTCTGTTAGTAGCCGCCATAACGATAATTCCTTCATTGACACCAAAACCATCCATCTCAACGAGCATCTGGTTAAGTGTCTGTTCTCTCTCATCGTGGCCGCCGCCCATACCTGTTCCTCTTCGTCTTGCAACAGCATCAATCTCATCAATAAATATAATACAAGGTGCGTTCTTCTTAGCTTCCTCAAACATATCTCTTACTCTTGAAGCACCAACACCAACAAACATCTCTACAAAATCCGAACCTGATATGCTAAAGAATGGTACGCTTGCCTCTCCAGCAACAGCTTTGGCAAGAAGTGTCTTACCTGTACCAGGTGCACCTGTAAGAATAACACCCTTAGGTATTCTTGCACCAAGAGAAGTATATCTTACTGGATCTTTAAGGAAATCAACTATCTCCTCAAGTTCTTCTTTTTCTTCCTGAAGGCCGGCTACATCCTTAAATGTAACTTTATTATCAGCACTGCTTATCATCCTGCTCTGCTCTTTCCAAAATTCATCATCTTGCATTGCCGCCGCCACCAGCCTGTCTTGTAAACATCATCATAATGAATACAATAACAAGAATGCTTAAACCAAATGGAAGTATAGTTGTAAGCATAACACTCTGTCTTGCAACATCTTTGAGTGTATATTCTATATTCTTATCAAGTAAAAGTTCTTCTACATCTTTAACATCTGATACATACACACTCTTAACTGACTGCTCACCGCTCACCTTAACAGTTACAACACCAGTTGGAACTTCTGCATTCTGTCTTATGGATACGCTCTCTATCTTACCCTTGCTGATATCGTTAACTAATTCGTTATAAGTATAATTGCTTGTGCCTGTATTCATTCTTGCAACATACATGATAAACATCGCCGCAATAATCACAATAATCATATAGATTCCCATTCCTGAAAATCTTACATTTTTCTTATTATCCATATCAATCTCCATTCTTACATATATTCGTAATTAGGTAATAATCAATTCTCATCATCAAGATGAACAACTCCTATAAATGGAAGATTTCTATACATCTGGTCATAGTCAAGGCCATATCCTACAACAAATTCATCCGGAATATTAAATCCGTTATACTTAACATCTATATCAACTTCTCTTCTGTCTGGCTTATCAAGAAGCGTACATATACATATGTCTGCTGGATTTCTTTCCTCTAACATAGGCATAAGCCTGAATAAAGTATTACCCGAATCGATAATATCTTCTACAACTATTACATGTTCACCTTCTATAGACTCATCAAGTTCCTTCTTAATTACAATATTACCACTTGAAGTTGTTCCACTTCCGTAGCTTGAAGTCTGCATAAAATCTATCTTTACTGGAACTGTTATTCTCTTGGCAAGTTCACAGCAGAAGAATATGCTTCCCTTAAGAATACATATAAGCTTAATTTCCTTACCCTCATAATCAGCACTAATCTTAGCACCAAGTTCTGCTATCTTCTCTTGAAGTTTGTCCTCTGAAATCATTACACTTATCTTGTGCTTATTTGACATAATTAATTCCTCTCTTTCAATATAAGCTGTATTTTAAATACGTTCTTTGTAGAGCCTGTGACCCTGCAATCTTCGCATCTGCGCACACCACACGCCCATAGCACGCGGTTATTATCACACACAAGCAGTATTTCATCTCTGTGTGAAGCAGGTATCTTGCGGTCTGTCAGTTCTTTCTTAAGCTTCTTGGTATTACCGCTTTCCGATACCACAATCCTATCCTCGACATTCTTAAATCTGATATCAAGTAACATTATTAAGTTTATCATAATCAAAATACTTCGTATAGCTGTTATTCAATTTATTTACGCAAATTTACTATTTGAAGCAATCTCCGACAACTCTTCGTCATTATCATTATTGTCATAAACAGACATTTTGATACTTGCTGAATACATTTTATCATACTCCGGTATATATACTGTCTTATCTATATCAATAATTACTTCACTATCTTTACTACATTTAGTGATATCTATGCGATGAACCTCTGCAAGTCCTGCACCTACCGTTGACCCTATGTCCGCTCTATATCCTTTACTTGCCGTATCAGAAAATGTATTCTCTGCTCTGTTCTTTCTTTCAAGCACAATATATTCATATTCACGCACTGCCTTTATTCCATATACCGAGTCTATCTTTCTTCCTGTCTGAAGATTAATAAGCTTGTATACATCATATACATTGACCGAATATATATCCTTAGCCCTTCCTGCAAGCTTAACAAGTGCCTTATATATAACTCTTTTTCCAAGCACCTCATCTGCCTGCCCCAGCTGTTCACTGATAATCTTATCCCTGCACCGTCCTGTGTTGCACAGCTTTTGTACAGCTTGTCTGCTTCTTTATCAACAAAATTCTCAACCGCTCTTACTTCTTGTGCCATAAATGCAATATTCTGCACAACATTTTTATTAATATGCTCACCCATATATGGCAACAGGACATTCCTTATTGAATTCCTTGTATAATCGTTATCATAATTAGTCACATCTGTCACAAATAACTGGTTTCTTAGTACAAGCCAGCTTTCTATGTCCTGTCTTGTTATGCACAGAAGAGGACGGCATATGTTATCCCTCACCGGCACAATTCCTCTTATTCCTTTAAGTGATGTACCCCTCGCCATATTCATAATAACCGTTTCTGCCTGGTCATTCATATGATGGGCAACAAATATCCTTGTCTTATCATACTGCTTTGAAAGCTTGTCAAATATATCATATCTTTCAAGTCTTCCGGCTTCCTCAACAGTAAGATTATTCTCCCTTGCTATTTTTTCACATTCTATATTGTAGCAATGATAATCAAGCTTAAGACTTTCACACAGCTTTCTTGTAAACTGCTCATCATCGGCGGCTTCTTTTCTTATACCATGATTAACGTGTACAATATGAAGCTTTACGTCTTTATTATTATGTATAATATAATCGTTAAGCATAAGCATAAGACAGACAGAATCTGCTCCGCCTGATACACCAACAACTGCATTACAGCAATCCTCAAGCATATTATTAGCCTTAATGTATGCCCATACTTTTTTCTCTATATTATTAACATCCATATTAAATGCTTTCTCCTGTTGTTTTATATGGCAATATTGCACAATTATATATTTATTTGTTGTAGGTGTCAAACAGTCCGAACACAAGCACTGTGCAGTCATCACATACTTCACAATTATTATATGACATTGACTTTCTAAGTATCTCGTCAGCTATCGCTTTAGGCTTTTTCATTACGACTTCCTCGATAATCTCTACCATTTTCTCCTCTTTATTAAGACACGGAAGATTATCAAGCACACCATCGCTCACCATAATTACATAGTCACCATCGTACAACTTCTTGGCTGTGCAGTCGTAATCTACCTTTTCAAGCACACCGATAGGAAGTGTGGAAGATTTGATTATCTCAACCCAGCCCTCCCTTTTAATAAATGTAGATACTGCCCCTAACTTTATGCAATGCATCATACCTGACTGGCAGTCCACAACACTCATATCCATAGTTACAGGGCTGTCTTTGCCACTGCAATTAATGTATGCCGTATTGATAAAATCTATGGCTGTCTTCTCCTCAAATCCGGCATCTATACAGTTCTCCATAAGTTCTATAACCATTCTGCTCTCAATAAATGCCCTCTTGCCACTTCCACAGCCATCTGCAATTGCCGCCACAACTTTACCACACGACAGGCTTGATACCATAAAATTATCGCCATTAAAGCCGCTTTTTTCTTTACATTTTCTTGCAACTCCTGATAAAAATCGGAAACGATTCTCCTGATGAAACACATACTGCTGGCAGTTGTCGTTAATGACAAGCCTGTTATTATGGTCTGAATAGTATCCAATCCCCATAACATCACATACTATTTTCCGTATCTTTCTCTCTGCGACACAGCCCTTGCCAAGAGTTCTTGCAAGTATAACAACTTCACTCCTGCCTGTCTTGTCTTTTAATATATTGACATCTTTAATAACTATTCCTGCGACAAGTGCCCTTGAAGCCATATCTCTTGCAATTCCCTTAGACGGCTTATCTGCCTGTAACTGCATAAGCGTGCAGTCCTCAAGAATATCTGCAACAAGAAACAACTGTCTTTTAAAGCTGGGACTTTGTGCTTCATCACCTGATGCACACTCATATGCTTCTCCCAGACGGCGAAACGTCTTAGCTGTTTCGGACAATCTGTTTATCGTATAAGTCATACACAATCCATCATTCTTAACTGCCATAGCCCCTCATTTCTGGTCTAAATATACTGTTTTCTTAAACCGAACACCATTATAATAGCAGTTATATAAAAATGTGTCGAACCTGTTACGTTACTTCTTCCCTTTAAATATTATCTCATCTGGATATATAAGTCCGAATTTATCCTTGGCAATCTCCTCCGCAAACTTCTTCGTCTGCACATACTTCTTATATTCATTAGCTCTTCTGTACGCTGTTTTTCTTCATCAACCTGTTCCTGTAAGCTCTTTAATCTGCTTTTCGTACTCTACATTTTTGGCTTCAATATTCTTCTTGCCATTCCATAAAAGCACGCCAAGACCCACAACAACAAGCATAGCAAATACCATACCCAGAATTGCTGAGCGTTTCTGTCTTTTTCTTCGCTGTTCCCTTTCTCTCTTTGTCTCAAATCTCATCTATATCTCTCCATTCTTCGGTCTGTCTTTCCTTAATGACTGCAACACTATTCTAATCACAGACACAAGCATTTTCAATGGTTTCAGTAAAATTCCTACAAGCCTTACTCCATATTTTATGTAATACACGCTTAACGCCTTAAGATATAGAACTGCACCGCACACAAGCCCCACTACAATAAATGATCTTATAATTCCGCTATTAACATAGAAACATATAATAAATATCCGTATTCCTACATATATCCAGTATATAACATCTTCTACAGCAATCATAAATACACGCCGGTGTCTTATTATTCTTCTTATTATTCTTATCGTATCATATTGAAATGCGAGCACCATTCCCCACCAAAGTGCATATAAAAATGTGCCGCTCTCCCATATAATATCACCTGACATAAGCATTATTCCCCGCTACTGCTGGACTTATATAATTAGCTAATCTTTATAATGTCTAAAAGATGTATTCACAATTATCTAAATAACCTGTTCACTAATGAGTCGCCTTTTTTCATACTTATGCTGTTCTGTGAATACACAAGTGAGTCAACCCTGCCATCAACATCAAGCTCCCCCTTCTCAACTGACAGCTTATTAACGTGAAGTGACTCCCCTTTTATAACAATAACGCCATAATCTGACTCAAGTATTACCTTTGACGGTTCAAAGGATACAACGTCAGTAATACCAGTAAACTGAGCCTTCTTTCTATCTTCCATTCTTACTGTATGAGGATGTCTTACCCTTTTAATATCGTCCATAACTGCCTCCATATATTATACATTTATCTTACTTGTCTAATATATTAGGCGTTACGCCAAAAAATGCTTAATTATAACTATTATTTAAACATATTCAACCATTAGATACGCTCAATAATTAAATATACTTAATCATTAAATATATTCAAACATCTCCTTAGCTTCTTCTTTCTTAACTGTGTCCTTTACGTCTGTAACTCTTACCTTAACATTCTTGTTACCAAAAGATATCTCTATTATATCTCCTGCCTTGACATCAACTGATGCCTTAGCCACTTACCATTAATCATTACCCTGCCTGCATCACACGCATCATTAGCTACTGTACGTCTTTTAATAAGTCTTGAAACCTTTAAATATTTATCTAATCTCATAATCTTCCTCCGGAATGTCTGCCAATCGTAATTAACTTATATTAATATGTAAATGCCTGAAGCCGTGCAATATTTCTAACTTCTGGCATTTAGATGTATATGCAAATGGTATTTTGCCTTACATCATATTATTATATTAAAATTATCTGCTAATTGTCCATATGTCTGCCCAAAAATCCGCCGCAACTTTAACTATTCTTTTCTCGCTCTCGCCAAGCTTCTGTTTCTTGTCATTGCCAAACATAATAACCATACCCAGAACATCTCCGGCACATATTATCGGACTTATCACCTCTGACTCACAATCATAGTCTGTTACCGCTTTTACATAATCATTCTCACTGGCACTTGCTACAACACTTCTGCCTTTTATCCATAATATCATTAAGTTCTTTGGTAATATGCTTTCCCTGTACATTCTTTTTCTGTGTTCCTGCTGCCGCAATAACACAATCCCTGTCAGTTATTGCAATTGTCATTCCTGTATTCTGTGCTATGGACTCCGCATATTCCACTGCGAATTCCGATACATCTGCCATCGGAGAATATTTCTTTAACACAATCTGCCCATCCATATCTGTATATATCTCCATAGGGTCAGTTTCCCTTATTCTTAATGTTCTTCTTATCTCCTTTGGTATTACAATTCTTCCTAAATCATCTATACGACGAACAATTCCAGTGGCTTTCATACAATCCTCCTTATTTTCAACATAATCCATACACGCTGTTTCTCTATGCTCATTCAATGGTTTATCGAACTATTTTCCATATATTGCGTTGTATGGGTAGTATATGAAAATTGTGAAAAATTATACATTCCTGTCCGCAATCATAATTTCTGCGTTTTGACCTGCTCCTTTTATTATGTTATCATTTAATTATTAAATGTTTAAATGCGTTCTTAAATGGTAAAAATATGAATTAGTGTTATGCGCACCCGACACGCTATACTTATAACTGGGGCGCAGAAATGAGGATATTTATGATTATAGATTTTCATACTCACAGCTTTCCTGATGACATTGCGGACCGTGCCGTAGGACGACTTGCTCAAAGCGGCGGTATACCTAATTATCTGGATGGACGTGTAGACTCTATCAAAGCTTCTATGAAAAAAGCTGGCATTGATTACTCTGTCTTACTGCCTATAGCAACAAAGCCGTCACAGCATACGACTATCAACAAAATAGCCATAGAAACTAATAAATCCTTTAAATCTACTGGAATAATATCATTTGGTACAATTCATCCTGATAATGATGACTACAAGACTATAATAAGTGACCTTGCCAAAGCTGGTGTTCCAGGAATTAAGCTTCACCCTGTATTCCAGCGCACCAATATAGATGACCCAAGATGTCTTAGAATAATAGAATGTGCAAACGACAACGACCTTATTGTATCTATCCACTGCGGTATGGATATAAGCTTTCCTAACTGTGATGAGGCAAGCGTTGAACGTCTTGCCAATATGATAAAAGAAGTCCCACCACACAAACTTGTATTAGCCCATATGGGTGGCTGGTCTATGTATGACGAAGTATGTGACCAGCTAATTGGAACACCAAATGTATGGCTCGACACTGCACTTGTCTTAAAAAGCACTCCGGACAACAACTTCCTCTCCAAAGAGAAATTCGTCCAGATGGTCTGCACACATGGCTCTGACCACATTCTCTTTGGAACAGACAGCCCCTGGTCCGACCAGTCCGAGTCCCTCCACCTCCTAAGGACAAGCGGTCTCACCCCGGACGAACTCACCGCGATTGAAGCAGCAACGCCGCCACACTGCTCGGCAGTTTCCTGACAAATACACCATAACCATTTTTCTCCTTCCCCAAGGGCAACAGCACAGCGCATTGCCCGCCCGCACGAACTGGCAACGAACAGGCGAAAAGCGGGACAGCCCCCTGCCGCGTAGCACTGCATTATAAGAGAATTGTGATATTACCAGTGTTTCCGCCCCTATAAACAGCAATGACCAGACACGAGGTCTGGTCAAGCGAATACTGAGGCAGGATGCCGAATATGAGCGTGTGCGTCCACCGCCACAACACTCCCTCGGAAACACCCGGTAATATCCAATTGTCTTATCCGCAGTTCCACACGGCAGGGGGCTGTCCCGCCTTTCGCCGTCCGTCCATCTGCCCGTCCGTCTGCCAGCTCCGCTCTTACCCCACTATCTCCTGTGCATATGCCAACGCCGCATCAATATTAGCACAGAAGTTATCTTCTCCAACTTCTGCCGCAAATCCAGCCTTCTCCATCATAGACTTAGGCTGTTCCTGGACGTGGGATAATACCATAGTTATACCACGCTTCTTACATACATTGTGTATATTCTTAAGCGAACGCAATGCTGATATATCCATAGCTGGAACACCACGCATTCTGATTATAACTACTTTTACATCTGACTCCATATGTATATCCATAAACTTATCCGCTGCCGCAAAGAACATTGGTCCGATTATTTCGTATACTAAAGTCTTATCAGGAACTTTCTTTAAATTAATACTCTCAGGGTCGTTATTCTCATCAATATTTTCCCCGATATATTTCCAGCTTCTTACTTCTGTTACGTCTGCCATTCTCTTCAGGAAAAGAAGTGCAGCCATAACAATACCTACTTCTATAGCCACAACAAGGTCAAATACAACTGTAAGCACCATAGTTGTAAGTAATACTAATGTATCTGACTTTGGTGAGTGCTTAACAAGATTAACCATCTCTCTCCAGCCACTCATATTGTATGCAACAATAAATAAAATTGCCGCAATGGCTGGCATTGGTATCCAGGCCGCATATGGCATAAGCACCACAAGCACAATAAGAAGTGTAACTGAGTGAACCATACCTGCTATAGGTGTACGTCCACCATTCTTGACATTAGCCGCTGTTCTTGCAATAGCGCCTGTCGCTGGAATACCACCGAAAAGTGCGGATACGATATTACCTGCTCCCTGTGCAACAAGCTCCATATTAGGCTTATGTCTTGAACCTATCATTCCATCTGATACTACACACGAAAGCAGACTCTCTATTCCTGCAAGAACCGCTATTGTAAGAGCATCTGGAAGAAGTGTAAGTATCATATCCATATTAACTGATGGTACTGACACTCCTGGAAGTCCTTTCTTTATTGTATACAGACTTCCGATTGTATTGACATCTTTTAATGGTCCGATGAATTTAACCATAAGACTGATACTATAACCGCAATAAGTGATGGTGGAATTTTATCAAGAGACTTGAACTTAGGCCATATAATAAGAATTGCAAGTGATACAGCACCAACTATTAATGCTTTTATATTAAATTGTTCCAATATTGGCAATTATCGCCTTTAACTTATCCATAGTTTCAACTGTAGCAGTTCCTGCCGGATAAGTAAGGCCAAGAAAATCTTTAATCTGTCCTATAACAATAGTCACAGCAATACCAAATGTAAAACCTGTAGTTATTGTATAAGGAATAAATCTTATAAGGTTACCGAACTTAAGAAGCCCCATAATAACAAGTATTATACCTGCCATAATTGTAGCAACTATAAGTCCATCCATACCATTTTTCGCAACTATACCAGCTACTATTGTAGCAAATGCTGCTGTAGGTCCAGCTATCTGAACCCTGCTTCCTCCTAAGAAGGAAATAACAAATCCAGCAAATATTGCTGTATATATACTGCTCCGGGCTTACTCCTGATGCAAGTGCCAGTGCAATGGATAATGCAGGGCTATTATCGCAACAATAATCCCTGCCACTATATCCTTTACTAACTGGTCCTTGGAATATGTCTTCATTACATCAAATATCTTTGGTACCAATTCATTCATTTTACTGTTCTACCTCTGTAATCTGGCTGCACTCAAATTCTACAACTTTCTGATAAAGTATTTCATAACCTATCTCTGATACAACTTCACTGCCGACTGCATCTACAATTGCATTGAAGTCATCGTAACCATAATACTGAGCTAAATCGTTACCATATGAGTTAATTTCATCTTCTGACACATGAATATCATTATCTGCGGCAATAATGGTTACTATCATTTTCTGTAAAAGATACTGCTGTGCAGATGATGTAGCATATTCATTAAATGCGTCAATTGAATCAAATCCATATACTGATTTCTTATATGTATCTAAATCTGATATGCCATAGTATGAACCATAAGTGTTAAATTCACTCTCAATATTAGTATTAAGTACTTCTACCAATGAATCTATTTCATCCTGTGGATAATTAACATCTCCGATATTCTCGCTTATAATCTGGTATGCTGATGTAAATGTGTTATTAAGATAAGTATCATTAGCATTAGCTTCTACTATCTTTCTTACTTCTTCCCTGAAATCTGCAACTGTATCACCTGAAAGATTAAGACTTTCTTTGTTATTAACTACCCATTCATCTGTTATCTCTGGGTAAGTTGTCTTCTGGATTGCTGTAACCTTTACTGTGAATATTACACTCTTACCTGCAAGGTCTGATGTGTAATTATCTGGGAAAGTACAAGGAATATCATATTCCTGGCCTACTGTAAGTCCTACAAGTCCTTTATCAAGGTCTGATATAAAGTTACCTGAACCTATTGTATATGTAGTATCTGTTGCTGTACACCTGAGAATGCCTCGCCAACTCAAGC
>ENA-OQCN01001548-OQCN01001548.1-human-gut-metagenome-genome-assembly--contig:-NODE-1548-length-11166-cov-2.486457_pt1 | contig 11166 bp, 14 predicted proteins | sample MGYA00242497_ERZ504576 | MGnify/ENA primary metagenome ERZ504576 (study PRJEB26092, sample SAMD00036296) | human gut metagenome | host: Homo sapiens | study: EMG produced TPA metagenomics assembly of...
CTCAGATTGCAATATGGCTCAGTTGGTAGAGCAACGCATTCGTAATGCGTAGGTCGTCGGTTCGAGTCCGACTATTGGCTTATGGATTCCGGAATGCCGGATGGATGAGAGAGCAAGTGGTTCCTGAAAAGTTCCGCTTGCTTTTTTCGTTCGCAGGAAATTGCGTTCTATAACAGGTTTTTTCCTGTATCAGGATATGAAAGGATACGGTATTATGGCAGAAGCAAAAAATACAATTTTAATTGGAATTGCAGGGGGAACAGGAAGCGGAAAGACGACGTTGGCAGATAAAGTGGTTGACAGCTTCGGACGTGATGAAGTCAGTATTCTTCGCCATGATAATTATTACAAACGCCATGACGAGATGAACTATGAGGATCGCTCAAAGTTAAATTATGATCACCCGGATGCGTTTGATACAGAACTTTTATGTGAACATATCAAAGAGCTGAAAAAAGGAAAGGCGATTCAGATGCCGGTCTATGATTATACGATCCACAATCGTTCCGATAAGACGATCCTAGTGGAACCTGCACCGGTCATTGTATTAGAGGGTATTTTGATCTTTGCAGAGCCGAGTCTCTGTGACTGATGGATATCCGTGTGTTTGTAGACACCGATGCGGATGTCCGTATTCTGCGCAGAATCGTAAGGGACGTAAAAGATCGTGGACGTTCGTTAGACAGCGTCATAAATCAGTATTTAACGACGGTAAAACCGATGCATGAGCAGTTTGTGGAGCCGAGCAAACGGCGTGCAGACATCATTATCCCGGAAGGCGGGGAAAATGCAGTTGCGTTGGAGATGCTGATCCAGAGAGTAAGAAAACATTTAGAGGAAGCATAGAGTTAAGAGGTACAAATGAGAGACTGACGGGCATATATAATGCTGTAAAAATCGCACCAGGACGGGATGAAAATCCGCTTTGGTGCGATTTTTGCCCCCCGAATCTTCATAGGAAACTACGTCCTGTGATCAAAAAGTCCTCAGGGCAGACCGTCTTTTAATAGAGAAAGGATTTAGGTACAGCATCTGCCATGGCTTTGTAACCGGCACTAGTCGGATGCAGATGATCGCCGCTGTCATAGCCGGCTTTGAATGCTGCAGGATGATCAGGATCCTGTACTGCGAGGTCGAAGTCGATACATCCCTCAAAACCGTCCGTCAGGCGGATCCATTCATTCACCTGATTTTTTAACTCTTCACGGAAAGGTGCATAGGTGCGCCAGCCTTCGATTGGAAGCAGTGTCCCGATATAAACAGATAATCCCAGGGCATGTGCCTGATCAACGTACCATTTGAGACCGTCTATGAGTTCTTCTGCAGTTGGAAGATCACTCATGGGGCGGAATGGATTGATGTCGCATCCGACCGGGTGAATGATGTCATTGATCCCCTGCTGGATAATGATGGTGTCTGCGCCGGAAGTTGGTATTTCATGTGAAAAACGGTTACTTCCCTTTAAACCGTACGAATCATAGGTAATACAGTCATACTGGCGGAGAATTCTGGTACCGCTCGCAGCACGGCGTATAACGGAAGTATGTTTTTTCCCTTCCCGTAACAGCCGGAGCATCAGTTCGTCCGGCCATGCCTGCGCGTGATGGAGTCGCCATAGCAGATCACGGCATGATTGTCCGGAGATGTCAAAATATCAATGTTACTCAGAAAATAAAACCAGTTTGTCGTTTTGCTTGTATCAAGGGGAAGCCTGCCGGCAGAAGTCTGATCTCCCAGTGAAAAAAATCCTTTTGAGAGAGGGCCTGTGATCAGAACTGCTGACTGCATCAGGGTAAAATCCGCAAAATAAAGGTTGACACAGAGAGTCTGGCCTGCCTGGACCTGAAAGAAAATGTCATCACTTATGATGCGCTCGTGTGCGGCGATCGTCACGGAAGAATTTCCGGAAAAAGTAATCTGTGCTGTTGCAGATTCCTGCATGGGACAGGAAGATTTATTTTTCTTGTAATGTCATCGCAATTAAAATCACAGTCTGCGATGGAGACAGTTGCTTTCGTGATGGAAACAGGTTCACTGCCGCAGTAATTATCAAAGGTAAATCTTAAAGCAGTTCCATCAAACGGCGCATAGACCGGATAGCGGAGTGTGATATCTTTTGCATAGCTCTCAGGGCGGTGTTCTGCGATTGAAACTGCATTTCCCCACATGGAACACCATGTCTGGTTTTTATTTATTGTTGTATTCATCGGGTTCTCCATTCTGCCAGAAATTTTTGGATTCATAGGAAAATGTGTCCTGTGAATTTTGTATCAGTATACATCCTTTTAGAGGGAGGGTAAAGTGAAACATGGATTTTCCTTGACTTCACCACTGTATCATGTTATTATCACAAACAGAGTGAACAAAGCGTTCATGAAGGGGTACACCACCGCGGGTGTATTCTTTCGTGAACGCTTTTTTATTACACCGTAAAATTAAAAGGAGAAAAATCCTCCCCTCGTCCAAAGGGACTTGGATTTTACTCCGTAAAATTAAAGGAGGATGTATGGAAATCAACGGAAAGCACACAAAGTTGCCGGAGGGAACAACGATACTTGATTATTTAGAGCAGAATCACTATGTGTTAGCGCAGATTGCAGTCGAGCACAACTATGTAATTTTAGACAAAGAAGATTATGCAAAAGTTGTTTTGAAGGATGACGACATTTTAGAGATTGTCAGTTTCATGGGCGGCGGTTGTTAAATGCCGGCAAAAGAGAAATAAAAAAACCAGAGAAAAGCAGAAAAACAGAGAAAAGTAAAAAAAGAGAAAAGCAGAAAAGAGGAAAAAAGATGAGCGAAATAACAAAAGATACATGGAAATTAGGAGAGCATGAGTTTTCTTCCAGATTTATATTGGGTTCCGGAAAATATTCCTTAGAACTGATCGATGCAGCAGTGAAAGAGGCAAAGGCGGAGATCGTGACGATGGCGCTGCGCCGCGCAAATGAGGGTGGTGTGGCTAATATCTTAGATTACATCCCCCAAAATGTGACACTGCTTCCAAATACATCAGGGGCGCGCAATGCGGAGGAGGCAGTTCGTATTGCAAGATTGTCAAGACAGATCAGCGGAAGTGATTTTGTAAAAATTGAGGTCATTCATGATTCGAAATATCTGCTTCCGGACAATTATGAAACAGCAAAAGCGGTAGAAGTATTAGCAAAAGAAGGATTTGTCGTGATGCCGTATATGTACCCGGATCTCAATGCGGCGCGTGATATGCAGAATGCCGGTGCAGCATGTATTATGCCGCTTGCAGCACCGATCGGTTCTAACCGTGGTGTCTGTACAAAAGATTTTATCCAGATACTGATCGATGAGATCGACCTGCCGATCATCGTGGATGCCGGTATCGGAAAGCCGTCACAGGCATGTGAAGTCATGGAGATGGGAGCTGCTGCAGTCATGGCAAATACCGCAATCGCGACGGCTGGTGATATCCCGGCGATGGCAGCTGCTTTCCGTGAAGCGATCGAAGCCGGAAGAAAGGCATACCTCTCAGGCTGTGGACGTGTCAAAATGGGAGGGGCAAGCGCATCCTCGCCGCTGACAGGATTCCTCTCTGAATAATTCAGAAGATCAGAGCGTTAAATATGAGAGCAGAATAAAAATCAGTTTTAGGAAATTTTGGAATCGGAAAATATAATAAATTTTTATGATCTGATTTGAATGGAAATTGAGTATAAAAAATTTCGGGTTCAGAATAAGCACAGGGGAAAAAATCATGGAACACATCAATGAAAGTATATTAAGCGAAGAAATAAAGGAACATCAGAAAGAGGCAAGGATCGACCATATGGTATATCTGCCAGGCATGGAGGCATTAAAATCGGATATCACAAAACAGGTGGTTGAAGCAATGGAGGCATACGATTACGACAGCTATACAGCGGAAGATGTAAGATGTGCCTTGGCAAAAAGAAACCGCACACCGGAAGATTTTGCGGCGCTGCTGTCGCCGGCGGCAGAACCGTTTATCGAAGAGATGGCACAGTGTGCAAAAGTGGAAAAAGAAAATCATTTTGGCAATTCAGTCTGTTTTTTTACGCCGCTCTATATTGCCAATTATTGTGAAAATTATTGTATCTACTGCGGGTTTAACTGTCATAACCGTATCCGCAGGGCAAAATTAAATGCAGAGGAAATCGAAGCGGAAATGGCGGAGATCGCAAAATCCGGTCTACAGGAGATCTTGATCCTGACAGGCGAAAGCCGGAAAATGTCAGATGTGGAATATATAGGAGAAGCGTGTAAGATCGCGCGGAAATATTTTAAAGTAATTGGTCTTGAAGTTTATCCGATGAATTCGGAGGAATATGCGTATTTGCATGAATGCGGCGCGGATTATGTAACAGTTTTTCAGGAAACATACAATTCAGACAAATATGAGACACTTCATCTGGCAGGACATAAACGTATTTTTCCTTATCGTATGGAGGCACAGGAACGTGCGATCCGCGGCGGTATGAGAGGCGTTGGTTTTGCTGCTTTACTGGGACTTGATGATTTCAGAAAAGATGCATTTGCAACAGGAATGCATGCTTATCTGTTACAGAGAAAATATCCACATGCAGAGATTGCTTTTTCCTGTCCGAGGCTTCGCCCGATCATCAACAATGATAAGATCAATCCGATGGATGTGCATGAAAAACAACTTTTGCAGGTTGTGACGGCATACCGGTTGTTTATGCCATATGCAAGTATTACGGTTTCTACCAGAGAGTGTGCAAGGGTGAGAGACAGTCTGATGGAGATCGCAGCGACAAAGATTTCTGCGGGGGTCAGCACCGGTATCGGAAGCCATGCGAAAGGACTTGAGGATCAGGGCGACGAGCAGTTTGAAATTTCTGACGGAAGGACAGTAAAACAGGTGTATGATGCACTGCTTGAGGAAGGATTGCAGCCTGTTATGAGTGATTATATTTATGTGTAAAAAAGAAAATCCGATTCCGGGGAAAATAATTGCTGTCACAAACCGGAGCCTTTGTGAGAGGCCGTTTTTAGAACAGATCAAAAGAGTCTGTGAAACAAAGCCGGCAGCTCTGATCTTAAGGGAAAAAGATCTGCCGGAGACGGAATATGAAGAGATGGCAAGACAGGTTTTGGCAATTTGTGAGGAATATGGAGTGATCTGTATTTTACACAGTTATATAGAAACCGCAAAACGGTTAGAGAGGCAGTATGTTCATTTGCCGCTTCCACTGTTAAGAACTTGTATGCAAAAGACAAAAAATGAAGAAAAACAGATAAAATTTATGTCTGGGAACCTGTCAATGGATCAGAAGAATAAAAATAAGCTGATCTTAGGCTGTTCGGTTCACTCTGTTGAGGATGCTATTGAGGCAGAAAAACTAGGGGCATCTTACCTGACCGCAGGGCATATATTTGCCACGGACTGTAAGAGAGGACTGCCGCCACGCGGAATGGAATTTTTAAAGCAGGTATGTGAAACCGTAAATATTCCTGTGTATGCCATCGGTGGAATTGGACTGAACGATGGAAAAATAGACAGCGTGTGTGAATGTGGTGCGGCAGGTGCGTGCATCATGTCCGCTTTTATGGCAATATGATAAATATAAAAAACGGGCAGTTATTTCAAAAAACGACAGACAATGAAAGCTGTATTGCTGATTGCATATAAAAAATATAAAATTTACAATCAAATTTCTCCTGTCGCATTGCACCTGTTTCAAGAATCTGCTATACTAAATCGGATAGTAAAGTGGAGGGACGATATGTCACAGGCAGTTGTTATAAAAAGTAATAAATACGGGATACATCTTGTATTGAGCAATGAGATATCTTTTAAAGCACTTTTGGATGCCATCGTCGAGAAATTCAAAGAGTCAGAGAAGTTTTTTAAAGGGGCAAAACTGGCGATCTCTTTCGAGGGAAGAAAGCTGACGCATGATGAGGAAATGGCTATCATTGATGCGGTGACATCGAATACAAGTATCGAGATATTGTGCATTGTAGATCATGATCCGGATCGTGAAGCATACGTCAAACAGCAGATCGAAGAATATCAGGCATCTGTACAGCAGCCGTATGTGGATGGTGGGACTCAGTTTTATCGCGGAACGCTTCGCTCTGGCCAGACACTTGAGAGTGAAACAGGAATCGTAGTGGTAGGTGATGTCAATCCGGGCGCAGCAGTCATGGCAAACGGCAGTATCGTTGTACTTGGAGCGGTAAAGGGAAGCGTCTATGCAGGACTTGGGGGAGATGACAGTGCATTTATTGTTGCACTCGATATGGATCCAATCCAGATTCGGATTGGAAATATTTTAGCAAAAAGTCCGGACAAACCTTTTAGCAGACGAAGAATACGAAAAAGGTCAAAGAAACGACCACGTCTCCGCAGATTGCGTACTTAAAGGACGGGACAATCTGTATTGAACCGCTGACAAAAGAACTATTAAGCGATATTTAACAGCAGGAGGAATATTTTAAAATGAGTGAAGTTATTGTAATTACGTCCGGGAAGGGCGGAGTTGGTAAGACGACCACAACCGCAAATGTTGGAACAGGTCTGGCACAGTTAAACAAAAAAGTAGTGCTGATCGATACAGATATCGGACTTCGTAACCTGGATGTTGTCATGGGTCTTGAGAACCGTATTGTATACAATCTTGTAGATGTTGTAGAAGGAAACTGCCGTGTGGAACAGGCACTGATCAAAGACAAAAAATATCCGAATTTATGTCTTTTGCCGTCAGCACAGACCAGAGATAAATCCGCGGTATCTCCAGAGCAGATGCAGGCATTGATCGAAGATTTAAGACAGGATTTTGACTATATTTTATTAGACTGCCCGGCAGGAATCGAGCAGGGATTTAAAAATGCAATTGCAGGTGCAGACAGGGCACTTGTCGTTACAACTCCTGAGGTTTCTGCAGTGCGTGATGCTGACCGTATCATTGGACTGCTTCAGGCAAATCAGATCCAGAAAGTTGATCTTATCGTAAACCGTCTGCGTATGGACATGGTTAGACGCGGTGATATGATGAATGTCGAAGATGTGTGCGACATTCTGGCAATCAATCTGATCGGTGCAGTACCGGATGATGAACATATCGTAATCTCTACGAACCAGGGGGAACCACTGGTTGGAAGTAATTGCCTTGCTGGACAGGCATATGAGAATATCTGCCACCGTATTCTCGGTGAGGAAGTTGCATTTCTTGATCTGGATGCAAAACAGGGAGTATTTTCAAAATTAAAAGATTTATTTAAGAAAAATTAGGAGGAACAGTCATGGGATTGATGGACTTATTTAAGAAGAAAAGTTCCGGTGATGTTGCAAAAGACCGTTTAAAACTTTTGCTGGTGACTGACCGCGCAAGCTGTTCCCCGGAAATGATGGAGCAGATTAAAAACGAGATCATCCAGGTAATTTCAAAACACATGGATATTGATATGGAAGGCCTTGACATTCAGATCACGCAGACAGAGTCAGAGTCGAACAATGGAACGGTACCGGCATTGTTTGTTAATATTCCGATCCGCGATATCAGACATGGAAATTCATAAAATTTTATAAAAGATAAAAAGACTGTTCAAAGAAGAAGTATATTTCATTTGGACAGTCTTTTTATAGTACTATTGACATATAATAGTGAAAATGCTAATATCATACTAATTTGATATGAATTAGATGATAAAAGAGAGAAAAGGATGCGGCAACTGATAACAGAAATACAAAAGATGGTTAAAGGAGCAGTATTCCGGAATGGAGTATGTCATGAAGTACAATTTTGATGAAGCTGTGGAGCGGAGAGGAACCGGATGTTTAAAATACGATTTTGCGAAAAGAACGTGGGAAAAAAGAAGATGTCTTGCCGTTATGGGTTGCCGATATGGATTTTAAGACTGCGCCTGCAGTGACCGAAAGACTGCAGAAGTAGTGGAACACGGAATTTATGGATACAGTGACAGCAAAGAAGATTATTTTGCAGCAGTATCGGGATGGTATCATGATCATTTTGACTGGGATGTAAAACCGGAGTGGCTGGTAAAAACGCCGGGAGTTGTTTTTGCACTTGCGGCCGCTGTGCGTGCATATACGGAAAAAGGCGATACAGTTTTGATCCAACAGCCGGTATATTATCCGTTTCGTCAGGTCATTGATCAAATGACAGAAAGTTAGTCAGCAGCGATCTGGTATTAAAAGATGGTTATTATGAGATCGACTTTGAAGATTTTGAGGCGAAAATAAAGGAACATCAGATCCATTTATTTTTGTTCTGCAGTCCACATAACCCGGTAGGTCGTGTATGGAAAGAGTGGGAATTAAGAAAAATCGGAGAGATCTGTTTCAAATATCAGGTGACTGTCGTCAGTGATGAGATTCACAGCGATTTTGTATATCCGGGGCATAAACATCATGTCTTTGCATCTGTTTCACCGGAGTTTGAACAGATTTCCGTAATTTGCACGGCACCAAGTAAAACCTTTAATCTTGCCGGTCTTCAGGTGTCAAACATTTTTATTGCGGATGAAAAACTGCGTCAAAAATTTGTCCGTGCGGTGGATCAGGCAGGATACAGCCAGGTAAATCTGATGGGACTTGTCGGATGTCAGGCCGCTTATGAAGAGGGAGAGGAATGGCTTTTACAGTTAAAAGAATATCTGTATCAGAATCTTTCCTTTGTGCGCGAATACCTGAAGGAAAATCTTCCACAGATTAAACTGATTGAGCCGGAAGGAACCTATTTAATATGGCTGGATTTCGGAGAACTTGGACTGGGAAGAAAAGAGTTGGAAGCACTGATTGATCAGGCAGGACTTTGGTTAGACGCGGGAGCAATTTTTGGGAAAACGGGTATAGGTTTTGAGCGCATTAACATTGCATGTCCGAGAAAAACGTTAGAACAGGCATTTTTGCAACTGAAAAAAGCAGTGGATGCGTTAGATTAAAAACTTTGTAACAGTATGATATCTGTTCAGAATGATCAAAAAGGCACGAAGATGGCACTGCGGTGGAGTATATCTTATTGAAGAGGAACTCCACTGCAGTCACAGCAAATCCTCTGCAGAAAGCTGTTGATAAGTCGATATCGAGTTACATCGTACCGTGGCCTGAATCAAAAATATCCGTGAAAAGCTTTATGACAGGTCAATATCTAATTCCACCGGGCAGTGGTCAGATCCGAAAACATCCGTGTGGATCTTTGCGCCGGTCAGCTTATCATTCATCCGTTTGGAAGTGATAAAATAGTCAATACGCCATCCGGCATTCTTTTCCCGTGCCCTAAAACGGTAGGACCACCAGGAATAGATCTGTTCTGTATCCGGGTAAAAATAGCGGAAGGTGTCTGTGAAGCCGGCATCGAGAAGCTTTGTCATTTTTTCACGTTCTTCATCCGAAAATCCGGCGTTCTTCCGGTTGGTTTTTGGATTCTTTAAATCGATCTCCTCATGTGCAACATTTAAGTCCCCACAGAGAATGACAGGCTTGGATCCATCGAGTCTTTTTAAATAAGCACGAAAATCATCTTCCCACTGCATGCGGTAAGGCAGTCTGGCCAGTTCGTTTTGAGAATTTGGCGTATAACAGGTAATCATGTAAAAATCAGGGTATTCTAAGGTGATGACACGTCCTTCTTTGTCGTGTTCTTCGATGCCGATACCGTAAGTCACATTCAGAGGCTCTTTTTTTGTGAAAATCGCTGTGCCGGAGTAACCTTTTTTCTTGGCATAATTCCAGTAGGAAAAATAACCGGGCAGAGGAAGGTCGATCTGTCCCTCCTGCAGCTTTGATTCCTGAATACAGAAAATATCTGCATCAGTTTCATGAAAAAAATCAAGAAAGCCTTTTTGGATACAGGCACGCAGTCCGTTGACATTCCAGGAAATCAGTTTCATAGTATTCTCCATTCTTTTAATAGGATGTTGGGAATGCACTATTTGGTCTCAACATCTTAATATGTTGGTGTTAAAATTTTTTGTTACCGTCAGATAAAACTGGATTGTTTCCGCAAGATATCATAACATTATCATTTCATTGAAACAAGGAAAACGTGTGATTCTGCATGAAAAGAAAATAATACGGTCGAAACAGTTTTGATATAGTTAAACAATAATATGGTATAATTTATGTCAATAAGTAAGTTTATGGAGCGTGTATCTATGGCACCACAGGTGCTGTTGAAAAACGGAAATGTGAGAGAAAGGCAGCGGGTAAGGATTGATGAAACGCATTTTTTTACAGAAAAAACAGAAATAAGACGATACTGGAGCTGTTAAGGGAGCAGGGAGAATATTTAGATGCGCTGCAGCGGGAAAGGTACCTGTGGAAAATGTTGTCTTATAATAGAAGAAACACGAAAAACAGATCCGCCAAAACAGCGGGAAAAGGAAGTGTTTACGGAGCGGGAACTGGAAGAGGGATGGCGTCTTTCCTGTATGACGGTTCCGACGGATGATCTGTATGTATGCATTCCGGAAATCAGAGAAAATCAGATACAGGTGCAGATGGAATTTGTCCGGAACACAAAAATGGAGAGCGATGTACAGGCGACAACAGTTATCTGTGAAAACAAAATAGAGGACCGTGCACAAATAGGGTCTGACGGGGAAATAAAACCGGAAAATATGGATACGGAAAAATCCGTCTATGGTATCGCAATCGATATCGGAACAACCACACTCGCTGCAGAACTGATTTCCCTCACCGATGGAATATGCTTAAAAACTGCATCTTCTGTTAATCATCAACGGGCATACGGCGCAGATGTGATTTCAAGGATCCGTGCAGCAGCGTCCGGAGATGCAGAAAAGTTGAGAGAGAGCATTTTAAAAGATGTGAGGAATCTGGCAGAGACACTGCTTGCGGGGCAGGACGAAAATGTGCTGAATGTCAGCAAAATCGTGATCGCCGGAAATACTACAATGATTCACCTTTTACTGGGATATTCCTGTGTGGGGCTTGGCGCTGCACCATTTACTCCTGTGAACCTTGCGCCGGAGGATATGACGTGGGGAGAATTGAATGGTGAGTATGAGGAAACCAGAGAAAGTGGAGATGCCAGAGAAAGTGGAGATGCCAAAGAAAGTGGAGTTGCCAGAGACGGTAGTGATGCCAGAGAACACGGATATGTCAGAGAATGCGGGCATACCGGAATCAATCAGACCACAAAAGTACAGATCATGCCGGGAATC
>ENA-OQCN01001549-OQCN01001549.1-human-gut-metagenome-genome-assembly--contig:-NODE-1549-length-11155-cov-1.749003_pt1 | contig 11155 bp, 19 predicted proteins | sample MGYA00242497_ERZ504576 | MGnify/ENA primary metagenome ERZ504576 (study PRJEB26092, sample SAMD00036296) | human gut metagenome | host: Homo sapiens | study: EMG produced TPA metagenomics assembly of...
ATACACTGAAAACAGTCAAAAGAAAAGTCAGGGAAACAATGATATTAATATAAACGTCACCATTAATGCAGGAAATGCGAATGAAGAAGAAATGGCGGCACGATTTATAAATATAGTTGTACCTGAAATAAAACGACAGTATGCAATTTTATAAAAGGAGTGAGGGAAAATGTTAGATTTTTACCTAAGCGTAAATAACAGCGAGGAGGTAGTGCATATTCCTGTCACTCCTCCCTCTTTTTCTGTGACAAATTCACAGTCAACAGAAACATTTGAATCAGCCGGATATGGCTGGATTAAAATTATAGGAAATACCGAATTTGCGAGGTGTTTCATGGGACGGAACATTTCCTGTCCATGACTATCCGTTCAGACGTGATGCGTCAATGGACGGTCAAGAATACTACGAAAAATTAAAATCGTGGCAAAAACGAAAATTGCCTGTTCGTTTAGTGATTACATCAACCGGTTTTGCAAACATCAGCATAAATATGGCTGTAGCCATAGAAAAATTAGATTTTGATGTTGGCACAACTGGCGATTTGGATTATTCGATTGAATTGGGCGAAGTAGAGCTGTTAAATGACACGGAGGATACAAATATGGCACAGTTAGATGATTTGGCGGCAAGAATGGACGCAGTCGAAAAACGGTTGGATTCATTGGAAAACGAAAAAATCTATAATTATATGGACGATAATATGCCCTCGTGGGCAAAGCCGACAATCCAAAAACTAATGGATAGGGGTTATCTGAACGGCACAGGTGATAACGAGCTGGGATTGACTATGGACATTATCAGAATGTGCGTGATGATAGATAATGCAAACGGTTTTGAGGGTTATACCGTTGACAGTATTCCTGATTGGGCTGCACCAACGATTGAAAAAATCAAGAAAAAGGGTTATTTGTCCGGTATTGATGATGACGATTTGGGACTGACAAAGAATATGATTCGCATATTAGTTATTTTAGACAAAGCCGGAGCATTTGGTGATTAAATATGGCAAGTGGACAGGATTTAGTTAAAATTGCACAGGCTGAAAACGGCACAAAGGAAAACGGAACGAATAACGTCAAATATAATACATGGTTTTACGGACACGAAGTAGACGGAAGTAATTATCCTTGGTGTGCGGTATTTGTTTCGTGGTGTGCGGATAAAGCAGGTATTACAACAGACATAATGCCTAAAACGGCAAGTGCCGGTTATTTTGCACATTATGCAAATCAGGGACATGGTGAGGTTTTCACCAATAAAAATCCCGAAGCAGGTGATTTGTTTTTAATAAATTACAATGGTTCGGATTGGGCAAATCATGTAGGTATAGTTGCATCGTGTGACGGTTCCAATATCACAACGATTGAAGGCAATTCATCCGATATGGTTCGATCCAGAACGTTATCAATGTCCGGATTGACGTTTGTTCATTTTAATTTGGATAGCAGTAGCGGAATGACTGCCGCTTGGACGGCACGAGAAGTACCGAATATCGGCAGGGATTTAGCCACAAAAGCATATATGGCATATCAGTTATACACTGATAAATCATCAGGCGGATATAGCTATTTATGGGGCAGTAATTCGACAACTGCAAATGGTGGACTACGAAAATACAAAGAATTCTATTGTGTAGCAATGGGTTCATACTACGGTCCGGACGGAACATTTATCAAAGTGGAATTTGATGATGGGAAGACGATTTATTGCGTAAAGGCTGACGAAAAAAAAGACAGTGAAACAGACAGCAAACATATGTATCACGACTATCCGTTTGATCGTAATGTATTGGAATTCATTATTGACAGAACAGTTGTGCGAAATAATGATGAATTTACATCAGCATTAAATGCCGCCGATATAAACCGTTCAGCACGAATCAAGGCAATATGGACTTCGGACAGCGAACCAACCTACGGCGGTGCAGGAAGCACAACGGCAGAAAATGAAAAAGAATATCATTTTATTGATACAAACGAGAAAATTTCCATACATCCGACAATATTCAAACAAACACCAATGCAGTGTGACCGCCATAATGGTGGTTTAACGGTGTTATGCAACGATATTGATATATCATCATATGTGGGCGATATATCGTGGCAAAATACCAAGGATACGCTTGCAACGCTGTTTAATTTCAGCGTACCAAAGGCAGGTGATATGAAGTACATCAATATGTACAAACCGCAAGAGGGCGATATAATTCGTTATAGCGGCGGTACACAAGAAGATTTTAGGGGTGTAATTATCGAAGTTGATGACGGCGATAATTACGTTAATAAATATGTTGCCGGTGATGTGGGACAGTATCTGAACAAAACCAGTGATACATATCAATTCACTGCAATGCGTGCTGACGACTGCATTAAAAAAATATGCGGTGATTTGTGTATTCCTATTGTGATGATACCGGAATTACCGTTATTGATTACGCAAATTTATGTGGACAAGGCGGTATCAGATGTTATTGCTGACATACTGACACTATGTGGCGGTGTACATAATTTTGATTTTGTTCCTGACGGCATCAGAATTTATAATTGTGCGGATATGGTTGTAAATCCACAATTCAGAATATCGTCAAACACCGAATTGAAAGATTCGATAAGTATATCGGAAACGTTGAGCATAAAACCAGCATCGAGGACAGAAAAACAAGCGTAAAGGTTATTTCAGATACAGATGTTTTAACAACGCTGAAAGATGAAAACAGCATTGCACAATTCGGTTTTTTGCAAGAAGTTATCAAAGTCGGTGAAAATGAAGACGCAAAGGAAGTGGCAAAAAGCAAGTTGTCAGAGCTGAACAATACAAGCGAAACATATTCCGGTGAAATTATTGAAGAACTGAACAGCTATACCAGAGCCGGAAGTGTTATCGCTATCGGTGATGAAAAGTATTTGATAAATAGCAGTCAGCACAGTATAAAACAAGGTGTGCATTACAATAAATTAGATTTGGAGCGATTATGATATGAATAACGGATATACAGAATTAGCAAAAATGCTGAAGAATTTAAGCAAGGGTGAAACCTATGGTCCTGTATTCGGCAGAATAACGCAATTACCGGATTTAATCATAACACGCAGTAACAATATACAACTGACAAAAAATCACGTTGTAAGCATTGTAAATCTGTATGAACGTGATGCCGAAGGAAGATATATTCACAACGGCAAGAAAGTTGTCCTGTTACCGTATAACAACGATAACAGTTATATTGTGTTGGGGGTGATACAAGATGGCTGATTATGTTACAACAGAACCGGCATTTGATTTTGAACGTGGTGATTTTGTTATTATAAACGGTCGTCCGAAAATGGTTGTCGGTATGGATCGCCTACGAAGTTGGATAGGAAAAGTACTACGAACGCAAAAAGGACGATACAAGATATATAACGGAACATCATACGGAACGAGAATTAAAGACACATTTGTAGGTAAAACATTCACGCATGACTATATGTTATCAGAAATTCAGCGAGAAATTACTGATAATTTAGAGAAAAACAAGGATATTGTCAGTGTGGACGGTTTTTCGGCAACAGTAGACGGAACGCATTTAACAGTTGAATTTACTGTTACAACAGTGTACGGAACAACGGACTTAAAGGAGGCACTATAATGGCAGAAACAATAACATCTATAACGGAACGTCTTCTGGCAGAAGTGCCGGAACAATACGATACAACCGAAGGTACATACACATATGACATTGAAAAATCTGTTGCAGTCGAATTTGACAACGCATACGACCAATTAGAAACGGTACGAAAACAATCGCACGTTTCGACTGCAAGTGGCACATATTTAGAAAAATGCGTTGCACATTTTGGTTTGTATCGAAAATCGGCAACGTATGCAACAGGGAACATAACGGTCACAGGAACATCTGGTGCAGTGTTGCCTGTCGGTAGCAAAGTGGCAGCCGGAAATGTCATGTTTACGGTGAATGATACGGTGACAATAGGTGATGATGGAACTGCATCAGCACCGGTCATATGTGATACAGCCGGAACACAGGGGAATGTTTTAGCCGGCTATATTAATCGTTTTCCGGTTACAATCAGTGGATTGCTACGGGTTACGAACGAACACGCAACCACAGGTGGCAGCAATGACGAAACAGATACACAACTGCGTGAACGATATAATGAATACATATCCCGACCTGTTACAAGTGGTAACAAATATCAATATATATCGTGGGCAAAATCCGTTCCGGGAGTAGGTGATGCAAAGTGTATTCCGCTGTGGAATGGACCGGGGACGGTCAAAGTTATCATTGTTGATACAGAAAATCAAATAGCTCCTGCGGAACTGGTAAAAAAAGTCAAAGAATACATTGACGATTTAAAACCGGTCGGAGCGGATTTGACAGTCGGTACAGCGGAAGAAATTGCAATCAATGTTTCGTGCAAAATCGAAATGACGGGAAATGTCACAGAGAATATCAAAAAAAATATATCTGAATATTTGACGAAAATTTCGTTTTCAAAGGGTTATGTATCCTATGCGAAAATAGGACAGGCTATTTTGAATACTGATGGTGTAACCGACTATACGAATTTGACAGTTAATCAATCTACAAATAATGTCCCGATAACTGAAACACAGATTGCAGTGTTGGGGGTGTTGAAAATTGACTAACATTGAAAATCTGTTGCCGAAATACTATAAAAATTCAAAATATATGCACGGATTATTACATCCATGTGATGTTGAATTTGATAAATTGTACGATAAATTGGATAGAACATTGAAAAATCTATCTGTTGATGACGCTGATGAAACAGGCATTCACGATTTTGAAACAGATTTTTTAATACCGTTGTCTGATGATACGTTGGAATTACGGCGTAGTAAAATCAAAACAAAATTTTTACATACGGCAACTACAACGTTTGAAAATCTGCAAAATATAGTTCGTGCATACGATAACGGTGCGAGTATCAGCGAAGATAATCCCAATTACAGAATAAAAATTCAAAGTTGCAAACCGTTATTACTGCAAGAAATTTTAAACAGTGTCAGTGAAATCATTCCTGCACATATTGCTACCACTATTGAATTAGATGAACAACAGCCACAGGAACATAAAACTGCTGTTGTCTGTATATGTGCAGTGTCAAAAACCTATGAAACTGTTGGATTTGATAATAATGTGGCTGATGATGGGATTATAAATTGTGCTAATTTTGAAAAATTCGCAGTGATTGACGGTTGTTCCGGTGAACAAATTCAAATGGCAAAATACCGTACATTTGAAGAAATGCAACAAATTGATTATGAAACCGCGAAAAATAAAACGTATGCAGAGCTATTGTACAAGGAGGAGTAAATATGGCAGAAGAAAAAAAGATTGAGGGTTTTTCAAATATAAAATTTACGGCATCCGGTTTGCTGCTGGAAGCAAAATTGAAAACAGGTGTACCGCTGAAGATTACCCGTGCAGTTATCGGTACGGGGTATTTAGATGACGGTGAAGACGTAGCAAATTTGACGGCACTGAAATCTGAAATTGAATCGCATCAAACCGGAGTAACGTCATCATCTGCAACAGTTGATATTACAAATGTGTCTGTTGTGGCAGCCGGAATGACTAATTTGCGATTAAAAATAAAAAACGGCGATACACCGTTTTATCTGCGTGAAATCGGTATAATGGCACAAGACCCTGACTTGGGTGAAATTCTATATTTGTACACAAATTGCGGTAACGGCGCACAGGCATTCCCTGTGTTTGATGGTAGCAACCATGTGTACAGAACGATTGATTTTTTTGAATATTATATCAAATGCGTCAGATATAAATGTGAATGTCACATTAAAAAATGAGGTTACTCGTGAAGATTTTGAAACACACCGAACTGTAACGGTATTAGACCACCCAGACGGTAGCGTCACATCTGAAAAATTGGCTGATGATTGTGTTACCACAGAAAAATTGGCAAGTGATATTCGTAGAAAATTTACAGACATAAATAGTAGCATTAATCAACTTAATTCGGCAATTAAGTTAATTAATACTGCTGTGTCAACTACCTATTTGAAATATTTCTTTAGTGCCCAAATGTCTGATTGTGATGATATTACAGATTGGGATTGCGCATCATATCAAGAATATCAAACTAATGGGTATTCAAGCAGCAGTGTTCTAAAATTAACCGATAAATCTGTTGTATTACCGACAAAAAGTGAGAATCCTATATTTTTTGTTTCATATTGTACCGATAATGATGATGAAATAGAAATTGTACAAGAATTGCTGTATAGCAATGGCAATAATTATGTGCGTAGAAAACAGTTGTGGTATTACACATCGGGTGTAACTGCAAAACCTAAATGGACAGAATGGATGTCCGGTGGCGCAATTCGTATTTTGGAAGGTGATGTATAATGGCAACGACAACAGAAAAAGGATTTCAAATTCCGGGATATGCCGACAAGGCAGACGTTCCCGGAATGGTAAAAGACAATGTGGAAACTGCTGAACAACACCTCAAAGCCATTTCAAAATCAATGTCAGACATATCATCCAATATTAATTCATTAGACAGTACACTGCAAATAATGAATACACAATTAGGCAATATGTCAGATATGTTAGATGAATTAAATGGCGTGACGGAGGAAACATCATGACGATTTGCGAAAAATTCAAATTAATGATGGCATCATTTGCGAATATTAGGGCGGCTATCGTTGAAAAGGGTGGTACTGTTACTGGTGGATATGCCGATTATGCTAAAAATATCCGAAATTTATATTCTAATGATACATATACATCCCAATATCAATATCCGACTGAAAAATCGCCAATTATGCAGTATTTAATCAATTTGTATAATCGCATAACATTCTGCTATGCGGTCAAACAGGAAATACGACAGGCAATTATAGACGGTGGTGTTGATGTTCCTGATGATACACCGTTTTCAGAATATGGTGATAAAATCCGTCAAATACAGCGTTTTGAGATTACGACAAGTAATTTGTATTTGGGCGAATATAAGACCGAATGTAGAGGGCAATTAACTGCACAGGGCGGAAGTCCACCGTACTCTTGGAAACAAACTTGGGGTTCCAATATTCCCGGTATCACAATGACATCAGACGGAACTATATCAGGAACACCAATGCAAACAGGCGGCTATAATTGGGGTGTTCAAGTGACCGATAGCAACGGAAAAACACTGTCCAAAGATATTTTAATCAGTGTCAGACCTAAAACGTGAATTTCAAGCAGACTGGAGAACGTTCATTTTTATATGACGGTCAACCGCATACAATCACGGCAGAATGTATTAATGACAGTGATGTTGAATTTGAAATTTATTTCAACGATAACGGCAGTGATGTTTTGAGCATGACAAAATGCGGTTCAAACAGAGGATATGTACGAATTACATCGGCGGATAAGTCGTGTTACAGAATAGGTGAATGTGATTTGTATATGTCAATATCAGTGAATGCTGTTAATGTAACATCAGATAAAGTCCAATCGGTAAAATACGACGGACAGCCACATAGTTTCAATGTTGAATTGTCAAAACAATGTGACGTGAATGTGAAATATAAAACGTATTCTGCGAATGATGATACATTCAATGTGAACGAGGATGAATATACAACGGTTTCACCCACCGAGATTGGGAAATATCGTGTATATATATCGTCATCATCATACGGATATATCATTCGTGACACATATGCAGGATACAATAAATATTTCGGCATATTGAATATTACGGAGGGACAGTGAAATGAGCAGATATTTTAAATTTGTATGGGCTGGTATATTCCTATGCCTGCACCGATATATTGGGTGATGTTGGGATTGGTTATCATTATTTTTGCAATAGGATTAATTACAAATAGAATGGTTGATGATCCGTATGGCGAAGCAGAGCAACAGTATAAAATCACTGTCGGTTATATTATTGAAAACTGTAAATCAGTACCGTATAAAATATTCTATACGGACGAGCAAACCAACAAACGCACAGAAATTCCGTCTAAAAATGTGACAATTCAGCATATTAGCGATAGCATTTATGAAATTTATGTCCGCATCAAACGACAGGACGGTGACGGCTATGATTATGCCATAGCAAAATTGAAAAAATTTCAGATACTGAATATAGAACAGTCAAAGTTGAAGTCGGAAGGGAAGTGATATAATGCGTAAAGGCAGTACAATAGCGGCAATTGTAAGTAGCATATTCCCGACAGTATTATTTATATTATTGGGTTTGAAAGCAGACTGCACCGCAGTGTATTTCATTGGTTGCATTGCATTTTCAATTATTGATTTTATCAATATGTCAGCGGTGTGTGCATACAAAGAACGACAGTTGAAATACAAAAACAGTGAGGTGCGGAAGAAATGCAAAAAATCATAAATAGACTGAAAAAAATGGGGTTATCGGCTACACAGATAATATTTAATCTGGTTACATCGGGATTGATATGCTGTACTACAGTATCAGGACATAGTATGATGCCGACAGTGCATGACGGTGACAGGTTGCTGTATAATCCGTTTTTCAAAAATGTTGAACGTGGTGATGTTGTAGTTATTTCGCATGGCGGTGATATGTTGATTAAACGTGTTATTGCTATTGGCGGTGACCATTTGACGATTAGCACATATGGCAGTGTAGCGATAAATGGCGAATGGCAGAACGAAACATACATAAATCCGCAAGAACAATCAGGCGAAAGCATTGACGTTACAATCCCTGAAAATGAATTGTGGGTAATGGGCGACAACAGGGGACACAGTTTAGATAGCCGTAATTTCGGTACTGTGGAACTGGGTGATGTAGTAGGAGTAGTGATAATACGGAAAAATGGAGGCAATGATGGAAAATGAGCAAAAAGAAATGTGGGAACGGCTGACTGCCGTGGAACAGTCCACGAAGTCGGCACACCACAGAATTGATACGTTGGACAAGTTGACCGAAAGCGTTCACATTATAGCTACGGAAACAAAGGCAATGCGTGAAGATGTGAATGACATCACGGAACGTGTAGACGAAATCGAAAAGAAACCTAACAAACGATATGAAACAGTAATTACTGCTGTTATTACGGCATTAGTCGGCGGTTTGATAGGTTATTTTATTAAAATGTTGGGTTTTTAGTATTTTAAAATTAGGAGGTATGTAAAAATGAAAGAATGGATTAAAGCGGCAGGAATAAGAGCAATCAAGACAGTTGCTCAGACAGCAGTTGCCACTATAGGTACTGCGGTAGCTATGGGAGATGTAAATTGGGTACTTGTAGCGAGTGCTTCTGCACTTGCAGGTGTACTTTCTCTACTAACATCTATAGCAGGTCTTCCTGAAATCCAAGAAAAGAATTGAGGTATAAACAATGGATATTCAAATCAAACAGGGTCCGCAGTGCCACACGTCTAATTGCTACACATATAGGAATGGCGATATTAAATATATCGTCATTCATTTTACGTCAAATAACGGCGATACGGCATTGAACAACTGCAATTATTTCAGCAGTGCAAATCGTGGTGCGTCTGCACATTATTTTATCGGTGATGACGGAATATATCAATCTGTACCCGATAAATGGGCGGCGTGGGCTGTCGGTGGTACAAAAATTTACAAACACCCGTATTGTAGGAATATGAACAGTATTTCGATTGAAATGTGCAGTCGTATCGGTGCGGACGGTAAATACTATATTCGTGACGGAATTGTGGAACAGACAATTAAATTAACACGGTATTTGATGAATAAATACGGTGTGCCGGCACAGAATGTACTGCGTCATTATGACGTGTGGGACAAACAATGTCCAGAGCCATTTGTGCGTAAACCGGAATTGTGGGAAAAATTCAAAAGAAAATTAAGTGAAAGCGAGGAACTAACTATGGAACAGTATAATGAATTAAAATCATTAATTGAAAAACAGGCGGTAGCTATTTCAGCACTGCAAGCAGAAAACAAGGAGTTAAAAGCCGTAGTGCAAAGTACAATGGTGTATAACTATAATGACGGTAATATGCCGGAGTGGGCGAGAAAGGCAGTGCAAGCGGCTATGGACTGCGGAGCGATACAGGGCGATGCAGATGGTTGTCTTGGCTTGTCCTACAAAGACCTAAGGGCAATTTGTAGGGAGTACAGATGTGGTATGTATGATAGATAGAATAAAAAAAGTTGGCTTTTAGCCACTTTTATTAATCTTCAATTTCAAAGTTTATGAATCCTTCGATTTCGATTTCGTCATTCATCGGTTACTAACGATTCATCATCAATAATTTTCAGCGTTTAGGTTGATTGTTTTCTGATTTGTTCAATTAGAAATTCTTTGTATAGTTCGATTGCTTCTGCTTCGCTTTCAGCAGTTACATAGTCACCTGCGTAATTATCACGACTTGCTTCTACTACGTTACCGTTTTTGTACATTTCGTTTGTTACCTTAAATTTTTTCATTGTTTTGTCCTCCTAAAAATTATTATCTCTGTTTCTTTTTTTTGAGGTTTCCCTCATTTCTTGATTTTATTATACCACGAAAAAGTGTGGTTGTCAAGCTTTTTTAAGAAAAAAATTGAAAAAAATCAAAAAAATATGAAAAGACACCAGAGGTTAATCCTCTGGTGTCTTTTCATCATATAGTTCTTCCAAAGTTACACCTAATATCTGTGCAAATTTGTATGCGGTAGAAATTTTACAGTCACCACGCTTTTCAATGTCTTCGATAGTTCGGCGATGTATGCCTGTCAATTCCGAAAACTTTGGAACGCTATAACCTTTTTGTAGCCGTATGGCTTTTAAATTTAACATATAATCCACCTCTAAAAAAAATGATTTTACAAGGTAGTACAAAAAAGAAAACATAAGTCCTAAAATATAAAAATACTTTTAGGGCGATTTTTAAATATATTTTTTTCATATTGCACTATTGAAAGACTTGTGATATAATTAAATCAGAGAGGGGGAAAACCCCCATCTCTATGTAATAATGTCGATCAGAATTTTCAACCAGCCAACAATGGAAATCAATCTGATCAAGAGCTTTTCGACTACCGTAAGGAGTTTGAAAAAGCTTTTTTTATTTTTTCGTCTTCGTCTTTCAACGGACCTCACCTCACTTTCTATATTTATTATACCACGAAAAACTGTG
>ENA-OQCN01001550-OQCN01001550.1-human-gut-metagenome-genome-assembly--contig:-NODE-1550-length-11138-cov-2.296976_pt1 | contig 11138 bp, 10 predicted proteins | sample MGYA00242497_ERZ504576 | MGnify/ENA primary metagenome ERZ504576 (study PRJEB26092, sample SAMD00036296) | human gut metagenome | host: Homo sapiens | study: EMG produced TPA metagenomics assembly of...
CTGCTTTTTGCCTCTTTTTCCCCGACTGTTCCCATACATGAAATTAGATGCTCTTCTTCTTTTGGTGTTAACGGCCGTGGAAGCACATCCGTTCCACCTATGTAGTAAATTCTGCCTTTGCCTCCCATGCCTGCTGAAAAATGCTGTAAAAAGGTACGCCATGCCTTTGTCTGTTCTTTTGTCTGCCACTTTGTCATAGGCTTTCCTCCTTTTTCCAAATAAATCTGGTGCCAAATCTACAGCACCATTTATATAGGAATGAGCCCATCTTACCACAAATGAAATGAAAAGGCTGTCGAACTCGCTTGTCGTCTGTAAAATTCGTCCCCTATGTTTTGTTTCCTTTTGCTGTAAGGTCATTTCATTCAATCAAATGTGTCACGATGCAGCAGCATTTGACATTCTCCCGCTTTGTCAAACTCCATACTGCCAAGACCAGTAGGCACATGTCTAAGAACCAATACTTTTTCTTTACTATTTTCTTTTACAAGTTGTTGTTTCTTTTCTGTAATCGCCTTTTCTTTTAAATGAATCTCATCTAAATAGATTCCCGGCATCACAGACGTCTCACTAACTGTCTGATAGGGTACTGCAAATCCATCCTCCTTCCACGGATCTTCTCCAATAAGCTCCTTCCATATAGAAGGTGCTAGCACATGAACTGGCTCACTTTTTCTTGTCATTAACGTATTTCCACTGTCATAAAGAGCCTTAACACTAAAAGTCTTGTCTTGATAGATAAGCGTAACCTCATAAATCTGTTTTTCTTGTGCTTCTTTCTTTGTAAGATACCGCCACAAAAAAACAGCCAAAATACTGCACACCGGCATTAAAATCCATGATGGAATATGTATGCCCGACCACTTTAGTAAAAGCATCAGGCCACTAATCAATGCTCCTGCTACGTAAAAATATAAAAGAAGCTCAATATTTTTCAGAAGAAATTCGCGCATAAATATTTTTTGCATCACATTTATATTTCTCCTATATGCAATGAGACACATTAAATAGGGGCAGAGAAGATACGTAATCATTTTTACAATCCATAATGCACATGACGGCAGCACAAAATACAGAGCAGCAATTAACGCAGTTACGCTCCATGCCGCCCCCAAAAGAGCCGCTGCTAACACTCGTCCAAAATACAATCGCTTCCTCGCCACAATTCCCACCACACAAAGAAGGGTCAGATCATATGCTGCATTCATAAAAAAATAAAGGTCTATTGCGATCATATTCACCACCAAAAAAAGAAAGAGAAGTCACATTTCTGTGCTTCTCTCTCGTATAATTTTATTTATACATTAGTTTCTCTTTAAGAATGTCGGAATGCTGATATCCTTTACTTCCTTCTGTGGCTTCGGAATAGTAAATCCAGACTCCTCAAACTTTGGCTCTTTTGCAGAAAACTCCTTGGAAGCTGGTGCACGATATGCAAAATCAGCTGCCTTTGCGCCAGATGCCTTCTTTGATGACTGAGCCTGTACACCTTCCAGGTTCTTATCCTCTACACCAGTAGCGATAACGGTGATGGTAACCTCATCGGTTGCATTCTCATCGTATGTAGCACCGAAGATAATGTTTGCATCCTCACCTGCCAGCTCCTGAACATAGCTTGCTGCCTCATGAACCTCTGGAAGACTTACATCACCAGCGATATTGATCAATACGTTTGTAGCGCCCTCGATAGTTGTCTCAAGCAGCGGACTGGAAACAGCGATCTTCATTGCATCGATTGCCTTGTCGTCTCCTGTTGCATTTCCGATACCGATGTGTGCAATACCCTTGTCCTTCATTACAGTCTGAACGTCTGCAAAGTCAAGGTTGATCAGTCCTGGGATATTGATGAGGTCGGTAATACCCTGTACTGCCTGCTGTAATACTTCATCTGCCTTCTTTAACGCCTCTGGCATTGTGGTGCGTCTGTCAACGAGCTGAAGAAGCTTGTCATTTGGAATCACAATCAGAGTATCTACAGATTCCTTAAGTCTCTCAATACCACTCTGTGCGTTATTCATACGAGTTCTTCCCTCGAAGGAGAATGGCTTTGTTACAACACCTACGGTAAGGATTCCCATCTCCTTTGCCAGACCGGCAATGATCGGAGCTGCACCAGTACCAGTACCGCCACCCATACCACAGGTAACAAATACCATGTCGGCACCCTTAATGGCTTCCTTCAAATCATCAAGGTTCTCCTCAGCTGCCTTCTCGCCTACTTCTGGCTTTGCACCTGCACCAAGACCCTTTGTCAGCTTCTCACCGATCTGAATCGCGGTTGGAGCCTTGCAGAACTGTAAGGCCTGTCTGTCTGTATTAACGCCGACAAACTCAACACCTACGATATCCTCATCTACCATGCGGTTTACAGCATTGTTTCCTGCTCCGCCGACACCTACCACAACAATCTTTGCCGAACCTTCTGATTCGTTTATTTTAATCTCTAACAAAGTTATATTCCTCCTTACACTTTCTACCTTAATACTATATTATTATTCCGCAAAATAATCAACCCGAAATTTGGCTTTCTTCAAAAATTTTTCTTAAATTTCTGTGACGTTTTCTGTGCCAATCCTTTTTTGACTGTTTCTTTGCTATTCTCTGTCAAATATATAGGAGCTTGTACTTCCATCACCACAGTTTTCCAGATGAAGCGTTCCCTTTAGCCCGCTTAATTCTCCGCTGTCCAAGATTGCACAGAGCTCTGCGATCTTGTCCGTCATATTATCGCGGCTTCCAAGACTTACCTTTACATCACCAAGCGCAATCACTGCCTGCATCTTTTCATCATAGGAAATTGAATCTGCCGCAATCTCATTGTCATCAAGAAGCTGCGTCAGCTGCAAAATATCCTCTGCCAGACTGCTCTTTACGCCTCCAAGCTGTTCGTACAGCGAAACATTTGTAAAGTTGCTTCCGTCTACAACAGGAACCTTACTTGAAACGTCAATATTTTTTGCCATTACATATCCATACCTGTCAAAATAATATCGATTATGTTCCCAGCTTACAGCTCCGATGATTGGATTTTCTGTGACAATCACTTTTACTGACAGATCTGGAGAAAACTCCATATGATAGGACGCCACGCCATTTAACTGCTTTTGTGAGTGGGTCAGTTTTCTAAAAAACTGATAGAAAAAGCGCTGGTCCATAGGCGTGGAAAAAAGCTCATTCTCAATCTCTTCTTCCTGTCCATACTTACTTCCCGTGATCTGGCAGTCTGCAACATAGGCAGTAAAAAAACGGTAACGGCGATAGCCAGAATCCCAACTATCGCCAGGATGCCTGTCAATATTCTCTTTTTCTTTTTTGTGTCTGGCTAACTTTTCATCAAACATATACTCTGACTAATTCCCTATTGTGCACTGTATGTTACAGTTCCACCTTCCTTTCAGCAAATAAGCTCATTCCCGCAAAGCTGCCTGTGCGCCAAGCATAAAAAGCATGCCTGCAAGATCTTCATATCCTCTGGCGATGTGATCATAGCCAAAAATAGTTGTCACACCGTCTGCTCCAAGCCCTGCAATCGCCAATGCGGCGCCGCTCTTAAATCAGGAGCTTCCACCTTTGTTCCAATTAAATGGCTGCCCCAAATTATGGCCTGGTTATTTTCTATTATAATCGCTGCGCCCATTTTTTGCAACTGGTAAGCCGTACGAAATCTTCCTTCAAATATTCCCTCCTCCACAACAGATTGACCATCTGCAAATGACATTACTGCCATTATCAATGACTGCACATCTGTCGGAAAACCTGGATACGGACTAGTCTTTAAATAAGGAATTGCCATCAGCTTATCCATTCTGGCTGCAGTGAGTGTATCCTTATCTGACCAAATCTTACAGCCCATTTTTTCAAACGGTTCTATGACGCCATTTAGATGAGAAGCGTCTACTCCTGTCAGTGTAATTTCTCCTGAACAAACAGCCACTGCACTAAGGCAGGTTGCAGCTACAATACGATCTGCGCTAACTTCACACGTACTCTCAAAAAGCTCCTTCACACCCTCTATTACGATGCGTCCTGTCTGATCTCCTGTGATTTTTGCACCCATACCACGAAGCATACGGCAAAGCTCTGCAATCTCTGGCTCTCTTGCCGCATTATCAATAACTGTCATGCCGTTTGCTGTAACTGCCGCAAGAATTGCCTGCTCTGTCGCGCCCACTGATGGAAATTTCAAGAAAAGGTAAGCACCGCAAAAATAATCGGCCTGTGCAAAGATGTGTTCCTCCCATTCATAATGAAGCTTGACGCCAAGCGCCTGAAGGACATACAGGTGAATATCAATTGGACGCCGCCCTATGGAACAGCCTCCCGGTTCTACAACTGCTGCTTTTTTCATTCTATAAAGAATTGGAGCAAGCAAAATAACAGAGGAACGCATCTGTCCGATCAATTCCTCTGGAATCACCCAGTTGTTGACATTGCCTGCATCTATTGTCAATGCTTCGCCTTCCCAGCAGCTGCTGCAGCCAAGAAGATGAAGAATCTCAAGCATTACATTAACATCCTTTATTTTCGGTACACGGTGCAGGGTCGTCTTTCCTGGAACCAAAAGTGTGGCTGCCAGCATTGGAAGGACTGCATTTTTTGACCCCTGCACGCGATAAGTGCCCGAAAGCGGACCTGTCTGCCTAATTTCCAGATATGCCACTGATTCCCTCCTTCTAAGAAGACATTGCCTTCTTATAGTATCATATGTTCTTTATTTTTATTGTGCCTCTTTTGACTCAGATGATACGCGAAAAACAATGCCCATTTCTGTCATCAAAAATAAAATAGAAGAACCGCCATAGCTGATAAATGGCAGACTGATTCCTGTATTGGGGATAGTATTTGTGACAACGGCAATATTTAACAACACCTGAATACCAATGTGCCCATAATGCCGCTGACAAGAAACATACCTTCATCATCTGGTGCATTCTGCGCAATCTCCATCATTCGCCACAATAATAAAAGGAAAAGAAATATTATTAAAACTGCACCAAACAGACCAAGTTCTTCACATATAATAGAAAAATCATATCATTTTGTGCTTCTGGCAAAAATCCAAGCTTTTGCAGACTATTTCCAAGTCCTGTTCCAAAAAGTCCGCCGGCGCCAATCGCATACAACCCCTGTAAAACCTGAAAACCATTGCTTAGAGGAAATTCTTCCGGATCAATCCAGGCATAAATGCGGTTCATCTGATATTCGTCAAGAATGGCTGTAAGAAGTCCTGATTGAAAAGCAAACACACATGTAAAAATGGCAGCCGCTGTGCTTATTAAAAAAAATGGTCTGTGTTCGGACGCTACATAAGTCATCACAAAGGCGATTCCGGCAATAATTAACCCGGAGCTAAGGTTTGCCGACACAACCGGCAAAAAAATAGGAAGCGTGATTCCCACAGCCTTGATAATAAGACTCCAGCTTGCTGATTTTCGATAGTTTTTATGAAAAAATGAGCTCAGCATGAAAATCAGCATAAGCTTTGCAAACTCTGCCGGCTGAAAAGAGATCGGTCCTACTGCAAACCAGCGTTTTTGACCGTTTACTTCTTTTCCAAAAAACAGTACCAGAATGCCAAGTGCAATGCTTAATAAAAATCCCGCAGCGCCAGCTTTAACAGCTTATGATAATCTGTCTTTGACATAAAAAGCATTGAAACGAAAGCTGCAGCCAAAAAAATCACCTGCCTTGTGATCGTATAAAAAGGCTGGCCTGGATGTTCTTTTACATCGGTGTATCTCGTTGCGCTGTATAAAATAATAAGTCCGCATGATAATAAAATTATCAGTATAACAAGCAGGCAGAGATCAAAATGACCTCTGCCCTTTTTCGGATGTACAGAATGCAGTTTTGTCATTCTACACTCCTTTATTTTCCTGCTGTTTTATTTTTTGCTCTTAGCAATCGTCTTATTCTTAATCTGGAAGTTCTCTGACAAGATCCTTGAAAATGCGTCCTCTTTGCTCATAATTGTCAAACATGCCCCAGCTTGCACATGCCGGTGATAACAATACAGCCTCACCAGGCTTTGCATGTGATGCACATTTTTCAACAGCTTCTTCCATTGATGTGGCAAACTCATAATTAGTAAAGCCATGCTTTTCACAGCAATCGGCAATTGCCTTAGATGTCTGTCCAATCAACACAAGATATTTGATTGTGCTGCCAAATGCTTCAATCCACTCATCATAAGTTGAGCCTTTATCGTAGCCGCCGCCAATTAAACATGTCAGCGTTGTCATTGCACGGATACCCTGAATTGCAGCATCCGGATTTGTTCCCTTTGAATCATTGTAATAGCGAACCTGCTTTTTTGTTGCTGTATACTCGATTCTATGCTCCACTGCCTTAAAATTATAAGCAGTCTGGCGAATTGTTTCCATCGGAACACCCATTGCTGTGCCGATTGCAGCAGCTGCCATGATGTTTTCATAGTTGCACTGACCAACAAGGTTAAATTGATCTGTTGTGCCAATAACTTCTTCTTTTCCATCATGACGATATACTAAACGGCTGCCATCCATGCAAAAGCCTTCATCTAAGCTGTGACGGCTTGAGAAAAATACAACTGTTGCCGGGCATGACTGTGCGAAAGAGCGCAGCACTTCGTCATCATAATTTAACACGCAAAAATCATCCTTTGTCTGATTCTTTGTGATGGATTCCTTGACTGCAATGTAGCACTCCATAGTTTTATGGCGATTTAAATGGTCTGGCGTGATATTTAAAATTGCACTCACATGCGGACGAAATGTCAGTGCAGTCTCTAACTGGAAGCTGCTGATTTCTGCTACTGTCACACTGTCTTCTTTTGTCTCAAGTGCCTTACCTGTATAGGCAGTTCCGATATTTCCGACAACAAACGTCTTGTCTTTGCCAAAATGTGCTGCCATGATCTCACCTGTCAGCGCTGTCGTCGTTGTCTTTCCATTTGTTCCGGTGATACCAATAACCTGACCCTTTGCATAATGGTATGCAAGCTCGATCTCACTCCAAATCGGCACACCATTTTTCTTTAACTCCTCTACAAAAGCAAGATCCGTTGGAATACCAGGACTGATAACACAATACTCAGACTGATCTATAACATCCTGCGAGAGCGTACCAACACAGTGGAAAGTGTCTCATCTGATGAGTTGTCTGCTACCTGTGCACGGATTTCCTCCTTATTCTTTTTATCATTTCCATCATACAAAATGACAGACTTCCGGCAGCAAGCAGCATACGTGCTGCACCGATACCGCTGATTCCGCATCCTGCAACTAATACCTTATTTTTCATAATGTTTTCACCTTTCTGTCCCACAGTGCCTAGCAGTAAAATGAATTGCCTTTCAGACAGCAATCGTAGAACCGCTTTTCGTAAATTGCTTCACCATAGGAAATCTTTACTCACGGTGAGTATATCACTATAAATTAAGGTATGGCAATATGTTTTCAAAAATCTTTTTCACCTTTGGCGCTACAATTGTGCCTCCATAATAAATACCCTGTGGTTCATCGACTGTCATGATAATAATAACCTGCGGCTCATCTGCCGGGGCAAAGCCTACAAAGGAGCTAATATATTTTCCAGTTCCGCGCGGAAGCTTTTCTGATGTCGCCGTCTTTCCTCCTATGCGATAACCTTCTATGTATGCCTTATTTCCGCCGCCCTCTGCCACAACACTCTCTAAACATTCACGCATCTGTGCACTGACTGCTTCATCAAGTACCTGTGTACCCTGCGGATAAGCAATTTTTTGTGTGCTTGTGCCGTCAAATGAACTGATTGCCATTCCAAAATGCGGCACAACAGTGTGACCGCCATTTACAAATGAGCTTATAGTCGTAAGAAGGCGAAGTGTCGTCAGCTGAAATGACTGGCCAAATGAAATGGTCGCAAGCTCTACCTCACCGATTTTTTTAGGGTCATGCATGATTGTGCGTGCTTCTCCGGGCAAATCAATCCCTGTTTTTTCAAGAAGCTCGAACTGTTCAAAATATGAGTAAAAACGCTCTGCACCTAAGCGAAGACCGACCTGAATAAAGACAGGATTGCAGGAATTTTGAATTCCCTGCAAAAATGTTTCACTGCCATGGCCACTCACCTTATGACATCGAATACGTCTGTCCTCCACAATATAAAATCCAGGACATGAAAATGTATCCTTAAAAGTTACAACACCAGCTTCTAGTGCTGCCGCTGCCGTGACAGTTTTAAATGTTGAACCTGGCTCATATGTATCGCTTACATTGGCATTTCTCCACATCTTATTTAATAAATCCTGTCTCATTTCTTCATTCTCACATGTAGTACCCTCTGGAAGCTCAAACGGACGATTCAAATCAAATTCTGGAACATTTGCCATAGCATAAATCTCACCATTCTGTGGATTCATGACTATGCAGGAAACCTCATTTGCCTGCTTTTCTTCCATCAGCTCCAAGCATACCTGAGTGACAAAACTTTGGATATTCCAATCCATTGTCAGACGAAGTGTATTTCCGGCAATTGGCTCAACACGCTGCTCAGCTGTATTTTTTAATTCAATTCCCGCTGCATCAGTATATGTCAAAATGCTGCCTCCAATTCCTTTAAGCACCTCATCATATGATACTTCCAGACCGATAATACCCTGATTATCGGCGCCTGTAAAGCCAAGCACCTTGGAAGCTAAACTTCCAAACGGATAGTAACGCTTATAATCTTCGTCCACCTTTACACCGGCAAGATCCATCTCTCTTATAGCATCGCCGACTTTCTTTTCTACATTTGTCTTTATAATTTCTCTTGCCGTGATTTTTTCTACCTTTTTTTGCACGTCTTTTGGCTGCATTTTTAATGTTTCTGACAGCGCCGACACAACTTCATCAGCATCCTTAATCTGACTGTGAATCACAGAAATTGTACAGACTGTGCGGTTTGCTGCAAGCACCTTACCATTTCTATCCTGTATCTCACCGCGCATTGCCTTTAGCTGTCGCTCTCTTGTATGAAGATCATATGCGAGTTCTTTATAATGCTCTGACTTTGCAAGCATCAAATCGCCTAGGCGCACACATAATAAGATCAATGCTGTAACAAGCACCAATGCAATCCTAAGTATTCCCCTTCTATGCATTGTGCGTACCGGGCGCGGCAGCATGTTTCCTGCCTCTTTTTTCAAAACTTGCGTGACTATTTTCACCGACTTACCTTTACTTTGTTTTTGCTGTTTTCTTAATTTATCTATATGCGGCAGACGATAAAAAGAATCCTGAAATTCTTTTGTAAATTTCAAGATTCTTTTATTTTTTACTGTTGCATTTGCATCTGCCGCTGGCTGTACATCTGGCTGAGCCGGAAGATCTATGACATCGTTTGAATCTGGTGCTGCGTTTGCGTCTGCCGGATCTGCAATTGCAGCCTCAGGATCAATGATATTTTCATCTGGATTTTCTGCTGCTGCATCTGTTTGCTCTTTAGCAACCACTGCCGGAGGCACTGGAAGAGCTGCATCATCTCCTTCTGAATCTGTAAAGAGTGACTCTCCTGACATACTGTCATCTGATGGAGAAGCACTCTGCCAATCATAATCGTTTACATCTGCATCTAACTCAGAATAAAGTCCGATGTAATCCTTGATTGCATACCACAAACGTCCTGATAAATACTGTACAGGTGCACTTCCGTCTTCGTCTTTCCTTCGTACTCATCAACGACAACATAAAGCACAAGTTGCGGTGAACTAATAGGTGCTGCTGAAATCAGTGAAATGATATATTTATCTTCTGAACGTGGAAGCTTCTGAGCAGTTCCTGTCTTTCCGCCAAAATCATAGCCATCCATCTTGACACCATTTTCTCTGTCTGCAACCTGCACACCATAAACAGTTCCATTTGTAACAGCGTACTCAAGTGCACGGCGCACTGTTGCACTTGTCTCCTCACTTATAATCTGGCGCACTAGTGTAGGCTTAACAGACTCTACTACATTACCGTCCTTATCAAGAATGCTCTCAACGGTATATGGCTTGTAGTAATAGCCGCCATTTATATCAGCACAAAATGATGCTGCCATCTGAATCATGGTAACGTTGTAGCACTGACCAAATGCGCTTGTCGCAAGCTCAATCTCTCCTAGCTGATCTGCTGTATATAAAAGTCCTTCACAGCTAGCCTCACCTGGAAGATCTATTCCTGTCTTCTGACCAAAATTATGAAGCTGCTGATATTTAACAAAAAGCTCTGGTCCAAGAATCTTTCCGATTTCCATAAAGGCAACGTTACAAGACTGCGCAACAGCGTCTTTTGCATCAATAATGCCACAGCCGCCAAGCGCATAGTTATGGCATTTTACCATTGTTCGTCCAATGTTTAAATAACCCTCACTGTCATCAAACTGTGTATCTTCTGTAATCAGTCCTTCCTCAATCGCTGCTGCATATGTAAGAACCTTTCCAGTAGAACCTGGCTCAAATGAGTTACTGATTATACCATTTCGCCAAATCTCATTTTGTACATCTGTTGTTGTAGGATAAGTGCTATGATCCCACTCTCCCTTTTCATTCAAATATGCTGCATACGGAGATGCCGTTGCAATCTCTATTATATCCTGTGTATTAGAAGAATCGTCATCAGCCTTTTCCTTTGAGCTTCGGCCTGTTCCTTTAACTTTTCCTGCTCCTTTTCCAGATACTTTTCATACTCTTCTGATTTTACTTCATTATCTGCAAATGTAGCCAGTTCTTCATCAGTATAGAATGATGAAAGATCATTTGGATTATTCAGATCATAATCAGTGTCCGTAACCATTGCTTTTATAGCACCTGTATTCGGATCCATTGCAAGAATACTGTAGCTTTTTGCCGTACGAACTTTCTCCGTTTTCATCAGTCTCATAAAACCACTCTGAGGCTGTATCACTGAGTATCTTTGTCAGGTTCATATCAATCGTTGAGACAAGTGAGTAGCCATCAGTTGGCTCAATCACATCGCGAATCAGATTTTTGCTGCTGTCAATATAGCTGTAGCTTCGGCCATTTGTTCCACGAAGTTCTTCATTGTAGTAGCGCTCTAGTCCCCAAATACCCTCAGAGCTGTCCTTTGTCGTAAAGCCTATGACCTTACTTGCTAAATTGCCATATGGATAATAGCGCTGATAATTCTGTCTCAAAC
>ENA-OQCN01001551-OQCN01001551.1-human-gut-metagenome-genome-assembly--contig:-NODE-1551-length-11125-cov-2.255410_pt1 | contig 11125 bp, 14 predicted proteins | sample MGYA00242497_ERZ504576 | MGnify/ENA primary metagenome ERZ504576 (study PRJEB26092, sample SAMD00036296) | human gut metagenome | host: Homo sapiens | study: EMG produced TPA metagenomics assembly of...
CGATTCCATTTCAACAATGGTATAAATAAAATGACACCTAACAATACAATTCCAAACAGCACTCCTGCTATTACTGCAAAAGCTGTTTTTAAAATAATTGCAGAAAACACAAGATCCAATCAAAATTGGCACCAGTTAATTTGGATCATCATTTGCAAACCAATTTCGTGTTGTGTTGCACCACATAGCATATATATTGAATTTTGTTTCATATGAGTATTAATGTACTGAAGCAGCATCGTTATACTTCCTATGACACAATATAGAAGCAATGCACCTAACATTGCACAATCTCTGCTATATACATTCTGATAATAAGTATTCACCACTTCAATCTGCTCTCGAAACGATACAAAATCAAAATCAAATAAACCAAGCTCTTTTGATTTTGCAGAAATATCATTCAGCACTTCAACTGAATTTGTTTCCAATTGTAATACATGAAACAAATTTACATTTCGATAGCCATTATTGAAAGATTCTCTTGGAATCCACGGAATAATAAACGCGGAATTGAGTGAAATTATCCGATTTCCCACAACTGGTTCTAAATAAAAAGCATCCTTATCCAGTACTCCTACAATTTCAAATAGACTCTTATCTGATACCTCATTTGTGAATCTTGTTCCGATTGGATACGTTGCTGCTACCTCAGACCCCACCAAAACAGGTATCGGCTCATCTTCATTGATTTGTCCATTCCATTCGCTATCATAAAAGATACGCCCTTGCTGCAAATTGATCTGATACAGATCAAAAAAGTTTTTATTGATCTGTAAAACTTCGATGTCTTTTCCGTTCCAACGCACCTTGTCTTTCATATGAATATACATTTCAACATTCTTAGCTGTATATTCGTATAACTCTTTGCATTTTTCTTCTGCACCTTCTGCCACCAATGTATTCATAATAGTAGGTACATCAGTTTTATCAACAACTGCATACATATTTTTATGCTCACTATATTCATACATTTTTGCAGAAAACACACGCGCCTGATCAAATGTTACAGCAATGAAGGCAAATAATAGGACGGAAGTGATGATCTGTGCATAAATTGGAAGATACCTTCCAAAATACTTTCGCACCTCTCGTAATGCATATTTTATAGTTGTCATTTTACTCAGCTCCATTTCAAAATTAGTGATAGTTGATAGTTTCTCTTTTACCTTTCAACTTTGTTTTCGAAGCTCCATTATATTTTTTCTCACATATCTGTGGATTGATAATCCGCCAAATAGAATCAATATCAACCATTGAATTAGACAATTGATGATACCAAAAAGCAATGCAATACTCGTGATTTCCATATGATTTTTCGCAATTAGGATCCCAATCATCATTCCACTTAAAATAAATAGCCCTGTTGCCGCACCAAATAAAATCATTATTTTTCGAAATATTGTTCCATCTGTTCCGCCAACCATTTTTCTTACTGCAATCTCTGTTATTCTGTAATTAGCCCAGCAACTCGCAACGTTTCCAAAGTTTAACAAATTCAGCAATACCAATAACCCCATCTGCAATAAATAATATGTGGCATCTTGTGAATTTTTCAATCGTTCCAATAGATATCCCTTTGAAGAATCTTCTAACACAACAATCTGCGCATATTGATTTTTTGTTAAAATTTGATTTTGTAATTCCTGAAATATCAAATTCGTATTCTGCCCACCATCTAGATAGTAAACTCCCGTTACTGCGGTATCTGGCGCTTGCTCAAGTGCGTTGCTTTGCATTGATTCAAACTCATTTGAATAAAGCAACTCTCCATTTTGGCTATTTGCTTTTAACACATTTATGGTTCGATTTGTGCTTTTTCCTGCAAAAATAAAAGGAACTCTTTTTGCCGAAATGCTTCCTGTGAATCTGCCTGCAGAATCGAAATTTTCATTGTATAATCTGAAAATCCCGTTGCCAATCCCCGTTCCTTATCAGTAAATGCGATGGCAAAAATCGAATCCACCATAATGATTCCACCCATCATTGCACAAAAGAAAAAGAGAATACCATACCTTTGCAAAAATTTACCCATAATCTGAACTCCTATTCGCCTCTTTGCTTGTCTACTTACCTCTCTGCTTCTCTATTATTTATCCACTTTCATCACAATCATTTACTCAAACTTATATCCCTGTCCCCAGACAACCTTAAAGTGTCTCGGATCTGATGGCTCTATCTCAAGCTTTTCTCGCAAGTGGCGAATATGTACAGCTACAGTTCCCTCACTTCCTATTGGCGTATCCTTCCAAACCTCGCTGTAAATTTGTCTTGGTGAAAAGACCTGCTTTGGATGAGACATTAAAAATTTTAAGATTTCGTATTCAGTTGGAGTGAGTGATACTTCTTCGCCGTCCATTGTGACCTGCTTTGTGCGATCATCAAGCGTCACACCTCCACAGCTAAGCACTTCTTTTTTGTTGCTGTCTTCGCTGCCTCCCAACTTATTGTATCTACGAAGCTGAGAACGCACTCTCGCCAACACCTCAATTGGATTAAATGGTTTTGTAATATAATCATCTGCACCTACATCAAGACCTAGCACCTTATCAGCGTCTTCACTTTTTGCAGTTATTAAAATAACTGGAACATTACTCTTTTCGCGTATCGCGCGAAGCGCTGTGATTCCATCCATCTCTGGCATCATGATATCCAGAAGAACAAGCGATACATCACCTTTTTTTACAAAATCAAGTGCTTCTCTTCCCGTATATGCGCATAGAAGCTCATAGTTTCTGTTCGACAAGTAAATCTGAAGTGCCCTGACAATATCCTTATCGTCATCGCATATTACGATCTTGTCGATTTTTTCAGCAGAGTCTGCTGTTTCTTTTTTATCTATATTAACATTATTATTCATACTCATTTTTTCAATGCCCTTTCTCTTTTCTGTCCATAGTATACAATCTTTTAGTTTAAGAATAAACAGGGAAAATCTTTAAATTTTGTTTAAGAAGGGCTTTGCGCGAACTGTAATTAAAAAATGAATTTAGGGCAGGCTGATTTATTTTACAGCCTGCCCTAAATTCATTTTTTTGTTTAATAAACATTTATACAATACTATGTTCTCTTGCTGCCTCGATTTTTCCTGTCTTATTTAAATAAATATAATAAATAATGAACAGTACCGACGTTACCACCCATGACAGCGGATAGCTGAACAAAATATTGGTGATGGTTCGATTCTGTGGCACAGCGATAAATAACCACAAAAGACGAAGCACACACACACCGCCACATGTCATAAGCATTGGTGTAAATACAAAGCCCATGGAACGCACTGTTCCTGAAATTACCTCAATTGTGACATATGTAAAGTAAATTGGTGTTAAGAAATATAAAATCTGCATTCCAATCTCAATAACCTGTGCATCTGTTGTGAATAGCATATAGACGTATCGTCCAAAGAAATGAAGAATTACACTTAATCCGATGCTTGCGCCAAGTGCCATACCTAAGCAAATCTTCATACTTTTACGAACACGATCTAGCTTTCCTGCACCGAAGTTTTGACCGGCAAATGTGGATACTGATACACCAAATGCATTCATGATCATCCAGAATACCGCATCGATCTTAGAATATGCTGTGTATGCCGCCATCGTATTGCTTCCAAGCAGATTTACGTTGGACTGAATAATGATATTAGCTATGTTATACATAACTGACTGTAAACCTGCCGGAACACCGATCTGAATGATACGAATGAGCAGCATCTTATGGAAGCGAACCTTACTCCACTGCAGGCGATAGCACTCATTGGTTCTCATCAGACAGAATGTGATTAGTACTGCACTGATAAACTGGGAAAGAATCGTTGCAATTCCTACTCCCTGAACAGACATGCGAAGCACTACGACAAATACAAGGTCAAGCACAATATTTACAAGACAAGAGAAAATCAAAATATAGAGTGGTCGCTTGGAATCTCCGACAGCTCGCAGGATTGCTGCACATATATTGTAATACAGATTCGGGATCATACCGATAAAATAAATCTTGATATATGTTTCTGCAAGATCAATCACTGTATCTGGTGTCTGCATCCACTCAAGTGCTGTCCTTGCAAAAATAAATCCAATTGCGCTTAAAATCGCACCGCCTGCAATGGAAAGCGCAATCGCCGTATGGACACTTCGGCTTACCATTCCTTATCGCCTGCTCCATAAAACTGTGCAATGATAACAGTCGCACCAGAAGAAAGTCCAATAAAGAAACCAAATAAAAGGTTAATAATCGTTCCAGTAGAACCGCCTACGCTGCCAGCTCTAGCGAACCGGTAAAACGCCCCACCACAACTGCGTCAACTGTATTATACAGCTGTTGAAAAAATGCTCCGAACAAAATCGGAAAGAAAAAGACAAGCAGCTGCTCCCATATCACACCATCTGTGATTCCCCCTGCCCTAGCTGATGAAGCAGCCTGTTTTTTCTGACTCATTTTCTTTTTTCCTCCTGTTTCACATTGTTTTCATTATGATTTTTATTGCTTATGTGTGCAGCTCTATGGCTTGTCACTGCGCGCGGTATATTTTGTCTGTCCACTGTCTTTTGTCTTCCCATGATGAGAAAACCTGAAAATGGCAAAACTGCCTTCAGCAGATTTTCAAGCTCTGACCATGTTCCTGGTACAATCTGGTGAAGCTCACGAAGCATTGCAGCCGCATTTTTTAATCCGCCTTCCTGCACCTGCGTCAATGTATCTACACCAGTCGATTCCAGTATTGAAAATAAATCATCGACAAACTGTGTCCTTGCATTCTCTTCAATATTTTCAAGCCAGTTATGAAGCGTCTCATGGAGTGAAATAGCTGATTCACTTAAGCTTGCTGATACAAAATGCGGACCCTCTATTTGCCAGCTCATCGCATCATGCTGAAGGATTCCCTTAGCTGTACTTTTTATGACTTGCGGTTCTACAGGATTTTCAAGAAGCATTCCTATGATGGATGAATCTGGAATATAGCGATGGATTCGATTTTGAATTTTCTTATATGAATCACTCGTCACAAACTCATGCACAAATCCGGGACCATCATTACTATACACATCTGTAATGCGTTCCTGCACCTCTATTTTACAGGCTACAGCTGCATATACTGCCAAATTGCCGCCTTTTGAATGACGCTTACGCGAATAGGGGATGTACCAACACCAAATCTGTTCAAATATTCTGATGCCAACTTTTGGGCTGGCACTTCGCCAAGGCCTATATTAAAATCCTCTTTCCATGCCACAATATTATCATCCGTTCCCCTGAAGCAAAAATTTTTGAGCCATCTGAAAGATCAAGCTGTACGGCAGAAAATTGAAGCTCCAACTGTGGATTAACCATATTGACATAATTTGAAATGATAGATGTACGGTAGCGGTTCGACTGTGCCATCATTTTTACTATATACGGAGCCAGTCTCGTAAATGACTTGTCTGCCGCAAGTTCTTCTTCGCTGTGAAGCACAAAAAATCGTCTTGAAACCTCCTCAAGTGTCACTTGCTCTTCGCCAGCACCAACAGACAGTCCCTCAAGATTCACATATGCCACAAATGACAAAAGCAAGTTATCTACCTCGTTGAAAGCATCCTGTGAAAATGTCAGATCACCCCGCCATTTCAAATAATCCATAATATTTCCCATTGTTTCACCCGCTTTCCAAAATAGGTTTACAACAAAAAACAAACCGCTGCGATATAAGAGAAGTATACCTCAGCGGTCTTGTAAAATCAATGGATTATTCTATTATGCCTAATGTTGTTTTTCTCTGCGTTACTGTTCACGCGTCATATGCCTTATCGTAAACTTTGCAGTTTAGAAAAAACCTCACTCTTAAGATCTTTTGCAGTCTCTTTGAGCACACCTGGCAACCAGTCCAGTAAAGCAACCTGTGATCATTGCGCTGAGCATCAAAACAGGTAAATATGCTACCACGCTTATAGAATGTGTAATCACAATGGCAGCCAAAATTTGTCCGATATTATGGGCAGCAGCTCCGCACATGCTTATCAACACAAGAAACTTTTTCTTAAGGAGCACACTAATAAGCTCATGACAAGCCAACACAGAATACCGCCAGACAAACTATAAAAAATGAAATCATCTGTCCGCCAAACATGCTTCCAAGAAGGATTCTCACGATCAGCACAAATACAGCTTCCTTTGGTCCATATAAAACCAGTACAAGAAGTGTTACGATATTGGCTAGTCCAAGCTTGATTCCTGGAATTGGTACAATCGGACCGATCATGGATCTGCCGTAAAGATTGTAAGCGCAATCACTGAAAACATTGCAAGTGCTGTCATCTTTTTTATATCCATTTTATTTGCTTTCTCTGCTTTATTCCTTTTATCTTTTTTCTTTGTTTTCAATTTTTGTTTATTCTTTCTTTTACATAAAATCAGGCAGCTGCCACATATATTAAGTCTCCACACGATGCGCTACGCAACTCCTATGGACGTGGTACCCTGTCTAATTTGATAGAAGTTACATATCACATATTGACTCTAGTATGTCAGCACATCAAATTCATCATCCGTGTCCTCTTCTGGTGCTGCCGTGATCACAAGATGATTTGGCAGACACACAATCGGAAGAGAACCTTTTCCTTTCCACACTGTATGCATACAAATCTTATCCGGGCAGCTCGCACCGCTCACATGAATCCCATCTTTATCTACAGTAATTTCATTCCAGTCTTCGCCATCTTCAATGCGAAATGTCTCTTCATGATCAGTTGAAATAATTTTAATTAATGTTCCATTCTGATAAATTGCTGCGCTTGCCGCTTCTTGTTTTGCCAGAAATTGGTGCGCAGTCAAAACCGCAGACAATATAAATATCAAACTTAGTATTGAAGCGATTATAATTGCTCGTTTCTTTTCGCTCATTCTTCCACCTGTTCATACGAGGAATCTGTCAATGTAAACATATCTTTTAATCCATCTGTTACAATTACCTCTTTATCCTCAGTTACAAACACAGCCTCTGCCTGATAAGTCTCTAACAGCGGCAAGCTGTCTTCATAACCAAGCACAAAGCATGCAGTAGACAGGCCATCGCTTAGCCATCCGTCATCGCAGACAATTGTGACGGAGATCAGCCCACTCTCTGCCGGATATCCTGTTTTCGGATCTAAAATATGATGATAGCGCACACCATCTTCAATCACATATTTTTCATAATCTCCAGATGTAGATATACTGCATGTTCCATCAATCGTTAATGAACCAAGATACGATTCGCCATCTTCATTGCGTGGATTTGCAATGCCGATCTTCCATGATTTTCCATCTGGCTTTTTTCCATAAGTCAAAATACTTCCGCCCACAGATACCACTGCTGCATCAGCATCTGCCTCTTCTAACATTTTTTGTGCTTCATCACATCCGATTCCTTTTCCGACTGCTCCAAGATCAATCTGCACACCATCTTTTAAAAACACTTCACCGTCACCCAGATTTATTTTTTCCCAGCCAGTCTCTAAAAGAAGCTCTGTCAGTTCGCTTTTTGATGGAATATAGGGATTGTCACTTTCCAGATTCCAAAGCTGTGACACGCGGCCTAATGTCGGATCGAATGCACCACTGCTTTTTCTTGCAAGATCAAGCACATTTTCCAGATAACTATATGTCCACTTTGATGGCATAACAGGCTCGCTCTCTGATGCATTTTCATTGATATTGGCAATATCGCTGCCTTCAATGCGCCATGATAAATACTTATTCTCAATATCAGAAAGCATATCCATAATATCTTTTGCAGTTCCATCCGAACCAAAAACACGGACACTACAGTCTGTTCCCATTGCAGTATCTGTTATGCTCTCGCTATTAGTCTTATCAGCCCAAACAAGCTGTGTGCCAATGCATGAACAGACCATAACACAAGTTATTTCAAAAGATTAGCAAAACTTTTCTTTCGATTCATGAAAATCTTCCTTTCTCTAATTTGTTGCTCTTCTATATTCTGCAAAAAGGCTGGCTGCGAGTCAATATGGCAGCCAGCCTTTTGCTTACTATCTACTATTTCAAATTGTTTTATTACTGTGCTGTTACAGTTCCCTTTACAGACGGATATCCAGTTGCTTCTAACTCGATCTCATAGGAATCACTTCCGTCAAATACCTTAACATTTCCATCCTGACCTTCGATTTCAGCATCCATATTTATGCTTCCATCCTCATTGAATAAGATACCTGCAATGCCCTTTGCCTTTACTGGCTCACCATTTACAACAACACTTGTTACCTGTGCCGCATAATCTGCGCCAGTAAGTCCCTGCTCATTATCTGCGATTACAACAGCATTATTTTCAATAGAAACACTGCCTTCCTCTAAGCCTGACTCAACAAGTGTGCTTGACTTCTTGCTTGCATACTTGTCATCTGAGAAGGTAACTGTGTAGCTGCCTGGCTTTAAATCACCACTCAGAGTAATTACGTTGTCTTCTACGCTGTAAAGTCCATCTTCTACGGCAGTACGTCCTGCTGCGACAGCCTCTACACTATAATCGCTGTCATCTGGTGTTGTATATGTGATATTGATTGCAGTGCCATCTTTCTGATAAGTAACACTCTCATCTGTTGTAATGGAATATTCTTCTCCAAGAAGCTCCTTGCAGTACAGATCAGTCTCAATAGAGATATCATCCTGGTCTGCCAACATATATGTTACCTTTGTGATTGTCTTTCCCTGAATATCAGCAAAACGCTGCCATGACGGTGTATTTCCATGTGGCTCAGTCATCTCTTCTGCCGCAAACGCAATCTCATTTGCACGCAGCCATAAATTATCCAAATGCTCAAGTCCATAAATTTCTCCATCAGATGTTTCAAGAAGTGCACCCTGAATATCAGCAGATTCAATCTCAAGACCGTCAAAGTCGATTTGATAATTTCCCCATGTTGAAACTGTTGCAAAGGAAACTGTTACATTTTCTGCCTCATTAGTTGTTCCAATTGTCTGGCTTAATGTACCATCAGAATTGATTACCTTATATTCAGCCGGAACTTCTTCTGAAACTTCTTCGAGTGATGATACGAACTCAACAAGTGGGTTGCTGCACTCAGTATCAGCTTCGATTGCTGCCTTTACATCGTCATACAATGTCTTTGGAATTGCCACATTTACACTGGATGGTCCTAAAATATCGGTTCCATCACCATTCTGCTCAAAATAGCTTTTCTCAAAGCGCTGAGATTTCTGGCTTGTCGCAGAAGTAACGGAATCATAAATACCTTCCTCACGAAGACCTGCTGCTGTTACCTTATCCTCTGCATCATACTGACCTGCGGCTGCATCTTCAAGTGCCTCTGGCTGTACATGATTGATTTCTCCATAATAAAAATCTGCATATGGAACATTAATCTTACCAAAGTAATATTCACTTGTCTCAATGCTTACTGTCTGCGCCTCATCCTCTGCACCAGAAGCTTCCTCTGTCTGTGCCTCGCTTGTTGCCGGTGTGCTCTCACTTTTTAAAACTCCTCCAAAAGCGCTCATATTTCCTGCTGCCAAGGTACTTGCCGCCAACACAGCTAATGCCATTTTTGTTCTCATAAATGATATCTCCTTTAATTTTTTATTGCCGATGGCAGTTAGTATATTCTAACACAATCATAAAAATCAACACCCTTATTGAGAAAAAAAGACTATTTATATAAAAACAGCAATTTGACGTTTTTCATATGTTTTATTGTGAACTCCAGTTAGTTATTTCTAACAATTTTTAATTATGCTTTTCCTTTTATATGAACTGCCTTTCTTCATTTTTGTCTATTTCTTGTTAGTTTGCACTAACTTCATGTCTTTTTTTCGTCTTTTTTGCGCTTCCTGTTTGCTTGTGATGTATTTTTTCTTATGTTACACTACATTTATGATACAAATGTCAAAAGATCTTAAAGCCAATGCAAACTCGATTACAAGATATTTTTGATCTCTTGACCATATAACATCTCATACACGGAGGTAATCAAATATCTATGTTATTTATTTTTTCACTGATCATCGCATCAATCTTTGCACTGACTGCAAAATCAACGATCAAACGTCATCCGTATTCCTGGTACATAGGTGCACTTGTGCTTACACTTTTTATATCACTATTTCCTTTTTCAAGGAATCTGCCAGAGGCTGTCACTTTCCTTCTTGATCTATTTCGCCGCGGTGCCCTTTCATGCGCACTCTGGTGTATTGTCATGTGGACAGGTGCCTTCTCTAACGGTTCTTGGCTGATTAAGCGACTTATGCCAGTGCGCGGTGAGCTTTCCATCTTTGCCGCAATGCTGACGCTTGGTCACAACATTGGCTATGGAAGAACTTATTTCGTGCGTTTCTTTACCAATGCATCCGCACTTCCTGCCAATCAATTAGCTGCCTGCATCATTACAATTATTCTTCTTATCATTATGATTTTGCTTACTATTCTTTCTTTTCCAAAGATTCGTAAGCGTATGAAAGCAAAAAAGTGGAAGCAGATCCAGCGCTTTGCTTACCTATTTTACGCGCTGCTCTACCTCCACATTATGCTATTATTTATTCCGCTCGCCAAAGATGGCAAGGATGGCTACTATTTTTCTGTAATTATTTACACAGCAATTTTCCTTGGATATGCAATCTGTCGAATACGCAAATGGTATTTCTTAAAGAAAAAGCCAGAACATCGCCGTGAATTTACATCCATTTGCTTTGGGTTATTTCTTGCTCTTATGGTTATTATGTGTGCCATTTCAAGCCCAAATGATACTATAGCTGATGGCAATTCAAATACAGAAATTGCTGAAAATACAACTATCGAATCTGAGCCTATTTCAAAAGAAGATTCTCAGTCTTTTTATGACACTGCTCTCACCGATGGCGTTTATGAGGGAAAAGCCTACGGATATGATGGCGCTGTAAAGGCAACAGTCACAATCAAGGACGGCAAAATCACTGATATCTCCTGCAGCAGTGCCGAGAGCGACCTGTGGTACTTCGATAAATGCAAAGACAAGGTTGTTTCTGAAATTCTTAAGACACAAAATACTGATGTTGATGCAGTTTCCGGTGCAACCTACAGCTCAAATGGAATCAAAAAAGCTGTGCTTGATGCATTAAAACAGGCTGGATTCCCAACAAACTAATTAGGCGCATA
>ENA-OQCN01001552-OQCN01001552.1-human-gut-metagenome-genome-assembly--contig:-NODE-1552-length-11120-cov-2.444010_pt1 | contig 11120 bp, 13 predicted proteins | sample MGYA00242497_ERZ504576 | MGnify/ENA primary metagenome ERZ504576 (study PRJEB26092, sample SAMD00036296) | human gut metagenome | host: Homo sapiens | study: EMG produced TPA metagenomics assembly of...
ACCGCCGCGGGCGCTCAACAGCAAAAAGGCAAGAACGATACTGCGCATGGCTATTCCTCCTTATAGCGGGCGGCGTCGAGCAGTGCACGAATCTCGGCGGCCTCGGCGTCGCTGATGGCTTTGAGTTCAAAAACGCGGCCACGAACCGCGGCAGACTGCCGTCAAAGGTCTTGTCCACCACTGCGGCGCTCTCGGCCTGCTGGACATCCTCCTTTTTAATAAGGCTCGTCACGCGGCCATCGGCGTTTTGCAGCACGCCGCGCTCACAGAGCTTTTTTAAAACGGTGTAGGTCGTGCTTTTTTTCCAGCCCAGCCCCTCGGCGGCCAGCGCGACCAACTGCCCGCTGGGCAGCGGCTCGTTGTCCCACACAAGGCAGGCAAAGCGGTATTCGCCGTCAGCAAGGCGAAGCGGTTCATGGTTCAGCATAGGGTAAGCTCCTTTTGGTTTATTGCAATAGACCTGTCTCTGTCTATAGTCTACTACGATAGACCAAAAATGTCAATAAAAAATCCCCGCCGGTGGTGCACGGTGGGGGCATCAAATCCGGAAATGGAATAAAAATTTATGTATTATTCGATGCTTTTGAAATTTTTATCCCTTATCCGTAATTTCTGAGTTCGCCCGCTGGGAAATTTCCATTATAATATAGGCAGTAAATTGAAAAGGAGTACCCAGCGATGCGAGCAATAAACCTGAAAACGAATCATCTTACCGCGCCCCTTGGCATGGATGCCGGGCCGCTGTTCTTGTCTTGGCAGTGCGTTGACGGCGTGCGCCAGACTGCCTATGAAATTGAACTGACCGCGAACGGCGAGACTGTTTGGCACAGCGGCAAGGTGCAGAGCGCCGCCGTGCACGCCGATGCCCCGACTGTGGGCGGCTCCCGCGTGCGTGGGTGCTGGCGCGTGCGCCTGTGGGACGAAAACGACACCCCCGGCGCGTGGAGTGAGGCGCACTTTGAAACGGGCTTGGCGCAAAGCGACTGGCAGGGTGAATGGGTAGACCCCGAAACGGAAGAAATCGACATCCCCGGGGATGATGCCATCAACGCCTTTGCCCGCCCCAACTGGGAGCGCAAGCAGGCGGAAAAGAAGCCGCAGGCAAGGGCGCAGCCGAGCCGTACAAGCCCCATCGTCCGGCATCGTACCTGCGCAAAACCTTTACTGCAGCCAAGGGGGAAGCGCGGCTGTACATTACCGCCAAGGGGCTGTATGCGGTATGGCTGAACGGTGTGCGTGTCGGGATATGTTTTAGCCCCCGGCAGCTTTACCGGGAACAAGCATCTTGGTGCGCAGACCTACGATGTGACCGCGCTGCTGCACGAGGGCGAGAATGAGCTTTTAATTGCTCTCGGTGATGGCTGGCACCGCAGCACGGGCGGTGTGGATGGCGACCGTGATTTGTTCGGTGATACCCTGGGCGTGCTGTTTCAGCTGGAGGTGGACGGCAAACCGGTCTGCGTTTCCGATGACACGATGCAGGCAACGCAATGCGGGCCTATTCGTCAGAACGATATGCAGCAGGGCGAGGTCTACAATGCACGACTTGAGGCGAACTGACCGGCTGGCACGGTGTGCGTACCTACCGTGATGATCTGCCCATTACCGGTATGAATACCGTGCCGATTCTGGAACACGAAGCCTTCCCCGGCAAGCTGCTGCAAACACCCAACGGCGAGACCGTGCTGGACTTTGGGCAGAATATCGCCGGCTATGTGGAGATGGCGCTGACCGCCCGCGCCGGGCAAAAGGTCAAGCTGACCTGCGGCGAAACGCTGGACGAAAACGGCAATTTTACCCAGGAAAACTTCCAGGACCGTGCCCGCCACAAGGAGGGCGGCACCGCCCAGATGCTGGAGCTTGTCTGCAAAGAGGGGAAAAACCACTTCAAACCCCACTTCACCATCATGGGCTTCCGCTACGCCAAGGTCGAAACCGACGCCGACTTGACCGATGCTGTGTTTACTGCCCACGCCGTCTACTCCGATATGGCGGTGACAGGTACATTTACCTGCGGAAACGATGCTGTCAATCAGCTTGTCAGGAACAGCATCTGGAGCCAGAAGGGCAACTTCTGCGATATTCCCACCGACTGCCCGACCCGCGAACGCGCAGGCTGGACAGGGGATATGGCGTGTTTATTGAAACCGGCCTGACCCTGATGGACTGCTACCCCGTGGCGGAAAAATGGCTGGCGGAGTGCCGCCTGAACCAGTACCCGGACCGGCGCATGGCGAACATTGCCCCGCCGAACGCCCGCCCCCGGCTATATGACCCCGATGCTCTGCATGTCGGCAGGGTGGGGCGATGCGGCGATTCTGGTGCCGTATGCCCTGTACAAACGCACGGGTGACCGCAAAATTCTGGCGGACAACTATGAGATGATGCAGCGCTGGTACGGCTTTTTGCTGGGGCGCGCGCAGCAGACAACCGATGAGCAGCAGGGCGGTGATTACGCCAAGTTCACCGTTTTAAACGGCATGGATTACGGCGAATGGTGCGAGCCGGGCATCACCCCCATGCAGGCGATGATGAACCCGCGCAAGAGCGTTGGCACGGCGTATCTGGCCTACTCCGGGCGCTTGCTGGCGGAAGTGGCGGAAGCACTGGGCAAGGCGGACGATGCCGCCAACTACCGCGGCACCGCCGCCAACGCGGTAAAAGCCTACCGCACGGCGTTTACCGAGAACGGCGTTATCCACTCTGACCGCCAGTGCGAGTATGTCCGCGCCATTGCCTTTGCCCTGCTGGGTGAGGACGAAAGCAAGGCTGCTGCCGCAACGCTGAACCAAATGGTCATCGAGAACGGCTGCCACCTGAACACGGGCTTTTTGTCCACGCCGTTTTTGTGCGATGTGCTGGCAAAATACGGCTATACGGACACTGCTACAAGCTGCTTTTGCAGCCCGACGCCCCCGGCTGGCTGTATGAGGTCGGCAAGGGCGCCACGACTGTTTGGGAAACATGGACTGGAATTGACGAAAACGGCCAGCCGCACGAATCCCTGAACCATTACAGCTACGGTGCCATCTGCGGCTGGCTGTTCGGCGGCGTGTGCGGCATCCATTACGCGGACGGCGTACTGACGATTGCCCCGACGCCGGATAAATCGCTGGGTAGCGCCAAGGCTGCCTACGATTCCCCGGCCGGGCGCATCGTAAGCGGCTGGCGGTATGACGGCGATGCGGTGACCTATGAGTTGAGATCCCCGCCAACCTGACCGCCGATGTCACCCTGCCCGACGGGCGTAAGCTGACCCTTGCCCCCGGAAAGCACACAGTATAAGAAGAAAGCGCCTGCCCTGCCGTAAAACTTACGCAGGGCAGGCGCTGTTTTTGATAAACTGAAAGTTTCCGTTGCTTGTCTATTTATATAAAGCCTCTTTTTTTTGCTTCTTCAATCAATATAGGTTGAATTAAAGGATATGTCCAATTTTCAACTAACTTATCTGAAATCAATATCTTCTCAATCTCACTATGTAATTCCTCAAATGAGTTAATGTCTGCAATAAATAACATTCCGAAAGTTTCATCATCAATATTTTCGTTTACTCGTGTCTTTCCTTTAACAGAATACACACATATTGGTTCAATTCTAAAATCAACTGCTCCTGTTTCTTCTTGTAATTCTCTTTTAGCTGTTTCTAAAATACTTCTCCAGGTTCTCTGTGACCTCCTGGTATTTCATAAGTCTCTCTTTCTTTGTGTTTACAGAATACCCACTTGTTATCTGTTTTGGATATTATCACTGCAAACTTCAAAAATTCATCTGCGACATTGTCATAAAATTTTACTTCTACCATTCTATCAATACCTCGTCAAATTCCGATTTATTGCATTAAGTATACCACGCAGAAAATGTAAAAACAACGGATTATACAGCATACCCCCTGTCCGGTATGGGCAGGGGGTGCTTGTTACATATGCTTTTCCAAATATTCCGCGCTGAGTTGCAAACTCTTTATGGGGGAGTTATCCAACCAGTTGCGGTGGCTTTCCAAAATCACGCATCTATGCCGACGGAAAGCGCCTGTGCCATCAGGCTGTCGAGGTCCATATTGCCGGTACCCAGTTCCATGCTGTCGGTTTTCAAAATCGGCGTTACGGCGCTGCCGGTAAGGCGGGTGCCGCGGTCATTGATGTGCCACAGCTTCATGCGCGTCCCAAGGCGCTGCATCCACGCAAGGGCATTCGCGCCGCCCTCGGTGAACCAGTAGCTGTCAAACTCAAAGTTGACGAACTGCGGGTCGGTTTCCTCCAGCAAAATGTCGTAGGCACGCTTTTCGGCGTTCACATGGCGCAGCTCGCAGTTGTGGTTGTGGTAGAGCAGCTCCACGCCCTCGGCCTTCAGCGCCGCGCCCGCCTTGTTCAGCCGTGCGGCAAGGTCGTGCATCGTGGCTTCATCGCCGTAGTCAAAGCGATACATACCCGTGATGACAACATACTTCGTGCCAAAGCTCTTGGCTTCGTCGGCCACGGCCTTGGCGTCGCGTTCCAGACTGCCCAAATCGGTGTGCAGGCTGACGACTTGCAGCCCCGCTTCTTTGACCAAAGCGTGCCAGTCGAGGTTGCCGCCCTTGCCCACGGGCATGCCCGCCGCCTTGGTCAGCAGCCGCACCATAAAGCCGATGGGGTGGATCATAAACCCGCACAGCTCAATGCCGTCATAGCCTGCGGCCTTCATGGCAGCCAGTGTCTGGCGCGCCTCGTTTTCGTTGCCTAAAACGGTTCCCAGCATAAACTGCTGGACTGCCTTTGTGGGCATGGTTCAGCCCTCCATCTTGATAATTTCTCCCGTTGTGATGCCGTTTTCGTTGAAGCTGTCCACGCAGACATAATAGTCCTGCCCGGCCATCAGCGTGGAAAGCGTGACTCATCGGCATCATAGACAAGCCAACTCTGGTACAGTTTATCCGGTGCAATGCCGTAGCGCACATTGCAGCCCTGCGCGTTCTCGATATGCTGCCAGCTGATTTTGCCGTCCAGCGCATCCACGCGCACGGCTTTTGCGTCGGCTTGGGCGGGGCAAGCGCCCTCGCCGTTGCCGAACACACGCAGCCCGCTAATGCGCAAAGCCTGCCCGTAGGGCAACTCGCCGCCCGTCACGCGGATATACCGCGCACGGATGCCGTCCGCGTATTCATAATAGCCGTTGGAGCATTCGCGGGCGACATCCTCGCGCAGTGTCCACACCTTGCCGTCCAAGCTGGTTTCCACGGTGTAATGCGAAATCTGCGGGCGGGTTTCGATGTGGCGGGTCTTGCGGTCATCGCCGTAGCTGTCAGCAGGGAAGTCCACCGCCAGCGCTTCGTCCGCCATATTGACCTGAACTGCCCGCACATCGCAGTCGCGGCCTAAATCCACACACAGCCATTCGCCGGGCTGGTCGCTGCCCGCGCTCCACCAGCGGCGGCAATCCTCGTCCACGGCGTTTGCCGGGTCGCTGCCCTCGGCGGTGGAGGATGCCGTCACGGTCTTGCGGTAGCTGAGCAGCATCCACTTGGCTGCTGGCTGGCGGCGTCAAATTTGCCTGCCGGAATCTCATGCGGGTAGTCGGCAAAATTCTGGTTGCAGTACAGCACGCCGTCCGCGTCAAACCCGGCAGGGAACAGACCCACGCGGCGCTCAAAGTCGTGGTTGACCGAAATGCGCATCGTGGACGCGTGCCAGTAGTTGCCGTACTTGTCGGCAATGGTGCTGCCGTGTCCGGCACCTGTCATAAATCCGCCCGGCTTGGCGGAAAACGGGTTGGACGCCTGCAGCGTGAACGGTCCCAGCGGGGACTTGGATGTGTACACGCCGTCGGCGTAGGTGTTGTACTGGGTGCCGGGGCAGGCGTATTGCAGATAATACGTACCGTTGTGCTTTGTCATAAACGCGCCCTCGATATAGGGCTTGCCGACGGCGTTGAACATGGCGGTCAGTGCCTCGCGTTCAGCCCCGGAATCTGCGCCATCTGGGGCGGCAGCTCCAGCTTGCCGGTCGCCTCGTTATAGAACGGTTTCATGGATTTGTAAAGTACGCTGCTCTCTTTATCCACAATGCCGTTGTTGCCGGGGCGCTCATAGCCCAATTCTTCTTCGCGCCCGAAAATCAGTTCTTTCTTTTCCCCGATGGGCGTCATGGTTTCGGGGTCAAGCTCCACACCCCAGATGGGCGAGGTGTTGGAGCAGCCCCAGTAGAAATACACGCGCCGTCATCATCGCAAAACATATCGGGGTCCCAAAAGGCGAACGGGGCGCTGACCTCGGTAAACGGCTCGGTCAGCGGGTCAGCCGTGCGCAGAATCGGGCAGTTGCGGCCCTTGCGGCTGGCGCAGAAGTAGAGGTAATCGCCCACCTGACGCACATCGGGTGCGTAGTCGTAAATCAGCAAATCGGGGTCGGCATGGAAATCCCAGTGCAGCAGATCGTCCGAGTACCAGAACCCGGCCGACATCGACACAAACAGGTAATATTTGCCCTTGAAGTACACCAGTGTCGGGTCAGCGCCCTCGCGGAAACCGGCGATGCGCTCACCCTCCTTCATGTGCTGGTAACGGTAGCCCAAATCCAAGGGGTTGCAGTAGGTTTCCATAAAATCACACATCCTTTTTGATGCCCTGCAAAACGCGGTTCAGCTGCTTGATGCTCTCGGCGTCCGTGCCTGCCTGCTTGAGCATACTCTCCACGGTCATGCGCTGCATGGCGCGCTCCATCATGGCAACCAGCGCGGGATTATCTTTTACGGCGGCGGCTACATCACCGCGGGCGGCAGCCGCCTTGTCAGTGATGGCTTTCAAAACGGGTCCGACCTTGGCGTCCGCCATGGCAGCGGCCATATTGTCCTTGACGCTCCAGCAGGTTTCGTCCAGCTCGCCGTCAAACCAGTTGTTCACGAGCTGACGGTTGGACATAGCGTAAGCGGGGTTCGGCTCGGCAGCCTTGTTGACCAGAATCACGCTGGAATACGCCCCCGCGCGGGCCTCAATGCTGTGCTTGCCGGTGATGGCACATTGAAAACAAACACTTTGTCGCCTTTTTTCGTTTCGACCAGGTGTCCGTCCTTGTACAGCGAAACCTCCGGCAGGTTGGAGTAGACCCGGACCTCGGTCACATCCTCGGTGCGGTCCACATAGCGGCTGCCGCAGGTGTGTACAAAGGGCTGCTTGCTCCAGTACGCCTTGTACAGGTAGAAGGCGTCCTTTTGATTTTGCGGTCAAAGGTGACAAGGCCCTTCTGGTTCTCGCCGTTTTTGCCGCCCTCGTCGCGCCCGTCGGCGGCAAAGTCGAACATATTCCAGACATGGGTCGCCCACAGCCACGGGCGGTCAGCAATCATTTTTGCCATGTGCTCGTGATAGACGCACTGGTAGGTTTCGGTATAGTCGCCCTTTTCGGGGTGGGCGCTCTGGTAGGCGGGGTTGGCGTCCGCGCCGTACTCCGAAAAACCGATGCAGCGGTCGGGATATTTGGCGTGGTAGGTATCAAAAAAGTCGTCGTTCTGATCCAGCTCACCCAGATACCAGCCAAAGTACAGGTTGTAGCTGTTCACATCGGGAATTTCCAGAATCGGGCTGGTGATTTCCAGCATAAAGACGTTCGCCATCGTGGTCGGACGGGTCGGGTCAAGGCGGTGCGCCAGTTCGTTCAAGGCGCGGTGGTTTTCCAGCAGCTCCTCATTCACAGGGCTGGCGGCGGTAATTTCGTTGGACAGCCCCCAAACGGCAATGCAGGGGTGGTTGTAGTTCTGCACGATGAGTTCTTCCATCTGGGTCAGCGTGTTGGCGCGGCCATTGTGCATGTGCATCGTGATGTAGGGGATTTCCGCCCAGATGACAAGACCCTTTTCGTCGCACAGGTCATAGAATGCCTGCGCGTGCTGGTAGTGGGCAAGGCGGATGGTGTTGGCGCCTATTTCAAGGATCAGCGCCATATCCTCCTCCATCATCTCTTTGGTGATGGCCACACCCGCGCCCTTGCGGTCCTGATGGCGGGAAACACCACGCAGGGGATAGGGCGCCGTTCAGGATAAAGCCTTCTGCGGGTCAATTTCAAACTTGCGGCAGCCGAAGCGGGCGGTCTCGGTCTCGCCATTGACCAGCCGCGCAGTCACGGTGTAGAGATACGGGTCATCAAGACCGTCCCACAGGCGGGCATGCTCCAGCGTGAACACGGCTCTGGCGGTGCCGTCCTTGACGGCAACGCTCGTCTGCTGGCCATCCAGTGTGAAGGTGACACTTTCGGCACCCACCACAGCGGCCTCCACCGTCACTTCACAGCGGCGGGCGTCGAGGTCCGTGACAATCGGCGTGACCTTGACGGGCACCGCGCCGTTTTCAGCAAGGGCAAAATGAGAAGCGGGCACAACATGCAGCGTTACATCGCGGTAAATGCCGCCGTAGAAGGTGAAATCGGCTTTTTGCGGGTAGACGGTGTCGTTGTCGCTGTTGTCCACAGTTACGCGCAGCAGGTTGCTGCCGTTGCGCAGCGCATCGGTAATGTCCACGCAAAATGCAGAATAGCCGCCCTTATGCTCAGCAAGCTTTTGCTCGTTCAGGTAGACCTCGGCGGTCATGGCAACGGCATCAAACTGCAAAACGGCACGTCCGTTTTCCGGCAGGGAGATGTCAGGCAGCACGGTGGTGTAGCTGCAGGTGCCGCGGTAGTAGTCGTTGCCGCCGTCCTGCCCGTCGATGGCGTTCCAGGTGTGGGGCAGGGTGACGGGTTCGTCGTGTCCTTCTTTGGAAAAAATCCAGTTCTGGTTCAAAAGAATTGTCTTGCTCATAACATGACTCCTTATGTGTGGATTTAACTTCAAACAGCCGAAAGGGCTGCAAACCCTTTCGGCTGTTGTGGGATGGGCTTACTGAAGCTGTTCTTTATAGAATTCAGACTGTGCGGCAGCCTTCTTCTCGGCAATGCGCTTCTGGACGTTGACCATCTCCTCCTTGGTCAGCGGGCAGCTGCGCATGGCAATCAGCGTAATGATCCAGCCGATGATAGGCAGACCAAACTTGAGAACCATACCCATCCAGAAGATAGCGGGGGTGCAAGGGTCGGTGGGCTGGGGCATCGTGGCGGTGTAGCCCAGCAGCGCAACAGCACCGGTGGCAATCACGGCGGCAAAAGAGGTGATGAGTTTATCGACCAGGCTGTAGGTGCCGGAGACAACGGCGGGAATATAACGCCCGCTGCGGTCCAGCTCAAAGTCAATGGCATCGGCCATGTACGAGGTGTTGGAGGTGGTGATGCACATATTGGAGCCGTTCTGCAGCAGAGACAGAATGACATAAATAATCATGGCGGGGCTGCCCATGACACCGATCTGTTTGGGGTCAATGACAAGGAAGAACACGATCATAACAGCGGTGATGACCATGCTGATGCAGGTAAAATTGACAATGCCCTTTTTGCTGCCGTGCTTGCCGACATACTTGGCACCGAAAGCGGCGAAGAAGATAGACGCACCATGCTGATAACCGTCAGAATCGTGCCAAGACCTATATTGCCGATGATAATGCCGCCGAGAATTGTGTTGATGATGGCCTGGCTGCCGACCTGCTGAGCCAGCTTGTCGGATGCGTTGGACGCAATGTAGCACTGCAGGGGCTTGTTGTGCTTGAGAACCTCAACAATATCGGCCATCTTCAGCGGTTCGGCTTTCCTGGTGCCGACAAAGTTTTCGGGTTTGTCGAAGGCGGAAACGCCGAGGCATACCAGCAGGGTGCCGATGGCGGCCACAATCAGGGTGATATTGCAGGCAGCGGTCAGAAATGCCTGATTATAGGTGCCGCCGCACTTGGGCAGCAGCACAACGTTGAGCACCATGGACATAACCATCGGCACCAGATAGTTGAATGCGGTCGTCCAGACGCCGAGGGTGGGGCGCTGGCGGGGGTCATTGGTCATAATGGCGGGGATGGTCTGCGCAGTCATATTGGTGACAGTGTAGCCGATGACGTAGACCACGTACAGCAGCGTGAACGCGACCAGCCCCATCCCCTTGGAGGAGAAGCCGGTGAACATCGCGTAGAGGGCAACGGCCTCAATCAGGTAGCCCGCGACCAGCAGCACACGCAGCTTGCCGAACTTGGTGTTGACGCGGTCATACACAAAGGCCAGCAGCGGGTCGGTGATGCCGTCCAGAATACGGGTGCAGGTCAGGATGATGCCAACCGCGGCGGTGGTGATGCCGTAGCCGATGCTGGCCGAATAGCTGGCCATACCGATGAGCGAGTAGACGCTCATACCGACCAGCGCGTTGCAGGCGTAGCAGATGATTTGCCATGTTTTGGCGCGGCGGTATTGTACGCCGTCAACTTCTGAAGCAGTGGGTTTCTTTTTGAACATTTTGTTTTCCTCCTAAAAATTCCGCAGTGGTTTTTCTCACTGACACCACTATACCAGAAGCAAAACGGCAGCAGGAGATAAAAATCAGCAGATAAGGAACAAAAATTCGCGCATTATTTCAAGCAACACGAAATATTGTCCCGATTTGCTAAATAATACCCTCACGATTTGCGCTTGTTATGCTATGATACAGGTACAAAAGTTTCTGGATTTGCTTTAGACAGCACAGGTAAGGAGAAAATTATGCAGAAATTTGAAAAAGGCTTTTTTGTGGGCGCCGCCACCGCCGCCCATCAGGTCGAGGGCAACAACATTCATTCCGACTACTGGGCACAAGAGCAGCTGCCCCACACCAGCTTTGCTGAGCCGAGCGGCATTGCCTGCGACCATTATAATCGGTATGAGGAAGATATTCGACTGCTGGCGGATGCCGGGCTGAACGCTACCGCTTTTCCATCGAATGGGCGCGCATCGAGCCGGAGGAGGGCAAGTTCGACCCTGCCGAAATCGAGCATTACCGCAAGGTCATTGCCTGCTGCAAGGCGCACGGTGTGGAACCTGTTGCGACGCTGCTGCACTTCACCAGCCCCAAGTGGCTGATTGCCAAGGGCGGCTGGGAGGCAGAATCCACGGTCGAATACTTCAAACGCTATGTCAGCTATGTGATGGAGCAACTGGGCAGTGAACTTTCTTATGTCTGCACCATCAATGAGCCAACATGGGCCTGACAGCCTGGCGCAATCTCCAACGGTTCCGCCTGATGGACAGACGCAGGCCGCCCAACTGCCGCC
>ENA-OQCN01001553-OQCN01001553.1-human-gut-metagenome-genome-assembly--contig:-NODE-1553-length-11118-cov-3.236921_pt1 | contig 11118 bp, 15 predicted proteins | sample MGYA00242497_ERZ504576 | MGnify/ENA primary metagenome ERZ504576 (study PRJEB26092, sample SAMD00036296) | human gut metagenome | host: Homo sapiens | study: EMG produced TPA metagenomics assembly of...
ACCAACAAAGCAAAATATTAACTTATAGATAAGGCAATCCCAGCCAGAATAACGGCGATACCCAATAACATGATTTTAATACCCATTAAATCGTTCTCCTTTGTATACGTTCTTATGGTACGGCATGGCTAAAAAATACCCCGCATCGGAAGTGCTCTGATGCGGGGGCAGGGAAGGTTTACTAGTTTTCGGCAGGTTGCGGTGCAGCGGGCTGCGCCGGATCACTCGTCGTCGGGGTCACCGAAGGCATCGTGATAGAGGTTTACCATGCCGGATTCGTCGTTGCGATTCAGGCCGTGGAACACCAGCTTTTTGATGACATCATAGATGACTGCGAAGAGCGGCACGCCGATGATCATGCCCACAAAGCCCCACAGGCCGCCAAACAGCAGGATGGCGAACAGCACCCAGAAGCTGGAAAGGCCGGTGGTGTTGCCCAGGATCTTGGGTCCGATGATGTTGCCGTCCACCTGCTGCAGCACCAGAACGAACAGCACGAACCAGAGCGCCTTGATGGGGTTCTGGATCAGGATGAGCAGGGTGGCGGGAATGGCACCGATGAAGGGGCCGAAGAAGGGGATGACATTGGTCACGCCGATGATGACCGACACCAGCAGGGCACTGGGGAACTTGAAGATCAGGCAGGCAATATAGCACAGCACGCCGATGATGGCAGAATCCAGGATCTTGCCGTTGATGAAGCCGCCGAACATCCGGTCAGCGTAACGGACTTCCTCCATGATGAGGTCGGCCCAGCGGGGCTTGACCAAACTATAAAGGATGAGCTTGCCCTGCTGCCCGAACTTCTTCCGGCTGGCCAGCAGATACACCGAAACGATGAGGCCGATAATGAAATTTTTGATCCAGGTCACCACATTCACCACGCCTACAGCGGCACCGCTGAGGATGTTCTGCATGGAGGGGAGCAGGGTGTTTTTGATCCAGGCATCCAGGTTGGCATCCAGGCTGTCGTAAGAGTTCTCGATGAAGTCCAGCAGCTTTTTGTTGTTGGCAATGAACTCCTGCTTGGAGATCCACTCCACAAAGTCGCCGATGTTGTCCCGTGCCGTGTAGTACAGGGCGGTCACGCTGTTGATGAGCTGCGGCACGATCATCATGATCAGCGCGTAGATCAGCAACAGACCGAACAGGATGGTCAGAGCAACGGCCAGCATGTTGGCAAAGCGGTGCATCCTTTCCGGGAACAGCTTGTGGAGAAATGCTTCAAGCCAGTTGCACACCGGCTTGAGCAGATAGCAATGACACTGCCGTAGATAAAGGGCATCAGGATGCCTGTCAGGGTTGAAACGGCATTGCCGAAGCCCTGAAAGCGGTAGATCAGGAAAAAGAAGAGGATGCTCAGGCTGATCGCGCCAAAGCCCGCGAACATTCCGTAGAGATAGGGTTTGATATGCGGTTTTTTGTCCATCATGTCATAGAAACTCCATTCCTGCCGCAGACAGCAGGATTCCCTGCGGCAATGTCAGCGCTTGTTGCTCCTGCGCCAAATGTGCAGTTTTTCGGCTTCGGCGATCAGCTCGTCCCGGAAATCGGGGTGTGCCACACTGATCAGTGCTTCTGCCTTTTCCCAGCTGGTCAGTCCCTTCAGGTTCACACAGCCGTACTCGGTGCACAGGTAGTGCACGTTTGCGCGGGTGTCGGTGACGATGCTGCCGTTTTCCAGGGTAGGACGGATGCGGCTCTCCAGCTTGCCGGTCTTTTTATTCATAAAGGTAGAGGACAGGCAGATGAAGCTCTTGCCGCCGTTGGAAAGGTATGCGCCCAGAACAAAGTCCAGCTGACCGCCTGCACCGGAAATGTGCTTGATGCCTGCACTCTCCGCGTTCACCTGACCGAACAGGTCAATATCCACCGCATTGTTGATGGAGATGAAGTTGTCGATGGCGGAGATGCTGCGGATGTCGTTGGTGTACTCCACGGGAGCGGCCATGCACTCCGGGTTGTCGTTCAGGTAATCGTACATCTTCTGGGTGCCGGCACCAAAGGCATAGACCTGACGGCCCTTGTCCAGATTCTTGTGGCGGCCGGTGATCTTGCCTGCCTTTGCAATATCCACAAAGGCATCCACATACATCTCGGTGTGCACGCCCAGATCCTTCAGGTCGCTCTGCGCGATCAGGTTGCCGATGGCGTTGGGCATACCGCCGATGCCCAGCTGCAGGCAGGCACCGTCGGGGATCTGCGGGACGATGAGGTTTGCCACCTTCAGATCGACCTCGGTGGCGGCACCGGCAGCGGCCATCTGGCCGATGGGCGGGTTGCTGCCCTCCACAACACCGGCAACCTGGGAGATGTGCACCCAGTTCTCGGTGCCGCCCAGGCATTTGGGCATGTTCCGGTTGACCTCAACGATGATCTTTTTGGCCTTATCGCAGACGGCACCCAGGTGGGAAGCACAGGGGCCAAAGTTGAAATAGCCGTGCTCGTCCATGGGGGTCACCTGGAACACCGCCACATCCACGGGGTCAGAGCTGTCGCGATAGTAGCGGGGCAGTTCAGAGTAGCGGATGGGGGAGTAGAAGGAGAAGCCCTGGGCAATGGCCTTGCGCTCAATGCCGCCCATGTGCCAGCTGTTCCAGGTCATGTGGCAGCGGGATCCTCGATCTGGAAGATAGCGGGCACCCACATCAGGATGCCGCCGCGGAAGTGACATCCTCCAGCTCGGGCAGACGCTTTGCAATGGCAGCGTCCATCGCTACGGGGGTGTTCACGGCCCAGCCGTAATCCACCCAGTCGCCGCTTTTGACCAACGCGGCAGCCTGGTCAGCAGTCATTTTCTTCTGCGCATACAATTCCGTAAAATCCATTATAAACCATCCTCTCTTACAATAACATAAAGGAATTGTAAATTCCAACTTAGTTATATCATTAACAAACGGGAGAATCAATACTTTCCCGGCAAAAAACAGGGCTGAATGCAATATGACTAAAAATCTTAGCTTTTTGTAGAGATTCTTTGGTGCACAAAAAATAAATTTTACACAAAAAATACTTGATAAAATTTTGACGATGTGCTTTACTTATAGCGTAGCAGGATGCAGCGTGGCACTGCGGGTAAGATTGTTTAAAAATTAACGATACACCGTAGCAGAAGAAAAGAACATCTTGCACAGCAAACTGGAAAGTGCTATCATGTCAGAACCAATGCGCTTTTCAAAGGCGCGCAAGGAGGACAAAACCGATGGCAACTGCAGTTTATCCCGGGTCGTTCGATCCGGTCACACGAGGTCATCTCGATATCATCAAGCGCGCGGCAAAGATCAATGATCACCTGATCGTGGCCGTGCTCATCAACAGTGCAAAGCACCCATTGTTCACCGTGGAGGAGCGGGTGGCCCTGCTGCAGGAATGCTGCAAGGGGATCCCCAATGTCACGGTGGAGAGCTTCGACGGCCTGACCGTGGAGTTCGCCAAGAAGCGCCACGCTTCGGTCATGGTGCGGGGCCTGCGGGCGGTAACGGATTTTGAGAACGAGATCCAGCTGGCGCAGACCAATCACGCGCTGATGCCCGGCATCGAGACCATGTTCCTTGCAACCAGCATCAAGTGGAGCTATCTTTCTTCTACCATTGTAAAGGAAGCCGCCCGCTACGGCGGCAGCATCTCCAAGTTCGTTACCCCGAATGTGGAAGCCGCCGTGGAGCAGAAGATGGCCGAGCTGCGCAGCAGGGGAGAGAACGTCTGACCCCATTCCTTATGCAAGAAACGCTTCGGCGTTTGATAAAACAGTCTTTCTTAAATCACAACATACACAATCAGGAGGCTATTCACATGAAAAAGATCGTTATCGCATCTGCATGCCGTACCGCCATTGGTAAGTTCGGTGGCACCCTTGCCAACGTCCCCGCTGCTGAGCTGGGCTCCATCGTCATCAAGGAGGCTCTGAACCGCGCAAACGTCAAGCCTGAGCAGGTCGATCATGTTTACATGGGCTGTGTGATCCAGGCTGGTCTGGGCCAGAACGTTGCCCGTCAGGCTTCCCTGAAGCTGGCCTGCCCATCGAGACCCCGCTGTCACCGTCAACGTGGTCTGCGGTTCCGGTCTGAACTGCGTGAACATGGCTGCTCAGATGATCGAGCAGGCGATGCTGATATCGTGGTCGCAGGCGGCATGGAGAACATGGACATGGCTCCCTTTGCAATGATGAAGGGCCGTTACGGCTACCGCATGGGCGCTCCCATGGGCAAGAGCGAGCTGGTCGATACCATGGTCAACGATGCTCTGTGGGATGCCACCGGCTTCAACAAGCACATGGGCATGACCGCTGAGAATGTCTGCACCAACGAGACCTTCCAGAAGAAGTACGGCTACAGCCCCATCACCCGCGAGATGCTGGATGAGTTCTCCTACAACAGCCAGGTCAAGGCTGACAAGGCCATCAAGGACGGCGCTTTCAAGGACGAGATCGTTCCTGTTGTCATCAAGGGCAAGAAGGGCGACACCGTGTTCGATACCGATGAAGGCCCCCGTCTGACCCCGGTCGAGAAGCTGGCAACCCTGAAGCCCGCTTTCACCAAGGACGGCATCGTGACCGCAGGCAACTCTTCCGCCATCAACGACGGCGCTGCTGCTCTGGTCGTTATGAGTGAGGAGAAGGCCAAGGAGCTGGGCGTTAAGCCTCTGGCAACCTGGGTCGCCGGTGCTCTGGCAGGTGTTGAGCCTGAGGTCATGGGTCTGGGCCCCATCGCAGCAACCAAGAAGGTCATGGCAAAGACTGGCCTGACTGTTGCTGATATGGACCTGATCGAGGCCAACGAGGCATTCGCTGCACAGTCTGTGGCTGTCAGCCAGGCTCTGAACTTCGATATGAGCAAGGTGAACGTCAACGGCGGCGCCATCGCTCTGGGCCACCCGGTCGGCGCTTCCGGCGCTCGTATCCTGGTCACCCTGCTGTACGCTATGAAGCACCGTGGTGCTCACAAGGGTCTGGCTACCCTGTGCATCGGCGGCGGCATGGGCTGCGCTACCATCGTTGAGATGTAAGCTCCCCCTTTGGAATTGAAATGAATGACAGCCCGCGCCCCGGCTCAGACCGGAGACTCTGCCGGGGCGCGGAAGCTGTTTTGAAACGCTGTGAATCTGAATTGGAGGTTTTCACAATGGCTTTTGTAAAAACCGAGGTGCAGGGCGCTGTCGAGATCATCACCATCGACCGTCCCAAGGCACTGAATGCCCTGAACCCTGAGGTTCTGGCAGACCTGAAGGCAGCTTTTGAGGCTGTCGATCAGGAGACCATCCGCTGCATCGTCCTGACCGGCGAAGGCGACAAGAGCTTCGTTGCAGGCGCTGATATCGGCTCCATGAGCACCATGACCAAGGCAGAGGGCGAGGCCTTCGGCAAGCTGGGCAATGACGTGTTCCTGATGATCGAGAGCTTCCCCATCCCCGTCATTGCAGCCGTCAACGGCTTTGCACTGGGCGGCGGCAATGAGCTGGCCATGAGCTGCGACATCCGCATCTGCTCTGACAACGCCGTGTTCGGTCAGCCTGAAGTTGGTCTGGGCATCACCCCGGGCTTCGGCGGCACCCAGCGTCTGGCACGTCTGGTCGGCATGGGCATGGCAAAGCAGCTGGTCTACTCTGCCTGAACATCAAGGCAGACGAGGCATACCGCATTGGTCTGGTCAACGCCGTGTATCCGCAGGCTGAACTGATGGAGAACGTGCTGAAGCTGGCCGGCAAGATCGCCAAGAACGCTCCCATTGCAGTGCGCAACTGCAAGAAGGCCATCAACGGTGGCATCAGCCTGCCCATTGAGAAGGCTGTTGAGGTCGAGGAGAAGCTGTTCGGCGATTGCTTCGAGACCCACGACCAGAAGGAAGGCATGGCCTGCTTCCTGAGCCGTGAGAAACCGAAGCCCAAGGCAGTGTTCACCAACAACTAATCAACTATACAATTTTTGATATTAAAGGAGAGATTTCCTATGAAGATCGGTGTTATCGGCGCTGGCACTATGGGCCAGGGCATCGCAAAGGCATTTGCACAGGTTGAGGGCAACACCGTTGCTCTGTGCGACATCAAGCAGGAGTGGGCTGAGAACGGCCTGGCAAAGATCAAGAAGGGCTACGAGAAGCTGGTTGCTAAGGGCAAGATCCCCCAGGAAAAGGCTGACGCGATCGTTGCAGCCATCACCCCGGGCCTGAAGGAAGATCTGTGCGCAGACTGCGACCTGATCGTCGAGGCTGCTTTTGAGGATATGAAGGTCAAGCAGACCACTTTCGGCGAGCTGGATAAGATCTGCAAGCCCGAGTGCATCTTCGCTTCCAACACTTCTTCTCTGTCCATCACCGAGATCGGCAAGGGCCTGACCCGTCCCCTGATCGGTATGCACTTCTTCAACCCTGCTGACCGCATGAAGCTGATCGAGGTCATCGCCGGCTGCAACACCCCCGCTGAGACCGTTGAGAAGATCAAGGAGATCTCCGTTGCTATCGGCAAGAGCCCCGTTCAGGTCAACGAGGCTGCTGGCTTTGTGGTCAACCGCATCCTGATCCCCATGATCAACGAGGCTGCCTTCATCAAGATGGAGGGCGTTTCTGATATCGCAGGCATCGACACCGCTATGAAGCTGGGTGCCAACCACCCCATGGGACCCCTGGAGCTGGGCGACTTCATCGGCCTGGATATCTGCCTGGCTATCATGGATGTCCTGTACCATGAGACCGGCGACAGCAAGTATCGTGCCTGCCCGCTGATCCGCAAGATGGTCCGCGGCGGCAACCTGGGCTGCAAGACCGGCAAGGGCTTCTACGTTTACAACGCAGACCGCACCAAGACCCCTGTCGACGCCCTGTAATTCAGTGACTTACGCGCCTGGCGCGGTCAAAACCGTGCCGGGCCGCGTTTGTTTGGTCGGGCAGTATAGCCCGGCCCCAGTATATGGAGGTTTTATCAATGGATTTTACTCTGTCTAAACAGCAGCAAATGGTCCAGAAGATGTACAAGGAGTTTGCTGAAAACGAAGTCAAGCCCCTCGCCAAGAAGGTCGACGCGGAAGAGTACTTCCCCAAGGAGACCGTCGAGAAGATGGCTAAGCTGGGCATGATGGGCATCTACTTCCCGAAGTCCGTCGGCGGTGCAGGCGGCGACGTCCTGTCCTACGTCATGGCTGTCGAAGAGCTGTCCAAGGTCTGCGGCACCACAGGTGTTATCCTGTCTGCCCACACCTCTCTGTGCGCGGCTCCCATCTATGAGAACGGCACCCCCGAGCAGAAGGCCAAGTACCTGCCCAAGCTGTGCAGCGGCGAGTGGTCGGCGCGTTCGGCCTGACCGAGCCCGGTGCCGGTACCGACGCCCAGGGCCAGCAGACCTTCGCCGTTGACGAGGGCGACCACTGGAAGCTGAACGGCTCCAAGATCTTCATCACGAACGCAGGCTTTGCCGATGTGTTCATCATCATTGCCGTCACCGGCTTTGTCACCGACAAGCGCGGCCGCAAGCAGAAGGAGATCAGCGCCTTCATCGTTGAGCGCACCGATCCCGGCTTCAAGGTCGGCAAGCCCGAGGACAAGATGGGCATCCGCGGTTCTTCCACCTGCGAGCTCATCATGGAGGACTGCATCATCCCGAAGGATCGTCTGCTGGGCGTGAAGGCAAGGGCTTCCAGCTGGCCATGGCTACCCTGGACGGCGGCCGTATCGGCATCGCTCCCAGGCTCTGGGCATTGCCGAGGGCGCCATCGACGAGACCGTCGCCTATGTCAAGGAGCGCAAGCAGTTTGGCCGCTCCATCGCACAGTTCCAGAACACCCAGTTCGAGCTGGCCGAGATGAAGGCCCGCGTTGACGCCGCCAAGTATCTGGTCTACGCAGCTGCCCAGAAGAAGCAGGCTGCCATGGACGGCCAGAAGGTCCGCTACAGCGTTGAGGCTGCCGAGGCCAAGCTCATTGCCGCCCGTACCGCCAGCGACGTGACCCGCCGCTGCCTGCAGCTGTTCGGCGGTTACGGCTACACCCGCGATTACCCCATCGAGCGCATGATGCGTGATGCCAAGATCACCGAGATCTACGAGGGCACCAGCGAAGTCCAGATGATGGTCATCGGCGGCGCGCTGCTGAAGTAAGGAGGACAGACGTAATGAAAGCAATCGTTTGTGTCAAACAGGTTCCCGATACGCAGGCAAGGTCGCTGTCAAGGCTGACGGCACCATGGATCGCTCTGCCATGGCTACCATCACCAACCCCGACGACCTGAACGCCGTCGAGGCCGCCCTGCAGCTGAAGGACGAGACCGGCTGCGAGGTCGTCGTCGTCACCATGGGCCCGCCGCCGGCAGAGGGTATGCTGCGTGAGCTGATGGCCCGCGGCGCTGACCGCGGCGTGCTGGTCTCCGGCCGCGAATTCGGCGGTTCCGATACCTTCGCTACCTCCCAGATCCTGGCCGCAGCGTCAACAAGATCGGCGTCGGCCCCGAGGACATTGTTTTCTGTGGCCGTCAGGCATCGACGGTGATACCGCTCAGGTCGGCCCCCAGATCGCCGAGAAGCTGCATCTGCCCCAGGTCACCTATGTCACCGAAATCAAGAAGGACGGCAACGCCCTGACCGTAAAGCGTCAGCTTGAGGACGGCTACATGGAGCTGAAGGTCCAGACTCCCTGCCTGCTGACCTGCATCAAGGAGCTGAACACTCCGCGTTACATGAGCGTTTCCGGCATCTTCGAGTGCTACGACAAGCCGCTTGAGGTCTTTGATTACAACGCTCTGAAGGACGATCCGCTCATCGAGACCGACACCATCGGTCTGAAGGGCTCCCCGACGAACGTTTACAAGTCCTTTGCTCCTCCGGTCAAGGGCGCCGGCATGAAGGTCGAGGACGCTGCCCAGCTGGTCGGCATCCTGAACGACAAGCACCTGATTTGAGGAAGGAGAAACGAACAATGGCTGAATTCAATGCAATGGACACCGCCGCCTTCAAGGGCGTGTGGGTATTCTGCGAGCAGCGCGAAGGTCAGATCCAGACCATCAGCTATCAGCTGCTGAGCGAAGGCCGCAAACTGGCCAACGACCTGGGCGTGAGCTTTGCGGCGTTGTTATGGGCAGCGAGCTGAACGAGGACTATGTCAAGGCGCTGGGCGGCTACGGTGCTGACCGCGTTTACAACATCGACAGCCCTCTGCTGAAGGACTACACCACCGATGGCTATGCCAAGGCGCTGTGCGACCTCATTATGGAGAAGAAGCCCGAGATCATGCTGATCGGTGCGACCAACCTGGGCCGCGACCTCGGCCCCCGCTGCGCAGCCCGTCTGCACACCGGTCTGACCGCCGACTGCACCCATCTGGACGTCGATGTCGAGAAGTACAAGAACTTCCTGCGCACCACCTCCAACATTGATGTGGACAACACCAAGTTTGAGGAGAACACCAACCTGAAGATGACCCGCCCGGCTTTCGGCGGCCACCTGATGGCTACCATCATCTGCCCCCGCTTCCGCCCGCAGATGTCCACCGTGCGCCCCGGCGTTATGCAGACCCAGCCGTTTGACGAGGCCGGTGCTGCCAAGGTCGTAGTTGAGAAGGTCACCCCCGCTCTGACCGCTGAGGACATCCATGTTGAGGTTCTGGACATCAAGAAGAGCGCCGAGAAGCTCGTTGACCTGATCGGTGCCGACGTTGTCGTCGCCGTGGGCCGCGGTATCTCTGCCGACCCCGACAAGGGCATCAAGCTGGCTGAGGAGCTGGCCGGTGTTCTGGGCGGCGTTGTCGGTGCCTCCCGTGCCGTCACCGATGAGGCTGGCTGTCTGCTGACCATCAGGTCGGCCAGACCGGCAAGACCGTGCATCCCCGCATCTACGTTGCACTGGGCATCTCCGGTGCCATCCAGCACGTTGCCGGTATGCAGGATTCCGAGAACATCATCGCCATCAACAAGAACGAGAACGCCCCCATCTTCGATGTTGCCACCTACGGCATCGTCGGCGATCTGTACAAGGTCGTTCCCGAGCTCATCAAGGAGATCAAGGCCGCCAAGGCTTGATTCCCGCCCGTAATCAACAAGAGCCGTGCCCCACAAAGGGCACGGCTCTTTGTTTTTTTGTATTGCTCAGTCTGCCACAGCCGGGGCGGTCAGCAGCTCCGGCGGCAGCTCACTCTCGTCCTCATTGACGAGGGAATCATCGACATCAAATGTCACACCAAAGGCCTTTGCGGCAGCATCCGCCAACAGATCGGCATCGACCAGCTCACTGTCTGCCATGACATACAGCAGCTTATCATCAAAGCTGACCACGCGGGCCTTATCTGCCTCCACGCAGACCCACTTGCGCATACTGATGTTTTCCTCCATCGAATCGGCGATCTCGCGGGCATCGGCCTTGTCCTTGAGGCGCAGCAGCACCAGGCTGTACGCCTGGCTTCCGGTCATCGGCTCGCTGACTACTGCGGCATCCACCTTGTCCACATTGTCCGTGGTCAGCCCTGCCAGATAGCCGTACCAGCTCTCGTCGGTCAGGTCGATGGCCACCGTCTCCATGCCCATCAGGTCAACCGGCTGGACGTCATAAATAGCATCCACCATCTCGCTCAGCTCCGCGTCCGGCTGCGGCTCGGCGGTCTCACCGGTATCCTCATCGTCAACGCTGAACTCCGGGTCCAGCTCCGCGCCTTCCTCGGGTCTTGTGGCAGGTTGGTTTGCAAGATCGTTGCTGTCAGCCTTTTGGCTGCCGCAGGCAGACAGGAACAGGGCAGTCAGCAGGGCTGTTGCAAAAAGCAGCTTTTCATCGTAAAATTCCTTTCTCAGTCAGAATATTCTCGGGCGCAAAGCGTGCGTCCCAGTCGTCGCAGGGCAGCTCGTCCAGCAGCAGGGCCTTGGCCGGGAGACCAGCATCCGGGCCAGCGCCACGCGCTGGGCCTGCCCGCCCGAAAGCTGGGCCGGGCGGCGGTCTTCCAGCCCCTCCAGCTTGAGCAGATGGATGGCGTGCTCAAAGGCGGCCTGCTTTTTGGCGGCGTCTTTCTCCCGGCGCAGGCCCGTTTAAAATGTTGGCCCGCACCGTCATGTTCGGGAAGAGCGCGTAGCTCTGGAACAGATACCCCACGCCCCGCTGCTGCGGGGTGAGGTTGATGTGCTGCTCGCTGTCGTAGAGGGTCACGCCGTCCAGCAC
>ENA-OQCN01001554-OQCN01001554.1-human-gut-metagenome-genome-assembly--contig:-NODE-1554-length-11100-cov-5.102160_pt1 | contig 11100 bp, 14 predicted proteins | sample MGYA00242497_ERZ504576 | MGnify/ENA primary metagenome ERZ504576 (study PRJEB26092, sample SAMD00036296) | human gut metagenome | host: Homo sapiens | study: EMG produced TPA metagenomics assembly of...
CTTGCCAGTTCTTCCACCGATTTTTCTTCATCAAGACGCCAGATTTTTGTCTGAGTTTCCAGCTCTTTTACACTTTTTCAATTAAAAAATGAGAATCTGCCTGCGCTGCAATCTGAGGGAGATGTGTAATACAAAGTACCTGATGAGACTTTGCAATCACTGCCATTTTTTCTGAAACTTTCCATGCCGTCTTTCCACTAATTCCTGTGTCAATCTCATCAAAAATAAGTGTTTCTTTTTCGTCTTTATCCGCCAGAATCGTTTTAATCGCAAGCATAATTCGGGAAAGCTCTCCACCGGAAACTACTTTTTGAAGTTCTCTTTTCGGTTCTCCAGGATTGGTCGAAATAAAAAAGCAGATGCTGTCTTTTCCATTTGAAGAAAACTCTGCTTTTTCCTCAAACACAATCTCAAATGCAACATCCAGGAAATTTAGTTCCTGCAGTCCTTCGATAATCTCTTTTTCCAGACTTTTTGCCCATTTTTTTCGACTTTTTGTTAAACATTCACACTGTTTTTGTAATACCGTTTCCTGCTCTTCTATTTTTCTTTTTAATTCCGCCTGATTCTGTTCAAAATGTTCCAGTGCTTCGTATTCTTCTTCTTTTTCCTGTTTATATTCCAGTACTGCCTCAATACTTGCTCCATATTTTGATTTTAGATGATTCAGAAGATTTAAACGTTCTTCTGTCTCCAAAAACTCTTCCTGTGAAAATTGGAAACCAGAAAGATAAGAAGAAAGCTCTCTGTTAAAGTCACTTAAAAGAGCATCTATATCGTTCAGGGTTTCATAAATTCCTTTTAAGTCATCATCCAGTTCCGATACCTGCGATAACTGCCGGACGGCTCTGCCAATCTGTTCTGAACTTCCTTCTCTTTCATACCCTGTCAGTTCATATACTTCTGAAAGGCTTTCCGTAATCCGCTTTGCATTTATCATTTTGCGATACTGTGCCTCTAACTCTTCATCTTCGCCCACTTTTAATTTTGCATCTTCAATTTCTGAAATTTCAAATGCCAGAAAATCCATCTGCCGTTTTTTTTGTTCTTCGTCTATCTCATACTGTTCAAGTTCTTTTCTTAATGCCTTATAAGTTTCATAATCTTTCTGAACCTGCTCTCGTTTCTCTTGAATCTCTTCTTTTCCATAAGCATCCAGAATTTCCATCTGCTTTTCCGGATATAATAAAGACTGGTGTTCATGCTGTCCATGAATATCAAGCAAATAAAACGCTGCCTGTTTTACCATAGAAACCGTACAGGTTTCTCCATTTATTTTACAGATACTTCTGTTTCCTGTCAGTTTCCTGCTGATAATAACCTGTCCGTCATCCGGGAAAATATCCATCTGTTTCAATTTTTCGGCAGTCCGCTCTCCTGCTTCAAATACCAGTTCCACAAACGCATACTCCGCATGCTCCCTTATCATGCTTTTTGAAGCTTTCTGACCAAGTGCCAGATTAATCGAACCAATTAAAATTGACTTTCCGGCACCGGTCTCTCCAGTCAGAATATTAAGCCCCTCTGTAAAATCTACTTCTGCTTCATCAATCAGTGCCAGATTTTTTACATGCAAATGCAACAACATATTTTTTACCTTGTACTCTCTTCGCCTGTGTTAATAATTTTTTTAATTTTTTCCATTAAGATAATCGTATCGTCTACTGTACGGTTAATGCAGGCTATCGTATCGTCCCCGGCAATACAGCCCACAATCTCATTCATCTTCATGTTATCAAGCGCTGCTCCGGCAGCATTTGCCATTCCGGCAACTGTTTTTATAACCAGAATATTCTGCGCTATTTCCATGGATAACAGTGCATCCCGCAAAACCCTTTTATATTTTTCGCTGTCCTGATTCGTCCGCTGCTCTAAAACTGTGTATTTAGAACCCCCATCCGGTTTTGCGATTTTCATCAATTTCAACTCTCTGATATCTCTTGAAACTGTCGCCTGAGTCACTGCAAATCCGGCTTCCTGCAGTTTAGCTGCCAGTTCTTCCTGGGTTTCAATATCATATTGGTTAATCAGGTCAATGATTTTTGAATGTCTGGCAATTTTCATAATCTGTCCGTCTCCTTAGTTTTTCATTTTCCGTCTTAATACTTCAAGAAAACTAATATTACTTATCTTTATAATCTGGGTGTCTTTCACGGAACGTCGTATCGCAACTCTGTCTGCCGTACGCATCGGAACATTGGTATCTCCATCAAAGCTTACTACTGCCTTTGCCTCACAGCCCTGACTTCCCTCTCCGATTTCTACCGTAATCTCATCTTCTGCCGGAAAAATCACACTTCTGGTATTTAAGGTATGCGGTGCTACCGGTGTCATAATCAGGATGTTTGTTTCAGGAGATACAATCGGTCCTCCTGCTGACAGGCTGTATCCGGTCGAGCCAGTTGCAGTTGCTATAATGATTCCATCTGCGGTATAGCTGTTTAAGAATTCACCATTTACATAGTTATGAAATCTCGTTACGTGCAAAGGACCATCTCTACCAATCACGATATCATTTAATGCAACATCTTCTGCAATCAGTTCTTCTTTATGATAAACTTTTCCGTTTAACATCATTCGTTTCTCTATTGTATATTCATCTAACATCAGATGATTTAATGCTCCATCAATAGAAGAACGGTCAATTTCAGCAAGATATCCAAGCGTACCCATATTAATTCCCAAAAGCGGAATCTGACGATTTACCACATCTCTTGCAGCCTGCAAAAGTGTTCCATCTCCGCCAATCACAATAATACACTCCACATCCTTTGGGATTTTTTCCACATCCGTATAATGATTGCTTCTGGCTTTTTGTTCCGATGTTTCTTCTCTTAAAATGCAAGATTTTCCTTTGGAATTTAAATACGCTTCGACTTTTCTTGCCGTCTTTAATTCTTTATCTTTTTGTCTGTTTGCAATAATAAAAAATTTATCCATTATTTATCCAACTCCGCATGAGCCAGAGCAACGACATTCTGAATTGAAAGCTCCTGCTCTTTTACCGGATTTTCGGTATCTGTCTTTACAATGTGAAGCAGATACTCAATATTTCCTTCCGGTCCTTTTATCGGTGAAAATTCAAGGTGCTGAGGTGCAAATCCAATACTTTTTGCATACTCCATTACTTTCTCAATGACTTCTTGATGTACTTTCGCATCTCTGACTACGCCTTTTTTCCCAACTTTTTCTCTCCCTGCTTCAAACTGCGGTTTAATCAGGCATACCACTTCTCCACCTGATTTTAACAGATGATAAACCGGAAGCAGTACTTTTGTTAAAGAAATAAAAGAAACATCAATCGAAGAAAAATCCGCCGGCTCCTGCAAATCATCCGGTGTCACATATCGGATATTGGTTCTTTCCATACAGACAACCCGCTCGTCATTTCTTAATTTCCAGTCTAACTGACCATGTCCTACATCAATTGCATAAACTTTTACTGCTCCATTTTGAAGCATACAATCTGTAAAACCACCGGTAGAAGAACCTACATCCATGCAGATTTTATCCTGAAGGGTTACTCCGAAGTTATTCATCGCTTTTTCCAGTTTTAATCCACCACGACTTACATACTTTAAAGTATTGCCACGCACTTCAATGTTTGCTGTATCTGCAAACATCGAACCTGCCTTATCCTCTTTCTGATTCTCTACATAAACACAGCCTGACATAATGACTGCTTTCGCCTTTTCTCTTGATACTGCCAGTCCTCTTTTTACTAACAGTACATCCAGACGTTCTTTCATCTCTTCTCTGCCTCCTTGATTGCCCCATAAATAGAATCTGCATCGATTCCGGCTTTTGCTTTTAACAATTTTGGATTTCCATGTGTAATAAATGCATCCGGAAGAGCGATAATCTGCACTTTTACCTCTGGATGATATTCCTGCATATACTCGGAAACCGCCATTCCAAATCCACCATTTTTCACATTCTCTTCCATTGTCACAATTTTTTTATGCTTCAATGCAAGCCGGTCAAGGATTTTGGTATCCAGTGGTTTTATAAATCTTGCATTGACTAAAGTTGCATTGATTTTGTCTGCTTTTAATTTCTCCCTTACTTCTACTGCCGTCTCTACCATACTGCCTACTGACAACAATGCCGTTTCTTCGCCCTCAAAAATCAACTCACTCTTTCCATAAACCATAGGCTCACGATATTCTTCTAAACCATCATAAGCCTCTCCTCTTGGATAGCGAATTGCAATTGGACCTTGATAACGCACTGCAAATTTCAACATATCTGAAAGCTCCCATTTGTTCTTTGGTGCTAACACCGTCATATTCGGTATCATCGACAGATACGATAAATCAAAACATCCCTGATGGGTTTCTCCATCACTTCCTACAAGCCCTGCACGGTCTATTGCAAAAATCACATGCAGGTTCTGCAGACAAACATCTTCGATTATCTGATCCACTGCCCTTTGAAGAAATGAAGAATAAATTGCCACAACCGGTATCATGCCTCCAAGTGCCATTCCTGCTGCACAGGTTACCGCATGTTCCTCCGCAATTCCCACATCAAAAAAGCGCTGTGGAAAGCGGTTTCGAAACCGTTTTAAACCGGTACCGTCCGGCATTGCCGCTGTCAAAGCAACAAGATTTGGTATTCTGTCTGCCAACTTTAGCATAACTGTCGAAAAGATATCTGTATAATTTGCCTTTCCCCCGGTTTTTAATGGAATCCCATGCTCCAGATTAAATGCAGATGTTCCATGAAATCTTGCCGGGTGTTTTCTTGCCGGTTCATATCCTCGTCCTTTTTCGGTCTGAACATGCACCAGCACCGGTCCGTTTACTTTTTTTGCTTCCTGAAAAATCTGAATCATTCTTCCACAGTCATGTCCATTTACCGGTCCCAAATATTTAATTCCCATATCCTCAAAAAACATTCCTGGAATCATAAGCTGTTTAATACTGTCTTTTGTCTTATGAATTCTTTGTACCATGACCGGTCCGATTCCCGGTACTTTATTTAATGTCTTTTTGACTTCGCTCTTTAAATCCGTATAAGATTCTGCTGTTCTTAGATTACTTAAATAGCTTGAAATTCCGCCCACATTTTCCGATATCGACATCTTATTATCATTTAATACGATAACAAAATTTTTATTTAAGCTCGCTGCATTATTTAAAGCTTCATAGGCCATTCCGCCGGTCAGCGCACCATCTCCGATTACCGATACCACATGATACTCTTCTCCACTTACTTTGCTTGCACAGACATAGCCGACTCCTGCTGAGATGGAAGTTGAACTGTGTCCGGTATCGTAAGCATCACAAGGGCTTTCCTCCCTTTTGGGAAATCCACTCAACCCTCCATATTGACGCAGATTTTTAAATCCATCCTTTCTTCCGGTCAGAATCTTATGTGTATAAGACTGATGACCGACATCCCAGATAATTTTGTCTTTTGGAAGTGAAAACACATAATGCAGTGCCATGGTAAGTTCAACCGCCCCAAGGTTAGAAGCCAGATGCCCTCCGGTCTTACTTAAGGACTCTAATAAAAAATCTCTGATTTCCTGTGCCAGCACAGGCATCTGTTCTAACGGTATTTTCTTTATATCGTTTTCTTTTTCAATTGTTTCTAACAGCATCTCTTTTGCACCTCTATTTTCTGCGGGTACAAAGTGAAAGAAGCAGTTCTCTTAAAAATTCCTGTTCACCCGGAAGTTCCATAAGCAGATTCAATGCCTCCTTGGTCAGCTCTTTCACATCTTCTCCCGCCTTTTTGATTCCTTCCAGAGTCACATAAGTTGTTTTATGGTTCTTTTCATCGCTCCCTACTGCTTTTCCCAGTTCCTCCATTGTACCTGTGACATCCAAAATATCATCTTGAATCTGAAAGGCAATTCCTATTTTTCCTGCAAGAGTTTCTATCTTCTGTATCTCTTCTTCTCTCGCTCCTGCAAGAGTTGCTCCGATTGTCATTGCACATTCAATTAATGCAGATGTTTTATTTTCATAAATATAATCCAGCATTTCCCTGTCCAGTTCCTGCTCTTTTTTGTCATTTTCTACATCTACGCTTTGTCCGCCAAGCATGCCGTCAATTCCGGTTTTCTTTCCAAGATTGATAAGGCTTTTGCCACACGCTTCCATTCTTCCATATCTGACTCATCTAATAAGTCAAATGCACGAAATGCCGTCTCATAAGCATAATTTAAAAGTGCATCTCCTGCAAGAATTGCCGCTGGCTCTCCATAAACAGCATGGGTGGTTTTTCTTCCTCTTCGGTACTCATCATTGTCAAGTGCCGGAAGGTCATCATGAATCAGCGAATGGGTATGAATCATCTCCATTGCCGCCATAAAAGGCTCTATCACTTTCCCTGTTCCGCCAAACATACTGTAAACTTCTCTCATAAATACCGGTCGAAGTCTTTTTCCACCGGAAAGCATGCTGTAATTCATTGCCTCTGCCATATTTTTGGCAAAGCCCTCTTCTTTTGGCAGATAGCTTTTGATAATTTCTTCCGCTTCTCTGGTTCTTTGTTCTAATTCTTCTTTAAAATTCACTCAGCCCACCATCTTCATTCATCATTAACATTCTTTTTTCAACGGTATCTATCTTCTCACTACATTCTTTAAGCAGTTTCATGCCAGTCTGATAAATCAAAAATGACTCCTCAAGCGAAACATCTGCACGTTCCAACTGCTCCACAATTCCATCCAGTTCTTCAAAAGCTTCTTCAATCGTCTGTGTTTCTTTTTGTTTCAAATCCGGTGTCATCAAACACACCTCTTTCTACTTGTTTTATTCCGATACTCCTGGCTTCTATTGTTCCATCACTTACCTGAATCAGAAGCGTCTCACCTGATTTTACCTGTGAAATACTCGTCACCGCCTTATGCGCTTCATTTTCTACATAAGAAAATCCCTGATTTAATTTATCCAACGGAGACAGACCTTTCATCCGCTCAATATAAAGCCTCAATTCCTGTCTGGAAGTTAAAATCCTGGTTTTCATTGCAGATTCCAGCCGTATCTGAATACTTTCATAATGCTGTTTTTTCTCTTCTATCTGACTTTTTGGATTCAAGTAACTTAATTTATTTTCATACAGTTTTAAGCCTTGTCGCTTTTGAGCAATCTGCTGTTGCAGTTCACGGTTTAATTTTGCATGATACTCTTCCAATCTTCCCAATAAATCCTGTATCTCAAATACAGCAAGCTCAGCCGCCGCAGACGGAGTCGGTGCACGCAAATCGGCCGCATAATCTGCAATCGTCGTATCTGTTTCATGCCCAACCGCAGAAATAATCGGTGTTCGACATTCAAAAATTGCCCTTGCAACCTCTTCTTCATTAAACGCCCATAATTCTTCAATGCTTCCACCACCACGACCGACAATAATCGTATCTACGCCATAAGCATCGAGCATTTCAATTCCTTTTACAATACTTTCTTTTGCTCCGATTCCCTGTACCTGTGCCGGATAAAGAATCAGCTGAACATACGGATTTCGCCTTCCCGCAACATTTTGAATATCACGCACCGCTGCACCGGTTGCAGCAGTTACGATTCCAAGTTTCTGAATGTATTTTGGAATCGGCTGTTTATATTCCGGTGCAAACATTCCCATGTCTTCTAATTCTTCTTTTAACGCCAGATATTTTTCATATAATGCTCCGGCACCTTCTAACTTAATTTCTCTGGCATAAAGCTGATACGTTCCATCCCGCTCATATACTTCCACTTTGCCTTTGACTACCACGTTGTCTCCATTTTTCATGGAAAAAGCAAGACCCTTTCTCGCACCGGCAAACATGACACAGGATATCGTTCCCGCAGCATCTTTCAGCGAAAAATAAATGTGCCCCGAAGTATGATATTTGCAATTTGAAACTTCTCCCTTTACAGAGATTTTATTCAACAGAAAATCCTGCGTAAACATATTTTGAATATAACGGTTAATCTGTCCAACCGAATAGGTCCGATTCATATTCCTTTTACTGCTCCTTGGCAATCTTTCCTAAAATACCATTTACGAAAGAAGAAGATTCGTCTCCTCCGAATTTTTTACTTAATTCAACTGCCTCATTGATTGCAACTTTAAACGGTACATCTTCATCGTATTTCATTTCATAAACAGCAAGTCTTAAGATATTTAAGTCTACTTTGCTCATACGGTTTACTTTCCATCCGGAAGATACCTTGTTTAATAACTCATCAATTTCTTCTACGTGTTCTAATACTTTTTCATATTTTCCACGCATATATTCTTCTTCCTGTGGAGAAAGTTCTTCTAATGTTTCAAAATACAGACTGCTCTGTTCCGGCATTTCTTCTACTGTATTGAATTCTCCCATAAACAATAACTTAAATATATGTTCTCTCATTTCTCTTCTTTTCATCTTATCCTCCATTTATAAAAAAAAGGTGTCCTTTTGCGAGACACCTTTTCATTTTTACTCTATCTGTGTTTCATTTTTCAAAGAACTATTTTGTCTTTTCTTTTTCCATCTCTACACTTGCAATACGCACGTTTACATCAGAGACTACAAGACCTGTCATATTTTCGATTGCTGCTTTTACTTTTTCCTGTACGGTTTTACTTGTCTCTAAAATATTGTATCCATACTCGATATTTAAAGCCAAATCCACGCAGACAATGTTTTCTAAAATATCTACCTTTACCCCTTTTGAAAGGTTTTTCATTCCCAGTTTTCCAACCAGTTCATTTGTGATATTTCCTGCCATAGAACCGACACCTTCTACTTCTGTTGCTGCCAGTCCCGCAATAATAGCAACCACTTCATCGGCAATCTGAACCTCGCCCAATGAGCCATTATCATGTATCTTATAGATATTTCTATCTTCCGCCATAACCAAACCTCCTATTTTTTAAAAGGATAATCTCCTACCTGACATTATATCAAAATATAATTGTGGTGTCAAAACTTCTATAGAAAATATAAAAAAGAATCTCCGCCTCCTGTCTTTTAAACAGAAAACGGAGTCCTTCTTAGTTTCTGCTGAACTCAGCCAGTCTTAATCCTTCATTTCTATCTAAGGTCATGCCAACACTCCAGCTGTTTACAAACAATAACAGAGGATTGCCTTTCATATCCATAACCTTCTTCATGTCAGAAGTTCCGGTCAGTTTCTTAACGTCTACTTCATCTTTATTTTCAATCCAGCGAATGTGTTCATAAGGCAGTGTCTCAAGACGGATATCCACATTGTATTCATTTTCCAGACGGTATTTTAAGACATCAAACTGAAGCACACCGACAACTCCGACAATAATTTCTTCCATTCCGCCCATGATTTCCTGGAAAATCTGAATCGCACCTTCCTGTGCGATCTGGTTGATCCCTTTTACAAACTGCTTTCTCTTCATGCTGTCAAGCAGACGTACTCTTGCAAAGTGTTCCGGTGCGAACGTTGGGATTCCTTCATACTGGAATTTTTTTCCCGGTGCACATACCGTATCACCGATTGAAAAGATACCTGGGTCAAATACACCGATAATATCTCCGGCATACGCTTCTTCCACCACATGACGGTCCTGCGCCATCATCTGCTGTGGCTGGGAGAGACGCATTTTTTTCTCGCCCTGTACGTGATACACCTCTTTGGATGCCTCAAATTTACCGGAACAGATTCTCATAAATGCAACTCGGTCACGGTGGTTCTTATTCATATTTGCCTGAATTTTAAATACAAAGGCAGAGAAATCTTCTTTCATCGGGTCAATCTCTCCGATATCTGCCTTTCTTGGAAGCGGGGAAGAAGTCATTTTTAAGAAATGTTTCAAAAATGTCTCCACACCAAAGTTTGTAAGCGCAGAACCGAAAAATACCGGTGAAAGCTTTCCTTCGTTGACTAAGTCCTGGTCAAATTCCGCACTTGCGCCATCGAGCAGTTCAATTTCTTCTAATAACTGCTCTTTCTGTTCTGCATCCACTACATCATCCAAGTGTGCTTCATCAATTCCGATTTCTTCTTCGATTCCCTCTTTTGTCCCCTTCATGGTATCTGAGAATGTCAGCACTTTTTCTGTATTTCTGTCATAAACACCACGGAATTTTTTACCGGAACCAATTGGCCAGTTAATCGGACAGGTTGGAATTCCAAGCTCTTTTTCGATATCATCCAGTAAATCAAAGGTATCATTTGCATCTCTGTCCATTTTGTTAATAAACGTAAAAATTGGAATATGGCGCATCGCACAAACTTTAAACAGTTTTCTGGTCTGAGCTCCACTCCTTTTGAAGCATCAATGACCATAACTGCAGAATCTGCTGCCATTAAAGTACGATATGTGTCCTCCGAGAAATCCTGATGTCCAGGAGTATCCAATATGTTAATGCAATAACCGTCATAATTAAACTGAAGTACGGAAGATGTAACGGAAATACCTCTTTCTTTTTCAATTTCCATCCAGTCTGAAACCGCATGACGAGCTGTTGCCTTTCCTTTTACACTTCCTGCAAGGTTGATTGCTCCTCCGTAAAGAAGAAATTTCTCAGTCAGAGTTGTCTTACCTGCATCCGGATGGGAAATAATTGCAAAAGTTCTTCTTTTTGTAATTTCTTTTGTATAGTCAGCCACTGAAATGACCTCCTTCTCTTTTTTTATCTCAAATTAAAATTTTCATAAGTAAACACTTAGCATATTTTAGTATACCGTACAAACAGTGTCAAGGATTTTAAAAAGATTTATTCGCCATCCGAGCTTTCCGCTTCAAGCGGAGTAATCACAATATTCTCTATCGGAACCGATGTTTTCCGTTTTACAATATCTTCAATCTGAGCCCGCTTGTCATCTGCCATATACTCCTGCGGTACAATAATGTCAGCCGATTCATTGGTCAGATTCACCACTACATTTGCAAATCCCTTTGCTTCCAGTAAAGTTCTGCGGCTTCTTCCTGTTCTGCAAGGTCTGTCATTTCTACCATTGAAGCAATTGCCTCCTGTTTTTTATCCTCTCCTATATTTTCGTTGTTGATAATTCCCATCAGTGTTTCTTTATTGGCAGAACGTACCTGCTCCCGATTCAGTGCTGTGCAGCAAAAGTGGATGCGCCTGTTAATACTGCTTCTCCAGGTGTCTCGGCAGATGCACTCGCTTCTCCTGCC
>ENA-OQCN01001556-OQCN01001556.1-human-gut-metagenome-genome-assembly--contig:-NODE-1556-length-11098-cov-2.864005_pt1 | contig 11098 bp, 11 predicted proteins | sample MGYA00242497_ERZ504576 | MGnify/ENA primary metagenome ERZ504576 (study PRJEB26092, sample SAMD00036296) | human gut metagenome | host: Homo sapiens | study: EMG produced TPA metagenomics assembly of...
ATGCTCAGACGTACGTAGCTGTACATCGATCGATGCTCAGACGTACGTAGCTGTACATCGATCGATGCTCAGACGTACGTAGCTGTACATCGATCGATGCTCAGACGTACGTAGCTGTACATCGAATGTCTTTCCAGGAACGACAACCTTTCTTGAAGGGTAATTATTTTTCAATTCAATTTTCCGAATAGCGATCCGGTGACCGTCCAGTGAAACTACTTTCAAGATATTTTCTTTCATTTCAAAGAGTTCGCCGGTCATTAGTTTGTTATTTTCATTTGCTGCAATTGAAAATATTGTCTGACGAATCACCTCTTTTAACGTAAATTGCGAGATTTCGATACCTTCGCTACGTTCAATAACTGGCAGATAAGCGAAATCATCTCCGGATTTTCCTGGAATTGTGAATTTTGCTTTTTCACAGGTAATTGTTGTATTCAAGTTAGTATCTGTTTGAATGCAGACATCACTGTCCGGAAGTTTACGGATAATATCAGAAAAAAGTTTTGCATCAAGAGCAACAATACCTTTTTCTTCAATGATACCTTTCACTTTTGTTTCAATACCCAGTTCCATATCATTAGAGGTAAAAGTGATTTCCGTTGCAGAAGCATCTATCAGAATACATTCTAGAATGGGCATGGTTGTTTTAGAAGAAACAGCCTTCAGTGAAATGTTGACGCTCTTTAATAATTCGTTTTTGGCACAGATTAATTTCATAATGTGAATAACTTCCTTCCTTGAACCTGATGGCTCATGTAAAAAAAAATAATAAGAAATTCGTAGTATTCGTAGTAGGGGCTGTGAAAATGTGTAAAAGTAGTATCAGCCCCGAAAATATAAGGAATTTTCCATTGGATAACTGTGTGCATCCTGTAGAAGATGCTTGTGTATGATTTGTGGATGCCCGAAGCCCGATTACTTTGTCCACACAACATACACAGGGAATTCACAAACAGAATGTGGATAACTCATACTTTCTAGGAAGGGCATTTAATTAATTTCCCGGCTGAAGCTTTTTCTTCAGAATTTCGATTGCTTTTTGAGTTGTCTGTGAAGTCTGTAATTCCTGTTCGATTTTGTCGCAACCGTGCATGATGGTTGTGTGATCACGATTCCCCATACACTGACCGATGGATTTCAGCGGAATATTGGCCAGCTCACGACAAAGATACATGCAATCTGCCGAGGATAGACGACTTACTGTTTCGTTTCGTACCAATGATATCCTCCGGTGTGATGTCATAATGTTCGGCCACAGTATTGATGATATATTCCGGAGTGATGATCTTCTTATCATTTGGAGAGATGATATCTTTCAGTACGGTTTCGGCCAGCTCCATCGTAACTTCCCGTTTTTCCAGGTTTGCGTAAGCGATAATTTTATTTAAAGATCCTTCCAGTTCACGAATATTGGACTTAATGTTCTTGGCAATATATTCAATAATGGAATCATCCAGGTTGTAACCGTCCATTTCTTCTTTTTTCCGGAGAATCGCAACACGGGTCTCGTAGTCAGGAGAAGAAATATCAGCCAACAGTCCCCATTCAAAACGAGAACGGATACGATCTTCGAGAATTTCCATATCTTTTGGTGGTTTATCACTGGAGATAATGATCTGTTTTTTAGCACTGTGCAGAGCATTAAAGGTATGGAAAAATTCTTCCTGTGTAGATTCTTTTCCGATGATGAACTGGATATCATCGATCAGTAAAACATCGATGTTCGGTACTTTTCACGGAATTTTGTCATTGCGGTATTGTTACCGTTTCGGATTGCTTCGATCAGTTCATTTGTGAATTCCTCACTGGTGGTATACAGAATCTTGGTGGAAGGATTTCTTTCTAATATAAAGTGTGCAACGGAATGCATCAGATGAGTCTTTCCAAGACCAACACCTCCATATAAAAAGAGAGGATTGTAGATTTCTCCCGGAGATTCTGCCACGGCCAGGGATGCAGCATGGGCAAATTTGTTGTTGCTTCCGACGACAAAGGTATCGAAGGTGTATTTTGGATTCAGGTTTGCCATTTCCATGCTGGTATTATAATTAGTAGAAACAGGGACGTCTTTTTCTACATTTTGTATATCTTCCGGCAGGACGAACTTAATGTCGTAGTCGGACCCGGTTAGTTCTGAAATAGCAACTTTCAGTGGGAGGGCGTACTTTTTGCTGATATAGTTAAGTCCAACCTGCTGAGAAGGAACCAGTATGGTAACCACCTGGTCATCGATACTGTGAATCGTCAGCGGTTTTAACCAGGTTTTAAAAGAGACATCTGATAATTCGTGTTCTGTCTTTACTGTTTCCAATATTTCGTCCCATTTTTCGTAAATAATGTTCATGATTTCCTCCATAAGTGCAAGGCAGCTGATAGAACGAGCTACTTTCTCTACCATATCTTATAATAAAATGTGGATTTTAGCAACGACTAAATGTGGATAAGTCGATAAAAAACAGAGGACAAATACTTATCCCGTGGATAAATAAAAAGGCAGCGGAAGTTATGCACATAGAAAAAGACAGAAAAACAGGGAATTATGGGAATTGTCCAAAATGTATACACATCAAATACAGTAGTTATCCACAAGTTATCCACATCGGGTGGATAACTTACGTAAACCATGTGTACAGTCGGTGTAAAGATGTGTGTAACCGAATATGGGAATCAGCAGTGTTCTATCCATGGCAGTATTATCTGTGGGAACAGCAGGAGCAGGAGATACTTATTTTAGCGATAAATTGAAAAAAATCAGGAAAAAACGGCGATTTTACTTGACGTAGCATTTATTTATGAATATAATTGAAACGATGTTTTCTGACATACATGAAAAGACGATCATAACCGAATAATGGATATTAAAGGAGGTGCCTTAGATATGAAAATGACATTTCAGCCGAAAAAGAGATCCAGAGCAAAAGTTCACGGATTCAGAGCAAGAATGAGTACAAAAGGTGGCAGAAAAGTACTGGCTGCCAGAAGATTAAAAGGAAGAAAAAGCTTATCAGCATAAGACATAAGACCGCATACATTGTGGTCTTTTCTTCTATCTAAAAGATTTAAAAAAATTTTCTTTAAAGGTAAGGAATTTCTATGAAATATAAAGATGCAGAGAGCTTAAAAAAGAACAGAGATTTTCAGCTGGTATATAAAACAGGAACATCTTATGTAAATAAATATTTAGTCATGTATGCAAGAGAGAATCAGCTGGGGAAAAACAGAATCGGAATCTCCGTCAGTAAAAAAGTGGGCAACAGTGTAGTGCGCCACCGGCTCTGCAGACTGGTAAGAGAAAGTTACCGGCTGCATGAGGATGTATTTCGTAGAGGGTTTGATATTGTTGTGGTAGCCCGCGTGAGTGCAAAAGAGAGAACGTTTCGTGAGATTGAGAGTGCATTCCTACACCTTGGCAGGTTACATCACCTTGTAGAAAAGGAAGAACATGAAAGCAATATTGATTAAAGGAATCAGATTCTACCAGAAATATATTTCCCCTTTAAAGAGTACCAAGTGTCCTTATTTTCCGTCCTGTTCGCAGTACGGACTGGAGGCAATTGAAAAATACGGAGCGTTTAAGGGCTCTCTTTTAGCGCTATGGAGGATCTTACGGTGTAATCCGTTCTCCAAAGGCGGAGTGGATTCGGTTCCGTAGATTGATGTAATGGGAATTACATTTAAGGAGGAAACATAATTGAATATCGTAATGACGAAGGTTTCGATGCCTATTATCGGATGGGTAAGTGAAATTCTGGGATGGATGATCAATGTGATATACAGCGGTCTTGAACTGATCGGGATCACAAACATCGGTTTGTCCATTATTTTATTTACACTGGTTGTATATCTTCTGATGACTCCGTTGCAGATCAAACAGCAGAAATTTTCCAAGTTAAATGCTGTTATGCAGCCTGAGATCCAGAAGATCCAGAAGAAATACAGTGGTAAAAAAGACCAGGATTCTATGATGAAGCAGAATGAGGAGATCAGTGCTGTATATCAGAAATATGGTGTATCTCCAACAGGAAGCTGCGTACAGCTGTTGGTTCAGATGCCAGTTCTGCTGGCTTTGTACCAGGTAATCTATCACATTCCTGGATATATCTCCGGAGTAAGAAATGTATTTACCGGACTGACAGCAAAAATCATGTCTGTAGATGGATTTGGAACTATTATCAGTAATTTCCTGACAAACAATAAGATTACCATGACAGGAATTACAGCTAATACAGAATTCACAAAAGAAACAACCATTGATTTTCTGTACAAACTGTCTCCGTCACAGATGGAAAAGTTTGCAAGCATCAGCGATTTCAGCGGCTTTACAGATCTGTTTGATAAAGTAGCGCAGCAGACCAGCCATATGAATACATTCCTGAATCTGAATATCTCAGATACCCCGCTGGCTATTATCAAAAGCGGTATGGCCCAGGGCGGAGGTGCAGGATACCTTCTGGTATTTTCTGCTGTTATGATTCCGATTCTTGCCTGGCTGACCCAGTGGATGAACTACAAACTGATGCCACAGCCACAGCAGGCAGCGAACAGTGAACCAAGTGCAATGGAAGCTCCATGAAGAGCATGAATACGTTCATGCCGATCATGTCTGCCGTATTCTGTTTCACTTTCCCGGTAGGTATCGGTATTTACTGGGTAGTCGGTGCTGTGATCCGAAGCATCCAGCAGCTGGTGATCAACCGGAAGATGGAGCAGATAGATATGGAAGAGCTGGTTCGTCATAATCAGGAAAAAAAGAAGAAACAGATGGAAAAACGTGGTGTGTCTGCGCAGCAGATCAACCAGCAGGCGAGAATGAATGCAAGAAATATTCAGACATCTGCAAAATCATCAGGATTGAGCCAGGAAGAAAAAGAAGCACAGAGAAAGAAAGCAACGGAATATTATAATAACGCCAATGTAAAACCTGGTAGCCTTGCTGCCAAGGCAAACATGGTAAAACAGTTTGACGAAAAGAACACAAAGAAGAAATAGGGGGAGAAAGGGCTATGGAATTCAAAGAGATTACTGCGAAAACCGTTGATGAAGCCATCACAAAGGCTTGTCTGGAGTTTGAAACTTCCAGTGATAACTTAGAGATTCAGGTTGTCCAGGAGGGTACTTCCGGTTTCTTGGGATTTATCGGCAGCAAACCTGCCGTGATCAAAGTCCGTAAAAAGGTGAAGGAAGAAGAGTTCGACATCTTAAAAGAACTGGCAAAAGAAGAGAAAAAGGAAAAGAAAGCCCCTGTTAAGGAAGAAAAGAAAGAACCCAAAAAAGAAATCAAAAAAGAAACGAAACCGGTAAAAGAGCCGAAAAAAGGAACTGTCACAAAAACACAGACAGAGAACAAGGAAGAAAAACCGGTGGCAAAAGAAGCGCAGCCGAAGCCGGAACCGAGAAAACCGGTTGTCCGTACCGAAGAACAGGTACAGCAGATGAAACAGGATGCAGAAAAATTTCTGACCGGCGTATTTGGTGCAATGGAACTTCCGGTGGAGATTACCATGAACTATGATAAGACCGCCGACTGCCTGGAAATTGATTTTGCCGGAGAGGATATGGGTATTCTGATCGGTAAGAGAGGACAGACACTGGATTCTCTGCAGTATCTGACCAGCCTGGTTGTTAACAAAGAGCAGCAGGACTATGTCAGGGTGAAAGTAGACACAGAAAACTACAGAAGCCGCAGAAAAGACACGCTGGAAAACCTGGCAAAGAACATTGCTTTCAAAGTGCGTAAAACAAGAAAGCCGGTAGTGTTAGAACCAATGAATCCTTATGAGAGAAGAATCATCCATTCTGCACTGCAGGGAAACAAGTACGTGGAAACATACAGTGAGGGCAATGAACCTTACCGTCATGTAGTAGTTGTTTATAAAGGTAAATAAGTTGTTGAATGGAAAAGATGTTATTTCACAGGGTGTGAGTAGCATCTTTTCCTACTTTAAGAAGAATATAATGCTCTGAAAGGAGTAGGACAGAGATGACAGGAGATACGATTGCGGCAATTGCCACAGCGATGAGTGCTTCAGGAATCGGTATTATCCGTATCAGCGGTGACGATAGCATGGAGATCATCAGCAAAGTATACCGCTCAAAGGGCGGAAAAAAGCAGATAAAAGAAGCCGAAAGCCATACGATTCATTATGGATTTATCTATGACAACGATACAATGATCGATGAAGTCCTGGTGATGATCATGAAAGGACCGAGAAGTTATACCGGAGAAGACACCGTGGAGATCGACTGCCACGGCGGCGTTCTTGCCATGAAAAAGGTACTCGAAGCCGTGATCCATGCGGGTGCAAGACCGGCGGAACCGGGAGAATTTACCAAGCGTGCCTTCTTAAACGGAAGGATCGATCTGTCTCAGGCAGAGGCGGTCATCGATGTGATCCAGGCGAAGAATGAATACGCACTGAAAAGCTCGTTAAGCCAGCTGAAAGGCTCTGTCTTAACGTCCATCAAAGAGATCCGAAGCAGTATCCTGTATCATATCGCGTATATTGAATCGGCGCTGGATGATCCAGAACATATCAGTCTGGACGGGTACAGCGAAAAACTCGCGCAGACGGTAGAAGAGGAAAAGAAGAAGATCCGTCGTCTGGCGGACTCTTTTGACGAAGGAAAGATGATACGGGAAGGTATCCGGACCGTGATCGTGGGAAAACCGAACGCGGGAAAATCTTCTCTGTTAAATTATCTGGTCGGAGAGGAAAAGGCGATCGTCACGGATATCGCCGGAACGACGAGAGATGTCCTTGAGGAGACAATCGTTTTACAGGGAATCTCCCTTCGGATGATGGATACGGCGGGAATCCGGGCAACGGAAGATGTTGTGGAAAAGATCGGTGTGGAGAGAGCCAGGGCTTACGCAAAAGACGCGGATCTGGTATTATATGTGGTGGATTCCTCCATTCCGTTAGATGAAAATGATGAGGAAATTCTGGAGATTCTCCGGGATAAAAAAGCGATCATTCTGTTAAACAAGAGCGACCTGACTCCGGTGGTGACAAAAGAGATGCTGGAAGCGCGCACGGATATGCCGGTGCTTGCGATCTCCGCAAGACAGGAGCAGGGTGTAGAACTTCTCGAAGAACAGATCAAATCGATGTTTTTGCAGGAGAATTGTCCTTTAACGATGAAGTATATATTACGAATGTCCGCCATAAGACGGCGCTTGAGGAAGCGTATCAGAGCCTTACAATGGTGGAAAAAAGCATTGCCATGGAGATGCCGGAAGATTTCTTTTCCATCGATCTGATGAACGCATATGAAGCGTTGGGAAGGATTGTGGGAGAGTCAGTGGGTGAGGATCTGGTCAATGAGATCTTCAGCAAGTTCTGTACCGGCAAGTAAGAGTGGCAGAAGGAGAAAGAAATGAACAAACTGGTGGAATATATAGATGTTGCAGTAATCGGAGCCGGACATGCGGGCTGCGAGGCATCACTGGCAGCAGCCAGACTGGGGCTTGAAACTATGGTATTTACCGTCAGTGTGGACAGCATCGCGATGATGCCGTGTAACCCGAATATCGGAGGAAGCTCCAAGGGGCATCTGGTAAAAGAGATCGATGCGCTGGGCGGAGAGATGGGAAAGGTCATCGATAAGACCTTTATCCAGTCCAAGATGTTAAACAAATCCAAAGGACCGGCGGTACATTCCCTGCGTGCCCAGGCAGACAAGAAAAATTACAGCAATACCATGCGTCAGGTACTGGAGAATACACCACATCTGACGATCAAACAGGCGGAAGTGACGGAACTGATTGTAGAAGATGGTACGATCAAGGGAGTAAAAACATATTCCGGCGCAACGTATTATGCAAAGGCAGTTGTTCTGTGTACCGGAACGTATCTGAAGGCGAGATGCATCTATGGAGATGTAAGTAATTATACCGGTCCGAACGGACTGCAGGCGGCCAATTACCTGACGGACTCTCTGAAAGCGAACGGTGTGGAGATGTTCCGTTTCAAGACCGGAACACCGGCACGTATCGATAAACGGTCGATCGATTTTTCGAAGATGGAAGAGCAGAAAGGGGATGAGAGAGTTGTTCCGTTTTCTTTCTCCACTGATCCGGAAAGCGTTCAGATCGATCAGGTATCCTGTTGGCTGACCTATACCAATGAGAAAACTCATGAGATCATCCGGGAAAATCTGGATCGCTCTCCGCTATATTCCGGTATGATCGAAGGAACCGGTCCACGATATTGTCCGTCCATCGAAGATAAAGTGGTCAGATTTGCAGATAAATCCAGACATCAGGTATTTATCGAACCGGAAGGGCTGAACACAAATGAAATGTATGTTGGCGGTATGTCAAGTTCTCTGCCGGAGGATGTCCAGTATGACATGTACCGCTCCGTACCGGGACTTGAACATGCGAAAATCGTGAGAAATGCTTACGCGATCGAGTATGACTGCATCAACCCGAGACAGCTGATGCCGACACTGGAATTTAAAAATATCAAAAACCTGTTCAGCGGCGGTCAGTTTAACGGAAGCTCAGGATACGAGGAGGCAGCCGCACAGGGCTGATCGCGGGTATCAACGCGGCACTGAAAGTCAAGGGTGAGGAACTGCTGGTACTCGACCGTTCCGAGGCGTATATCGGCGTTCTGATCGACGATCTGGTAACGAAAGAAAACCATGAGCCATACCGTATGATGACAAGCCGTGCCGAGTATCGTCTGCTGCTCCGTCAGGATAACGCGGATCTGCGGCTCCGCGAAAAAGGCTACCGCGTCGGACTGATCAGCGAGGAACAGTATCAGGATATTCTTGAGAAAGAACGGCTGATCAAAGAAGAGATCGAGCGTGTGGAACATGTCAATGTGGGAGCATCCAAACCGGTACAGGAACTTCTCGAACAGTATGGAAGTACCCCGTTGACCTCCGGTTCCACACTGGGCGAGCTGATCCGCCGCCCGGAACTGAACTACGAAGCACTGGCGCCGATCGATAAAAACCGCCCGGAACTTCGCTATGATATCCGGGAACAGGTCAACATCAACATCAAGTACGATGCTACATCACCCCGCCAGTTAAAACAGGTGGAACAGTTCAAGAAACTGGAAAGCAAAAAGATCCCGGAAGATATGGATTATGATCAGGTCAAGAGTCTGCGTATCGAAGCCGTACAGAAATTAAAACTGTACGCCCGGTAAGCATCGGCCAGGCCTCCCGTATCGCAGGGGTATCTCCGGCGGATGTATCGGTGCTGCTGGTATATCTGGAAAGTCATCGCGCGTAAATTGAGATATATGTGTGGCAGCAGAAGTTTCTGCTGCGCCTGCCTTAGAGCGTGTCTGAAAAATCATTTCCGCAATCTGCAAGCTCCACTTTGCGGTATATTTTACCCTCATTCGGTTGCCGTAGCCCGCTACGCCGCCTCATTCGGATAAAATCTCCCACAAACTGGGACTCGCAGCTCACGAAAAGCCTTTTTCAAACACGCTCTAACGCAGATGAAAGAAGTATGAAAAAAATGTAAGATAAGAAGTAACTATTCAGCAGGTAGTAACTGTGAATGTACTGGACAGTTACGATAAGAAAAGAAAGGAACAAGCATGGCTCAATACGATACCACATGGTTTGAAAAAGGACTTGCCGAGCTGGAGATCACATTAAATGAAAAACAGATCGAACAGTTTCTGACCTACTATGAACTTCTGGTGGAATGGAACAAAGTGATGAACCTGACGGCCATTACCGAATACGAAGAAGTCATCACCAAACACTTCCTGGACAGCGTAGCGTCTGTCAAAGTGTGTGATTACAGTAAACCGATGAAAATCCTGGATCTTGGAACAGGCGCCGGATTTCCCGGCATACCGTTAAAAATCGCTTTTCCGGAGCAGAAGATTGTCCTTCTCGACTCCCTGAACAAGCGTGTTAAATTCCTGAACACCGTCATTGAAACCCTTGGTCTCACCGGAATCCGCGCTATCCACGGAAGAGCCGAAGACTACGCACGTCATGCAGACTACAGAGAACAGTTCGATCTGTGTGTCTCACGTGCTGTAGCCAACCTGAGTACGCTATCCGAATACTGCCTGCCCTATGTAAAAACAGGTGGTCACTTCATACCGTACAAGTCCGGCAGAATCCAGGAGGAACTGACCGAAGCCAAAACCGCCATCAAAATCCTTGGCGGCAGCCTGGAAAAAACCGAAAAATTCCAGCTGGCAGACACCGACATGGAAAGATCCTTCGTAGTCATCCGAAAAATCCAACCAACCGGAAAAAAATTCCCAAGAAAAGCCGGCCTTCCATCAAAAGAACCGATTAAATAATAAAAGAACTCAAGAAAACCCCGTGAGAAGCCGAAAAACGGCTCAAAACGGGGTTTCTTTGCACAAGTCAACAAACAATATCGGATCACATAGTAAAAACACCAATATAGGGAAAATACGAGAAAAGTAAAAAATAAGATCATTAGAAATTGGTGGAAGAAAACAAAACGTTATATACCATAAAATTGAAAACTGAAATAAGGCATAACCCCGTGATCGGATCTGAAAATAACTATGAAACAATAAAGATAGAGAACAGATGTAAAGCGTCAGGTATGCAAATCTGAAAACAGACCAGAGAAAAATCACTTCCATGAATACTCTTCTACTACGCGCATCTAAAATTCATACAAATCATATAAGATATTCTTTCGAAAATGATTTTAAAATATCAACTCTGAATGTAGCCATAAATGTCACCCCATAACATTCCGTCTACACCGTACCACACATTTTAACTCGCACATTTCCTGAGCTATTCTCCAGTTAAAAAGCCAAAAATCTCCGTCCCCAACAGCTCCCATAAATATCAGCCAATAACGTTCCCCATACACCTCCTCTCCAGCTTTGAATACCCAGCTCAAATCCCTCGTATCTTCACAGATGAGCCGCTTGTCGAGCACGAGTTGAGACTACAGGCTCAAACCGAGCGCAGACCCGGCCATATGGGGGAAGATACGAGGGATCTGAGCGTCCGACTATTCAAAGTCACACACATTTCACAAAGAAAACACAAACATTTCGAAACTTCATCACACTTTTATATAAAATAATACCAATAAAGGAGGTAACAAACTGTG